>ERZ779658.322-NODE-322-length-57377-cov-10.001762_pt1 | contig 57377 bp, 49 predicted proteins | sample MGYA00511485_ERZ779658 | MGnify/ENA primary metagenome ERZ779658 (study PRJEB29588, sample SAMEA2162182) | human gut metagenome | biome: human gut; feature: human-associated habitat; material: faeces | place: Denmark | collected 2008/2010 ... | reverse complement strand
CAGAGGATTACTTTTCCTCCGTCAGCGATCAGTTTCTTGATTGTAGGAAGTGCTGCAACAAGACGGTTCTCGTCTGTAATCTTTCCATCGATAAGTGGAACGTTGAAGTCACATCTTACAAGTACTTTTTTCCCTTTTACGTTAATGTCATCTACAGATTTCTTATTTAATCCCATGGTATTAACCTCCAATTATTTTAGTATCTAAAAAGGGCCCGGTCCTTGTAAGACCGGACCCTGATAGGTCTTTACGCGTTAACGCCTGTCGGCTTATGCTAACTCGCTGAAATACTTGATGGTACGAACCATCTGAGAGGTGTAGCTGTTCTCGTTATCATACCAGGATACAACCTGTACCTGAGTATTGCCATCTTCCATAGGAGCAACCATGGTCTGAGTTGCATCGAAGATGGAACCGTAGGTGCTGCCTACGATATCGGAAGATACGATCTCATCGGTGTTGTAACCGAAGGACTCGGTAGAAGCAGCCTTCATTGCTGCGTTGATCTCTTCCTTGGTTACAGCGCCCTTAACTACTGCTACCAGAATGGTGGTAGAACCGGTAGGGGTCGGAACACGCTGAGCGGAGCCGATCAGCTTGCCGTTCAGTTCGGGAATTACCAGGCCGATTGCCTTAGCTGCACCGGTAGAGTTGGGAACGATGTTGCAAGCGCCTGCACGGCTTCTTCTCAGATCGCCCTTTCTCTGAGGTCCGTCAAGGATCATCTGGTCACCGGTATAAGCGTGAACAGTGGTCATGATACCGCTCATGATAGGTCTGCAATCGTTCAGAGCCTTAGCCATAGGTGCTAAGCAGTTGGTGGTGCAGGAAGCTGCGGAGATAACGGTATCTTCGGGCTTCAGGGTCTTGTGGTTAACATTGTATACGATGGTAGGAAGGTCGTTACCTGCGGGAGCAGAAATAACAACTTTACGGGCACCGGCAGTGATATGTGCGGAAGCCTTCTCCTTAGAGGTGTAGAATCCGGTACACTCCAGAACTACATCAACCTTTAATTCACCCCAGGGAAGCTTGCTTGCGTCAGCCTCTTTGTAGATGGTGATGGTCTTGCCGTTAACGGTGATGCTGTCCTCGCCAGCCTCAACGGTGCTTGCATACTTGTAAACACCCTGAGAAGAATCATACTTCAACAGATGTGCCAGCATCTTAGGGCTGGTTAAATCGTTGATTGCTACTACTTCATATCCTTCTGCATCGAACATCTGTCTGAATGCAAGACGACCAATACGGCCGAAACCATTAATTGCTACTCTTACTGCCATTTTAGTTTCCTCCTAAAATATTAATTTTATATCTTTTGACTTACTGTGATTCACAGATTGTCAAAATTTTATCAGCAAATTCATTTTACCTAATTCCTCTTTATAATTCAAGATGTAAATGCAAAATATTTGTGATTTTGTGGTAAATTTTACAGTTTGTTTAGAAATGGTATGATTTTTGCTCCGTTTTTTGCTATACTGTACCCTGTAAATGACTTACAACAGAATGATAACCAGAAAGGATAAAAAATATGTCTATCAAAGCAGATTGTCATCTTCACTCTTCTTTTTCCGGAGATGCCCAGGCTCCCATGCCGGAGATGATCGATAAAGGGATCTCTCTTGGACTGGAAACCATGTGTTTCACCGAGCATAACGATTTTGATTATCCAAATACTGAGGAAGGTCCCGGCAGTATCTTTTTGCTGAATACAGATTCTTATTTGTATGACATCCTCCGCTGCCGCGCCAAATACGAAGGGAAAATGCGGGTTCTCTTCGGTGTGGAATTAGGCTTGCAGCCGCATCTGGCCGACCAAGACGAAGATTTTACTTCCGCCTATGATTTTGATTTCGTCATTGGCTCTACCCACCTGTGCCGGGGAATGGATCCCTATTACCCCGAATATTTTGAGAAGTTTTCCTCCGAGGAGGAAGCCATCCGTGCTTATTTTGCAGAGACGCTGGAAAATCTGAAATGCCATGACGATTATGACGTCTTAGGGCACTTGGATTATATCGTCCGTGTGGCGCCTTCCAAGGACAAAAATTACTCCTACGATAAATATAAGGATGCCATCGATCCGATTCTGGAACTGTTGGTTCACAGTGGCAAGGGCCTAGAATTGAATACCGGAAGCTTCCGCTATGGTCTCAGACAGCCTCATCCCTGTACCGATGTTCTCCGCCGCTATCACGAACTGGGCGGCGAGATCATTACCGTTGGCAGTGATGCCCACAAAGCACAGGATGTAGGATCCTATCTGGATCTGGCCTCCGAGATTCTGCAGCTGTGCGGTTTCAAATATTATACGATCTATGAAAAACGCAGCCCGGAATACCACAAGCTGTAATTTTCTTTATTCCCTATCCTCCAAGCTGAATGTGTTCCTTCAGCAGCTCGCGAAGCAACGCATCCGCTGTCCATGAGACATTATACGGTGTCACAATCGCCTTCAGGGCAACCGGTGGTAAGCCGGTTGCCTTATATTCTGCCAGGAATGCATCCACCTGTTGCGAATCCATTCCGGAAAACACCAGCATTTCCATTGCAAAATCAGGACCGTTATATATTTTTCCATTCTTATGAAAACCGCTGATTTCCGCCAGTGTTCCGATCTTCTGTCCATAGTCCCTGCGGTTCACCGCCGTCACATCCACACCTATTTTCTCCGCTGCCACACGCACAGCCCGGTCTTTTTGTGTACTCACGCCAAACAATAATATTTTTGCCATTATATTTCCTCACAGTCCATCACCCGGAAGCCGTTCTTTTCCAGCAATTGTGCAAATACTCCCTGTCCGGGGATGATTTTACCGGTAAAGCTTCCATCATAAATCTGCTTTACGCCGCAGCTGGGGCTTCGTGACTGTAAGATTGCCAGATCGATGCCATTCTCTTTGGCGATCCGCAGAGCCTCCTCTGCGCCTTCCCGAAACTGCCTGTCCACATTTACGCCTTTACAGTTTATGACCTCACCGCTCACGATCTCCGACGGATCCCTCGGGGTCGGAAGTCCTCCCAACACCTCAGGACATACCGGGATCACCTCATGCCCTTCCAAATATTTTGCCACACGCTCGCTGTAATTATTTTTCCCGTTATATTTACAGTTTTCGCCCAGCAGACAGGCACTGACCAGTATTTTCATCGTAATCTCCAGCTTTCCGTTATTATGTCTGTTACAATAGCGGCGCGATCAGGCGCATGATACACTGCCAGCCTCTCACTGCCATATTTTTCCTTCCATCCCGGTATTTATCGGTGACTTCCTCACTATCCTGTAACAGCTTATCAAAATCCGCCTCAATATCCCGGATGGCATCACAGCCGTGCATCCACACACCGTTTTCAAAATGATGATAAAGGCTCCGGTAATCCATATTGATAGTACCGACGGTCGCCGTATCCCCATCACACAGCATCTGCTTCGCATGCAAAAAGCCCGGGGTATATTCATAAACCCGCACACCCTGACGCACCAGTCCGGAATAATAGGATCTGGTCACACCGTAAATGATTTTTTTATCCGGAATACCCGGGGTAAATACCCGTACATCCACGCCACGTTTTGCCGCCAGTCCCAGCTCTCTCGTCATCTCATCACTGATGATCAGATAAGGAGTTGCCACATAGAGGCGTTTCTTCGCCGTCTTGATCAGGTTCAGGTAGACATTCTCACCCACCGGCTCTCCGTCCAGCGGAGAATCCGCATAGGGCTGTACATAGCCGGATGCCTTCTGCACATTTCCATCTTCCGCACCTTCCTGCGATGCCTTCAGATACTTTTCATAATCGGTATCCGCCTGTCCCATAACATTCCACATTTCCAAAAACATCATGGTAAAATTCTGTACCGCTCTGCCGGTCAGCTTCACACCGGTATCCTTCCAGTAGCCGTAAGGATGCGTGATATTAAAATACTCATCTGCCAGATTATATCCACCGGTGAATCCTACTTTTCCGTCGATGACCATGATCTTACGATGGTCGCGGTTATTCATGAAAATATTTAAAAAGGGCACTACATAGTTAAATACCCGGCACTGTACACCTATGGCATTCATGCGGTCTATAAAGCTTTTATCCAAAAAGCCGATACAGCCCACATCGTCGTACAGAATACGGACTTCCACGCCCTCGGCAGCCTTTCTTGCCAATACATCCTTCAGCCGTGCAAAAGCCTCCGCCTCCTCTATGGCATGATATTCCAGGAATATAAAGTGCTTTGCCTTCTCCAGCTCCTTAAGCTGTTCCTCGTATCCCAGATAAGCTTCCGGATAGAATTTCACGGCTGTCGTGTCATACACCGGATAATTACCATACTTCCAGATATAATGGCATTGATTTGCCAGCAGAGGATCTTCCTGCTCCAGCTGCTGCAATATGGTCTCATCCTGAACATTCAGAGGAATCAGTTGTGCATCCACATCCTCAAATTTCCGGATGATTTTATGCATAGCCTCTTTATGTCCGAACAATCCGTAAATACACAGACCGAACACAGGAAATGTCAATATTACAATGATCCAGGGCATCTTAAATGCGGCATTGGTATGTTTTCCATAAATCCTGAGCGCCACTACCAGCGCAAACAGGCTGGTCAGCAGAGAGATCACTGAAGAATACTGATACAGTTTGATCATCAATATCAGTATCCAGCCGATCTGTAAGAGCACAGCCAATGCTGCAAACACAATTCTTCCTATACTGTTTTTCACATTCCCTTTTACTTCAGAACGCATCTGCTTTTTCTTACCCATAATGTCCTCTTTTCTCTTTCGTTCTGCCAGATCATAAGTAATCTCCCCCTCACAGACTGCCTGCACTGCGCACAGACAGCCATGAATGTATTCTATGGGGGATTGTTTTATGGTATAACATTTTTGCAAAAATCTCAATAGGTCTATGGACTACAACTGTCCTCTTTTGTCTGCCTAACCACAGTTTCTGTCACACAGTACCACCACTGTAGACGGCGTGGTCTGGGCAGGAATGCTTCTCGTGGAAGAGGAATAGATGACCACCAGATTATGGTTCGCGGGACTCGCCTGGAAATACTGGTTGTTCACGGTACGCACATCCACTGTGCCATCCAGATTCAGCTGCAATGTCTGCTCCTCATTGACCAGGGAATTGCTGTAGTAGCTCACATCCACATTCCGGTCGCTTCTCTCTTCAGCCACTACCACTGCCGTATACTGAGGCGGATAGATCAGGGGCATGGGCGCATCGTTGCGATACCAGAAGGTTGCCATCATTCCCACTGACAACGTAGTAAAATCCACCACATAGGTATCGGGGTTGATAAAAAAGTTCACGGTATTGCCATCCGTATCCTCGATAGCGGCAAATAGCAGGCATCCATCAGCTCTGCGACCGCCCTGCCCTGCCGGCACCAGATCCACGATCGTTCCCTTCATGGAACAGAAGCTGTTTCTTCTCATAGGTCTCTGAAACGAAAATCGATAATCCATAGTCTCTCCTGTGAATTATAAAAGCTTTCTTCTATTATATGCACGCCCCCGCTGTTGATGTTACGTGTCGTGATAAAAATATAGGACCACTATTGTAAAATAGTGATCCCTGTTTTCCTACAGGACAATGGTCCCGCCGCCCAGTACATGTTCGCCCTGATAGAACACCATAGCCTGTCCCGGTGTAGCGGCACGCACCGGTACATCAAAAGTACAAAGCACTCTGCCGTCCGGCTGTCTGGTAAGGGTTCCGTACTCTCCCTTATGGTTGTAACGGATCTTCGCCAGTACTCTGACGGGTTCTGTGATATTCTCCACTGCCATATAATTCACATTTTCACATAATACTTTATCCGTGAAAAGTTCCTGATTGGAACCGATCACCACCTCATTGGTCTCGGGGCGGATGGCTGTAACAAACACCCTCTCTCCCATGGGGAGTTCCAATCCTCTGCGCTGTCCTAAGGTATAATGGGTAATCCCCTTATGATGCCCCAGTATCCTACCGTCCTCCGTGACAAAATTGCCCGGTCCCGGCACTTTTTCGCCGGCTTCTCTGTCAATAAAAGAAGCATAATCATTGTCCGGCACGAAACAGATCTCCTGACTGTCCGGCTTATGCGCCACCGGAAGTCCCGCCTCCTCTGCCAGGGCACGGATCTCATCCTTGGTGTATTCTCCCACCGGCATCAGAGTATGTGAAAGCTGATCCTGGGTCAGATTATACAGCGCATAGGTCTGGTCCTTCGCCGCCGTAACGGAATTGCGGATAGCAAAACGACCGTTTGGCAGTCTGTCGATCCTCGCATAATGTCCCGTGGCAATATAATCCGCGCCGATCTCTAAGCTCCTCTGTAACAGGGCTTCCCATTTCACGTAACGGTTGCAGGCGATGCAGGGATTCGGTGTATGCCCTCTTAAATACTCGTCCACAAAATAATCCATGACATGACACTTGAACTCTTTTTTAAAGTTCATGACATAATAAGGAATCTCCAGTCTCTCTGCCACTCTTCTGGCGTCATCCACCGCAGACAATCCGCAACATCCGCCATTGGCTTCCTTCACCGCTTCCTCCTCGTCCTGCCAGATCTGCATGGTAACTCCGATCACATCATAACCCTGTTTTTTTAATAACATGGCTGCCACGGAGGAATCCACGCCTCCGGACATGCCAACCACTACTTTTTTCTTCATAGATCTTAATAGTCTTCCTCTTCTTCGCCCTCACTGATATCGTTCTTGGGCTTCTGCAGGCCTTCAATGGTGATGTGGTTCTTCTCCGCATAATCCCACAGAGCTGCATGGATGGCTTCCTCTGCCAAAAGTGAGCAGTGTACCTTTACGGGAGGCAGTCCGTCCAGAGCCTCCATTACCGCCTTGTTCGTTACCTGCAAAGCTTCCTGGATGGTCTTGCCCTTTACCAGTTCGGTAGCCATGGAGCTGGTAGCTACGGCAGCACCGCAACCGAAGGTCTTGAACTTTGCCTCTCTGATGATCCCGTTCTCGTCAATGTCCAGGAACATTCTCATAATATCTCCGCACTTGGCGTTACCCACAGTACCTACGCCGCTGGCATCCTCGATCTCCCCGACATTTCTGGGGTTTTGAAAGTGATCCATTACTTTTTCACTGTACATGTATCTGTTATCCTCTTCTTTCTTGCTTAGTTGTTCTTCTGACTTTTCAGAAAATCTTCATATAAAGGAGACATATCCCGCAGTCTCTGGACGATTTTCTTCACTTCTTCCGCTACGATATCCATCTCTTCCTTCGTGCTATCCTCAGACAAGGTCAGACGTAAGGAACCGTGGGCTTCCTCATGCTTTAAACCAATGGCTAACAGCACATGGGAAGGATCTAAGGATCCGGAAGTACATGCAGATCCGCTGGAAGCACAGATTCCCTTCATATCCAGCATGATCAGCATGGATTCTCCCTCGATAAACAGGAAGGAGAAATTGATATTATTCGGAAGTCTCTTCGTGCGGTGACCGTTCAGCCAGCAATGAGGGATCTCGTTCTCCAGACGTCCGATCAGATAATCACGCAGTTCGATCTCCTTGCGGGTCTTACTGTCCATAATACGCATAGCACGCTCTACGGCTGCCCCCAGTCCCACGATGCCGGGGATGTTCTCTGTACCGGCTCTGCGGCTTCTCTCCTGCGCTCCGCCGTGTACAAAAGAACGGATCTTCACTCCTTTACGGATATATAAAAAGCCGATTCCCTTGGGACCGTTTAATTTATGACCGCTGGCACTGAGCATGTCAATATGCATCTCATCCACATTAATGGGAACCTGTGCATACGCCTGTACCGCATCGGTATGAAACAATACGCCATGCTCCTTTGCGATCTCACCGATCTCGGCGATGGGCTCGATGGTACCGATCTCGTTGTTGGCAAACATCACGCTGATCAGAATAGTATCGGGGCGGATGGCTGCTTTCAGCTCGTCCAAGCTGATCAGTCCGTCTCTGTCCACATTCAGATAGGTGATCTCAAAGCCTCTCTTCTCCAAATACTCACAGGTATGGAGAATGGCATGGTGCTCGATCTTCGTGGTAATAATATTTTTTCCCTTAGAAGCATAAGCTTCTGCGGTGGCTTTTAATGCCCAGTTGTCGGACTCCGAACCACCGGCGGTAAAATAGATCTCTTCCGGCTTCGCTCCCAGGCTGTCCGCGATGGTCTGGCGGGCATGATCCATAGCCTTTTTGCTCTCGGCACCCAGACTGTAAATGGTGCTGGCATTGCCGTAATATTCACTGAAATACGGGAGCATCGCATCTACGACCTCCGGTGCTGTTTTCGTAGTCGCTGCATTATCTAAATATATCATATTGCCTCATTTCTGCATATCTTGTAACTGATCATGCACATTTTACTGCTATTCATGATAGCATTCACTTTACTGTTCTGTCAACAAGGTCATCGGAATATACTTTTGCAAGATCTTTTAAGCCAAAAAGGTCAAAAAATCCGCTTATGAAACATGCCAAACGTCATCCCCTGATCTTCGGTACTATCATTCTGACTGCAACCGGCCTTATCACCCGTGTCATTGGATTTTTCTACCGTATCTATCTGTCCAGGCTCTTCGGTGAAGAGGGAATGGGCATCTATCAGCTGCTCAGTCCGGCATTATCCCTATCTTTTTCCCTTACAGCCGCCGGATATCAGACCGCCATTTCGAAATATGTGGCGGCGGATAGTGCCAAACGCCCTTCCGGGAATTTAAAGCCGCTGCTGGCCGGGATCAGCATCACCTTACCCCTGTCTCTTGTAACAAATGCCATTTTGTTTTTCTCTGCGGATCCTATCGGTATTTTTCTATTAAAAGATCACCGTACCGTACCCATGCTGCGGATCCTGTCCTTCTCTGTCCCCTTTGCCGCGCTGCACGCCTGCATCAACGGTTATTTCTATGGGAAAAAGAAAGCTTCCGTGCCTGCTCTTACACAGCTTTTAGAGCAGCTTGCAAGAGTCAGCTGCGTCTTTCTCGTCACCGGAGCCGATCTGTCAGAAGGTCGTACTCCCTCCATCAATGCTGCGGTTCTCGGTCTCACCGTAGGCGAGATCTTTTCCATGCTGATCGCTCTGGTCTGCCTGTATATACATCTGTATCCGGACAGTAGTATTCTTTCCCTGCAAAATATCTGTCCTTCTGTTCCGGTCTATCGGGATCTGCTTGGTATGGCACTGCCTCTGACCGCCAACCGTATCGTTCTGAACATTTTACAGAGCATCGAAGCCGTCTCCATCCCCCGGAAGCTTCTGCTCTACGGTTATGATACCACCACAGCCTTAAGTGTATACGGTGTCCTCACCGGAATGGCCATGCCCATGATCTTTTTCCCTAATGCCCTTACCAGCTCCGTGGCGGTGCTTCTCCTGCCCACCATCTCCGAAAATCATGCCAAAGGAGACCGGGGAGCCGTCATAAACGCCACCCTGCGCACCGTAAAGTATTGCAGTCTCATGGGTGCCTGTTGTCTATGCGGCTTTCTGTTTCTGGGTGATTGGATGGGAACGGAACTGTTCCACAGTGAACTTGCCGGTCATTTTATCGTCACTCTGGGCTTCATCTGTCCTTTTCTGTATTTGGATACCACTCTCTCCAGCATTTTGCAGGGTCTTGGCATGGCAGGACGGATCTTTGCCTCCAACGTGGTCTGCCTTTTAATCCGGCTGTTGTTCGTATTTTTTGCCATTCCCGTGATCGGTATGCAGGGATATCTGTGGGGGATTCTGGTCAGCCAGCTGGTACTTGCCGGAATCTATTTTTTCTGTCTGTATCACTTCTTCCGAAAAAATTAAAAAATACCTCCGGTGTCTTGCTTACGCCTAACAGACGGAGATAACTATTCTGTAAATACCGTTTTGCTTCCCACAAAGTACTGGTACTGCTGTAAGATCTGGTCCTTACGCATATCGGAGATTGCCTTCTCCACATCCAGGGAATGGATATCGCTGTCCCTGCCAATGTAGCCGAAATCGTCCTGTTTGTGGAACGTAATGGAGATGTCCTCTAACGTTGCGTTGGATTTCTTCTCCTGAACCGGAGTTTTCTCCTTCGCCGCACCGGGATTCCCGGAATTTATCTGTTCCGAAGATGCTACATGGGATTCTTGTCATTCAGGACACTCTTTAATTCATCCATAAAGGTGTTCACGTCCTTGAACTCCCGATATACAGAAGCAAATCTTACATAAGCTACCGCATCCAGATCTTTCAGCTTATTCATCACAAGTTCACCGATGGTTCCGCTGGGGATCTCACGTTCTTCCCGGTTGAAGATCTCGTTCTCCACCTCGTCTACCAACGTCGTGATCTGTTGTGCGCTGACCGGACGTTTATGGCAGGCTCTGAGTACTCCGGCCTCGATCTTGGCACGGTCATACGCCTCTCTGTTATTATCCTTTTTAATAATGATCAGCGGAATCGTTTCGATCTTCTCGTAAGTGGTGAATCGCTTGCCGCATTCATCACACACACGGCGACGGCGAATGGAATTGTTATCTTCCGCCGGTCTCGAATCGATCACTCTGGTATTTTCATGGCTGCAGAACGGACATTTCATAGGCATCCTCCTCTTAAAAACCACGTGTTATTTATACGGATATTATAAGAGAATCAGCAGTTAATGTCAACTAAAATTATGTCCGGACCGATCTGCCGGATGTCCTTGTAAGGAATGACAATATTGGGCTCACAGCGCAGGAATCCCAGCCACTGGTTTCCACCCGGCACCATGATCTTACAGATGCATCCGCTGCACTCATCAAACTCCAGATCACAGACATGCCCAAGCTTTTTACAGTCTCTGATATTGATCACATCTTTGCATTTTAATTCGGAAAAAAGCATATGCGTACTCCTGCTTTCTATATATATATATATATATAATATGCCTTTCCCATCCGTTTGTTCGGCAAATACTGGAAATTCTACCGGCAAAGTATATCCTTCCACAGTCCTGTGAATACTGTTGTTATCACAAAATTCAGTAATCGGGAGGTCTCTATGGTACAGGGAAAAGTGGAAATCTGCGGTGTCAATACAGCAAAGCTGCCTTTGTTAAAGGCGGCAGACAAGGATGCTTTATTTGCGAAGATCCGCGAAGGAGATACCGCTGCCCGCGAGAGCTATATTGAGGGAAATTTACGTCTGGTCCTAAGTGTAATCAAACGTTTTTCGAGCAGTGCGGAGAACGTGGATGATCTGTTCCAGATCGGCTGCATCGGGCTGATCAAAGCCATTGACAACTTTGACTCCACACTTGGTGTAAAATTTTCCACTTATGCTGTGCCAATGATTATCGGTGAGATACGTAGATATTTACGGGATAACAACAGTATCCGTGTATCCAGATCCCTAAAGGATACCGCCTATAAGGCAATTTACGCAAAAGACACACTGACGAGAAAAAACCTGAAGGAACCCACCGTGGAAGAGATCGCCGCGGAGGTGGGTATCTCCAAGGAAGACATCGTCTATGCCTTAGATGCCATGCAGAACCCCATGAGTCTCTACGAACCGGTCTATACCGACGGCGGCGACACCCTCTATGTCATGGACCAGATCAGTGATAAAAAAAATAAGGAAGAGATGTGGGTAGAACATCTCTCCCTCAGTGAAGCCATGAAACGTCTGAACGACAGAGAGCGTCATATCATCTCTCTGCGCTTTTTCGAAGGAAAGACCCAGACCGAGGTCGCCGACATGATCGGCATCTCCCAGGCGCAGGTCTCCCGTCTCGAAAAAAATGCCCTGAAAGCTATGCGGGGCTATCTTACCGCCTGAGATCAGGTCTGTGGAATCCCTGTATCATATGATGCAGCAGCCAGAAAATCACATACCCGATCACAGCCCCCAGCACATTGGTCAGGATATCGTCCACCTGAAAATATCCCCTGCCGGTGATCAGCTGGATCGTCTCCACACCGAAGCTGGTCACAAATGCTGCAAAGGTATTACGAAAAAATCCCCGAAGCCATGGGAATGCCCAGGGACAGATAAATCCATAGGGAATAAACAGCAGTACATTTTCCACGACAAACGCATGGTTCCTCGCATTCGTCCCCCAGGTAGAGAACAGTTCCAGATCCATGCCGATCCGGCTGCCATCCTCTCTGGAGAAAAAAGTGATCACAAGAATGATCATCAGATACAGAGAAAATGTCATGAGTCCCGCCATGGGAAAAGTATCCTTCCCCTTACGCTCCCGTCTGGCATTCAGTCCGTTCAGGAGCAGTCCCACAACAGCACCCGCCATGATCCCGTAGGGAAGATAGGTCAGGGTCTCCTTTAGATCCTTTATGATATATTTTAACATCATCTTATTATTTCCTTACATTTGATAGGTATCCCAATGGGAAGGTGCTTCCTCCCATATCTTCTTATCCTCGAATAAGCGGTCATTCATCCAGCCGACGGCATCCACCACGCCATCCTCGTCAAAAGAAAAATATGCTCTTTTCTTTTTTTCCTCCGGGGTCTTAAAATAATTAAAGGGCTCCGGCCATACCGTCACCATAAGCTTTTTACCGCCCTCGGGGTCCTCCGGAGCCTGTGTCTGTTCCAGACGGTAACGCATCCCCTGATGGCATCCGGTGAATTCCGTCTTTTTTAAATATTCCATCGATAATATATCATCACGCTGTATCATGTATCTTCGTCCTTAAAATCTGTCATTCACAACCAGGAGAACAGTTCCTCTCCATAATCTCTATAGTATCATGTATCCGTCCCGAATGCAAAGTCAAATATGCAGGCTGATCTCCTTTTTCAGCTGCCGCATGATCTTTTTTTCCAGCCTCGAAATATAGGACTGGGAGATTCCAAGAAAGCTTGCCACTTCCTTCTGTGTCATCTCCTGTCCGTCCGGTGTCCCCAGTCCGAACCGCAGCCGTACAATGGTCTTCTCCCGGTTCGACAGCTTACTTACGGCATTCATTAAAAGCTTGCGCTCCACTTCGTTCTCTATCCCTCTGTATATCACATCCTCATCCGTTCCCAGGATATCCGACAGGAGAAGTTCATTGCCGTCCCAATCCACATTTAAAGGTTCATCGATGGACACTTCCATCTTCGTCTTATTATTCCGCCGCAGGTACATCAATATCTCATTTTCAATGCACCGTGAGGCATAGGTCGCCAGCTTGATATTTTTCTCCGGATTGAAGGTATTGATGGATTTGATCAGTCCGATGGTACCTATGGAGATCAGATCCTCCACGCCCACTCCCGTATTATCGAACTTTTTGGCTATGTAGACGACCAGTCTGAGATTATGTTCAATCAATATGGCCTTTGCTTCATCCTCATATTCCGTTCCCAGATCACTGATCACCCGGTTCTCCTGATCTGTGGGAAGCGGCGGTGGCAGGACCTCTGCGCCTCCGATGTAATGAATATCTCCTTTCCGCTGCCGCAGAAACGGTTCTCTGCGAATCATCTTGAATTGCATTTTCCCGGGTATTGCTATCTTTAAGATCATAGTTGCTCCTTCCTGCTTTTCCTGTCTTTTTTAACAGCGCCGGATGCAGCAGCATAGGAATCTCTCTTCCTGCGATTTCCTCTTCACTTACTGCCAGCCACACATCGCTGCATATTTTTTCCACACCATGGATCCGGATCTTCATCTGCGGAATCCTGTATCCATAGAGAATTCCATTCTTTTTCCCGACACTGTGGTAGGGAATCACCCGAAAATCCGGCAGCCCCTCCGGCCACAAAGTCTGAAATGTCACCACATCCAATACAGATACGGGGGCTCCGCTCATAGGTTCCGTCAAAGTATTGCCGGAATCCACAATCGCCGCGATACACAATGTCTGTTCCGTACCCCTGAGTACTACCTCACAATGAGTTCCAAGCTCCGTTTCTCTTCGGTATCTCCACAATAGCAGCTGCACTGTCAGAGCCCCCAGTCCCAGTGCAAGCACAATTCCCGGTACATACTGTATTCCGGCCGGGATCCCCCTCAGCACAGCCACCAGAATTCCTCCGAGCAGGAAAGTATCATACATCTGCTTTCTAAAATAACTCCATAGCGAACGCCAATTCCGGATTCGGAATGTTACTGTAAGCATCAACAATGTTCCGGGCAGCATACAGAGCAGCAGTTTAAGCAGAGCCGCTCCCTTCCATAAAAAAGGGAGCAGATAGCAGACCGCTCCGATTCCCGCTCCACACAGCAGCCGGTACCACGTGGCAGTGCGGCAGGTGCTGTGGTCTACCATGATCAGAAGTAACAGATTCATACCGAGATTCAGGAGGAACATACTGTCTAAATATAGTTCATAATGCATCACACCCCTCCTTCAGAATTATTATAAGGGGTGTCCCCAGCGGATTTTGTCAAATTTTCATCCGCCGGAACCTTTTTCATTCAATGATTTTCGACAACAGTATCCTCCGTCTTCTCCAGTCCCAAATAAGGCAAAATATTTTCATACAGCTGCCTTATAATAGGTGCTGCCACCTGTCCTCCATAATAGACTCCCTGGGGATTGTTGATAATGGCGATGGCAATCACCTGTGGATCATCGGCAGGCGCGAATCCGATAAAAGAAGAAATATAACGTCCGCTGCCTCTGGGCAGCGTCTGACTGGTCGCCGTCTTGCCACCCACCCGAAAGCCCTGCACCTGTCCGTTTCTACCAGAGCCCTCCGCCACTACCATTTCCAGAATATAGCGCATGGTAGCGGAAGTCTCTTCCGATACGATCCCCTCCTGCACCGGGTAGGAAAAGGTCTCTTCCACCTCCCCGTCACGATTCAGAGCCTCGATGCCGAAATGCGGTGTGATCCGGTTACCACCATTGATAATGGACGAAGCAGTGGTCAGCAGCTGGATCGCCGTGATCTGGAAAGACTGCCCGAAGGCCACAGTAGCCAGCTCCACATTTCCCATATCCTCTTTCTTATGCATGATGGTCCCGGCTTCTCCCGGCAGGTCAATGCCGGTCCGCTGTTTTAAACCGAACTGTTCAAAATAATGATAATAATTGTCTACACCGAGACGCAGTCCTACGGAGATCAGTGCCGGATTGCAACTATTCTGCATACACTGCACAAATGTCTGTGTACCATGTCCGCCGATCTTATGGCAGCGGATCTTTCGGTCGTCCACAATGATGAATCCCGGACAGGAAAAGGTACTTTCCGTGGTGACCACCCTTTCCTCCAGTCCCGCAGCGGCGGTGATGATCTTAAAGGTAGATCCCGGTTCATAGGTATCATTGATGCAGCCGTTGCGCCACATGGCATTCAGCTTCTCCTGCTTCTGTTCCGCAGTCAGGGTGGACGGATCCACCACCGCAATGCTTCCGTCCTCCTTCCACTCAGTCAGTTCCGGCAGCGTGTAAGGGTCGTTTAAGTCAAATTCCGGATAATTTACCATGGCCAGGATTTCTCCGTTTTGCGGATCCATGGCGATGATGTAGACGCTGTCCGCCTCTTTGGTGGCGCAGGCCTGTTCCGCCAGCTGCGTGGAATACTCCTGGATATTACGGTCGATGCTGATCCGCAGATCCCATCCCGGCACCGGCTCTACCCGGCGTTCCCCCGCTGTGTCTATCTCGATTCCTTTGGCATCCGTCACTGTCAGAATCATACCGGGTTCGCCCTGCAGTGTTTCCTCATAGATCACTTCCAGTCCAATGATTCCCTGATTGTCCCCTCCGGTAAATCCCAGGACTTTACTGGCCAGGTCCCCATACGGATAGTATCGCTTATAATCCTCATCCACTTTCACCCCCGCCAGATCATATTCCCGGATTCTGTCACCGATGCTCTTGTCCACATTGCTTTTGACGCGTTCCATGGAAGAATATTTTTCCACACGTTTTCTCGCTTCCGTCTCCGAAATTCCCAGCTCTTTTACCAACATGGCTATCACCTTTTCCGGTTCTGTGATCTGATTATGAATCACCGATACGGTACAGACCGTCTTGTTATCCACCAGTACCACTCCGTTCCTGTCCAAAATACGTCCTCTTGCCGCCTTTATGCTGCGTTCTCTCTCATGCAGTCTCGTCGCCGCTTCCTCATAATAATCCGCCCTCCACACCATCAGATACAAAAGTCTCATAAACAATCCGATAAGCACCAGTGCACATATGAAAAAAATGGTCATGATCTTTTTGCGATGAAAAAAACGATTTTGCTGATCCGCCATAAAAAAACCTCACAACAAGAGCTTTTTACATTTTATTGCTCCTGCTGTGAGGCTATTCGTATGTTTTGTTTATTCATTCTGCTGATTCAGCAGATTATTGTTAATGGGACTGTCACCCATGGTATCGTCCCCGCCGACATCCGCTCCCGTAATGGGATCGATCAGACCGCCGTCGATCGGACTTACCAGATAACCGGTAGCGGGATCTTTGGGATAATTTCTCCAGTCCTCCGTAACCGTCGTCGTATCGTCACCGGTTCCGTCACCACTCTGGGAATCTCCGGACTGATCATCTCCGGTCTGAGCGTCTCCGGTCTGAGCGTCTCCGGTCTGATTGTCTCCGGTGCTCTGGTCATCTCCGTTCTCGGGAGTCTGGGTATACTGATTCGTAATCTCGATCTGTTTCTCCGCCAGTTCCTGAATCTCCTTTTCAGACAGTTCCTCCGTCATGAAGATATTCAGATAAGGCAGCACTTCCGTCAGAACATTTCGTACAATACCGGTTGCAAACTTTGCATCATCCTGAGGGGATGCATTGGCACGGTCCACGACTACATAAATGGCGATCTGGGGATCATCCGCCGGTGCATATCCCATAAAGGATACAACATACTCACCGTTTTTACGGGGAATAGTCTCTGCGGTACCGGTCTTGCCGCCGATGGCATAACCTGCAGGTCTTGCGGTTCTACCGGTTCTGCGGTCACCACCCTCTTCCATAACGGTAGCACGACAGTACTGTCTGATCTTCGCCGAAGTGCTCTCGGAGATGGTCTGTCGTAACACTCTCGGTTCAATGTTCTCCACCGTTGCTCCGCTTGCATTGGTGATCTTATCCACCATATGAGGCTCATAATAGTAACCGCCGTTGATCAGAGAGCAGAAACCGGTGATCATCTGGATCATGGTCACATTAAAGTTCTGTCCAAAGCTGTTGGTCGCCAGATCAGCGCTTCCCATCTGGTCCACCGGGAACAGCAGGCTTGCAGTTCTCGCCTCTCCTGCCAGATCCACGTTGGTCTTTAATCCAAAGTTAAAGGTCTGCTGGAATTTGGCAAATTCCTCTTTGCCCATGGTGGCAGCAATCTTCATTAACGCTACATTGCAGGACCAGGCAATGGAATCCTGTACCGATACATCACCTTCACCGCCGGAGCGGTAGCTGTGGCATTTGATCGTATGTCCGCCGACTTCCAGAGATCCGTTACACTGATAGTGCTCGTTGCCGGTGATGGCACCGCTCTCCAATGCTGCTGCCACGGTAAAAGGCTTCGCCGTGGATCCCGGCTCGTAAGTGGTGGAGATACAGTAGTTCTTCCACAGGTAGTTCAGATTATCCAATAGCTGCTCATCTGTCAGGGCATCGATATCTTCCTGGGTAAAATAGGTATCTGTCTTCGTCAGTACCTGGTAACCGTTGGCATTGGTCACCATCTCGATCTTACGGGATCCCAAAAGGGCGTCCGTATTCCTGGTATCGTTCAGGTCATAGGTAGGATAGCTGGCCATGGCCAAAATATTGCCGGTATTGACTTCCATGATGATGCAGCCCACATTTTCCGCACCGTTACCGGGATGTACCGCATCCTTATGCTCCTCGTTAAACTGCTTTAAGTATTTCTCTACAATGCCCTGAATATTGGCATCAATGGTACTGTGTATCGTGTTACCGTCCACTGCCGGCTTGATCGTACGCTCCAGGTTGGCATCGTCATTCAGATAGCCGTACTCTCTTCCGGTGGTTCCGTTCAGAACATCATTGTAATACTCTTCCAGACCGTACTGTCCTTCATTGTCCGCTCTGGAAAATCCGATCACATCTGCCGCCAGAGAACCGTTGGGATAGACTCTCTTATATTCCTCTTCAAACCAGACACCACGGATCTTGCTGTTCTCCAGTGCTGCCGCCTGGAATCCGCTGATCTGGTCATAAGTCATCCTCCGAAGAGGCACATACCAGGAAGATTCGGGGTGAGACGTTACATACTGCCGCACTGCCGTCATGTCCAGATCCGGGAAATTTGCAGCCAATGCTTCCATGGTGGGTTCCAGATAATCCTCCCGGTCCAGCATTACCCTGGCATCGATGACCAGATTATATACTTTCTCGCTGACCGCCAGTTTGGTTCCTTTGGCATCCACAATATCGCCGCGCCGGAAAGGTAATGTTATGGAATCATATTTCTGCTGAGACAGCACCTGTTTCTCGTAAGCTGCACCATCTGCTTTCACGATCCATGTAAGACGCACCGATAAAAGAATAAATGCCAAAATGATCAGTGCATAAAGACACAGGAGCTTTTTCTGCATTTTTACGGAAAATTTTTTAGGTTTCTGTTCTTTCACACTTCGGGCCTCCCGGGCTTAGTTCTGACTGTTATCAGCCTGACGCATGTAGTCATTGCTGTTGCTCTCATAAGGGATTACCTGTCCCTCGGTTGCATAGGTCATTCCCAGTTCGCCGATGGCAATCCTCTTGATCTCTTCCAGGTTGATATTACTGGTAATGCGACTGTATTCTTCATCATTTGCCAGCTTCAGAGAGTTCAACTCGCTCTCCATTCTGGATACTTCCGTGATCCTGGCAGTCAGTTCTGACTGCATCTGAATATAGTTCACCAAAAAAAATGCACATGCCACCAGTGCCACCATCAGAAAAGTCACATAGCCGATGCTCATATGTCTTGCTTTTTCTCTGTTTTTTCTCGTCTCGTGAGACAGCTGTCTCCGGGGCTCTTCCATCTGCCTGCGGATCTGTAAGTCTCTCGCTGTATTATCATATATGTATGGGGTATTACTTCTTCTCTGTGCCATACTTTATTCCCACTTTCACTGATGAAATATTTAAAATTCTTTATTTCTTTTCAAACACGCGTAACTTCGCGCTCTTGGATCTGCTGTTTACTTCCAGTTCTTCCGCACCGGGCAGAATCGGTTTTCTGGTGATCACCTTTCCCTTGGAGACCTTACCGCATACACACACCGGAAATTCCGGAGGACAGGTACAGGGATTTTCATTCCTGCGGAACGCATTTTTCACGATCCGGTCTTCCAGAGAATGGAAGGTGATGATGCAGAACCTCCCACCGGGATGCAACAGATCGATCAATTCGTCCAGTGCCTTTTTCAGTACTTCCAGTTCCTGATTGCACTCAATGCGGATCGCCTGGAATGTCTGCTTGGAGGGATGTCCGTTCTGCCGCATCTTCGCCGGAACTGCAGCTTTGATGATCTCGTTTAATTCAAAGGTAGTCTCAATGGGCTTGTCCGTCCTGTTTTTTACAATATGTTTCGCAATGTTTTTCGCAAACGGATCTTCGCCGTAATCCCGGATGATATGATACAGCTCCATCTCGGAATAGTTGTTCACGATGTCTCTCGCCGTCAGGGTCTGTCTGCGATCCATCCGCATGTCAAGCGGTGCATCAAATCGGTAAGAAAACCCTCTGTCCTCGGTATCTAACTGGTAGGAAGAGACTCCCAGATCCAGCACGATGCCGTCCACACCGGTGACTCCATATTCTCTGAGTGCCTCCACCGCATTCACGTAATTGTTGCGGATCACGGTCACTTTATCTCCAAAGCATCGTAATCTCTCCGATGCCGCCGCGATCGCCGCGTCATCCTGATCGATCCCGTAGAAATGTCCGTTCTGTAAGCGGCTGCACACTTCATATGCATGTCCGCCGCCTCCTAAGGTTCCGTCCACATAGATGCCGTCCGGTCTGATATTCAGTTGTTCGATGGTCTCATGCAACATCACAGAATAATGATTAAATTCCACGACGGTCATCCTTTCCTGCTTCTTTTAAATGGTCAGTCCCAGTCCTTCCATGGCACCGGTGATCTCATCCATATCCGCATCGGAATTCATGGCCTCCCACTTATCCTTGCTCCAGATCTCCACGCGGCTGCCGACTCCGACTAACACCACATCTTTTTCCAGTCCGGCGAATTCTCGCAAGTGTGCCGGCAACAGGATTCTTCCCTGCTTGTCCACTTCCACCGTAGCCGCACCGGCTAAGAAGAAACGGGCAAATTGTCTTGCTTCCTTATTGATCAGAGGTAATGAGGTCAGCTTCTGTTCAAAAGCGTTCCAGTCATCGCCCGCATACACAAATAAGCAGCCGTCCATTCCCTTGGAAATCACAAATTCCTCGCCCAAAGTCTCTCGGAATTTCGCCGGAATGATCAACCTGCCTTTCGTATCTAACGTATGGTTGTACTCGCTCATAAACATCGCACTCACCACCATTCATCCAAAAGGGGACTGCCACGAAAAAGGAGGTCATTTTTTCAAAAATCTACCACTTTATGGCACTTGCCTCCACTTTCTCCCACTTTTATTATGATTTTATACTAAATTAAGGGATTTTACAAGAGAAATCAAGTAGCTTTTTTCGACGGCGGAATCCAAAAAAGCGCCCTGTCCTACGACAAGAGCGCTCTTTTCCACTATATGTGGTAAAAAAATAAGAGCAAACACAACATCTATGTATTTGCTCTTATTTCGATATTCTTAATAAATTTTTAAAAATTTTTAATTTTTTTCCACTTTCGGCTGTTTTTTCAGGTGCATACGTACCACAATGTCCGTCACCACCGCGAAAATCACCATGCACAGAGATAATACCTGCGATACAGCGAGGGTCGTTCCGGGAATAAACAGGGTATCTGTCCGGATACCTTCGATCCAGAATCTGCCAAGACCATAGCCTCCGAAGTACAACAGACAGATCTCGCCCTCGAACTTTTTGTGCTTGCGGTATACCAGCATAATGATCAGAATCATCAGATTCCACAGACTCTCGTAAAGGAATGTGGGATGTACCTGAATGTAATTGGTACCTTCCACAATATGTGCTGCCACATTCTCGGAAATATCCCGGCTGCGCACCGCTTCGATGGGAAGCCGCATTGCCAGGAAATTATCCGTATATTCTCCGAACACTTCACGGTTCATGAAATTGCCCCAACGCCCGATGGCCTGTCCTAAGATCAATCCCGGTACACACAGATCTCCCAGACGGAAAGGATTGATCTTTTTGATCTTACAATATAAAAACAATGTCAGAAAAGCTCCGATCACACCGCCGTAGATCGCCATACCACCGTTACGGGTATTGAAGATGCTGAGCAGATTATCCTTGTAATAGTCCCAGGCAAAGATCACATAATAGATTCTGGCACCGATCACGGAAAAGATCACGGCATAAATAGCGAAGTCCCAAATAGTATCCGGATTCTCTCCGCTCACCTTTGCCTGGTGCACTGCCATCAGAATTCCCGCCAGTACACCGATACCGATGATCAGACCGTAAAAAGCGATCTCGAAACCGAATACGGTAAAGCTTCTGGGAACATTTTCCAGGTAAATGCCTAAATGGGGAAATGCTATATCTCCTGCATTCATCATAATATTTATATCCTTTCTTAGTATTAACCGGCTTCTTCGCGCTTTGCGCTCTCGAATCCGGCATATCAGACGTTAAATCTGAACAGGATCACATCACCGTCCTGTACGACATAGTCCTTGCCTTCCATGCCGACCAGACCTTTCTCACGTGCAGCTGCCAGAGATCCCTGCTCTAAAAGGTCCTTGTAATTTACAACTTCCGCCTTGATGAAGCCTCTCTCGAAATCGGAGTGAATCTTACCGGCTGCCTGAGGCGCCTTGGTACCGATCTTGATGGTCCATGCTCTGGTCTCATCCTCTCCTGCAGTCAAAAAGCTCATCAGACCTAAGATATGATAGCTTGCCTTGATCAGCTTCTCCAGACCGGATTCCTTCAGTCCCAGATCATCCAGGAACATTGCCTTCTCATCATCATCCAGTTCAGAGATCTCTTCCTCAATCTGTGCGCAGATGACGAATACTTCGCTGTTCTCACTTGCTGCAAACTCTCTGACCTTCGCTACCATCTCATTGGAGGCACCGTCATCTGCCAGATCATCCTCGGATACATTGGCTGCATAGATCACTGGTTTGTAGGTCAGCAGATTGTATTCCTTCAACAGAGACAGCTCGTCCTCATCGGTAACTTCCAGGCTCTTCGCCATCTTGCCGCTCTCCAGATGCTCCTTGATACGCTCTAAGAGTGCCAGCTCCTTGGCATAAGTCTTGTCCATTCTGGCAGCCTTGACTACCTTGGACAGTCTTCTCTCCAGTACTTCCAGATCTGCGAAGATCAACTCTAAGTTAATGGTCTCGATATCCCGCAAAGGATTGACACTACCGTCCACATGGATGACATTGGGATCCTCGAAGCATCTTACCACATGGACAATGGCATCCACCTCACGGATATTGCTTAAGAACTGGTTCCCCAGTCCCTCACCCTTGGAAGCACCCTTTACCAGGCCTGCGATATCTACAAATTCAATCACAGCAGGGGTCACTTTCTTGGAATGATACATCTCTCCCAGCGCTTTTAATCTGTCATCCGGAACTGTTACCACGCCCACATTGGGGTCGATGGTACAGAAAGGATAGTTAGCGGATTCCGCTCCCGCCTTGGTCAGGGAATTGAAAAGTGTACTCTTTCCCACGTTGGGAAGACCTACGATACCCAGCTTCATGATTTATTTACCGTTCAGACCTAACGACAGGGTCTGCCTTTCTTGTATTTTCTATTCTTTATTTCACTCATAAGTCCATCCGCCTCCGTACAGAGACAAACGAATCCGAAATAGTATTATAGCATACCTCACACTCTTTGCAAAGTCCCTACTGTTCAAAGTAAGTATTGATTCCGGCAAGAAGCCCTGTGGCTAATTGTTCCAATATCACATCGCTGTGGTCCGAATACGCATTTCCCAGTTCCATATCCACAGAAGGGATCATGCTGTAGGATGTCTGGGTCAGGTCAATACCCATATGTCCTTTCCCATAAATTGTGGCTCCCTGCTCCCGCAGTCCTTCCACCAGATCCGTTCCCAGGGTATCATGCTGCTGCCAGTGCGATGCCACCGGCTCCATGTTTTTCAGTGCTTCCGGCACCGAGATGTAGAAGCATCCCTTGTCGTAATTTTTGCCGTCACCGCTGTCCCAGTGCAGCGCAATATGGCAGTCCGCGATATTGTTGCAGATCACAGTCCGCGCCACATTGTCTAACTGCACATCCTCACTGTCCCGTAGCATCAGCACATCATAACCGGAGGATAACAGCTTATCCCGCAGGATCTGTGCCATACGTAATGTCACCTCCCGCTCCGGTGTGCCGTCCTGAAACGTCATGCCTCCGGAAACTGCTGCAGCTTCCATTGCTCCCGCCGCCGTACTGCCTCCGGTGACTTTCGCTGAGCCGTCCGGATGACACAGAGTCTTTACTTTACTCCCTCCCACAGTACCATGTCCTGCATTGACACCGATGACGATACCTTTTCGTCCAGATTCCTCCGGTGCCCAGTAGAGTACTGCGGCTCCGGTATTTATTTTAGAATGATCTGCATATTCCCATGTGGAATCCAGGGTGATCTGCTGCAAGTTGGTGTATTCCACCGGTTGCATCTGTGGTGTGACATTTGCCGTTCCCTGTGGTGCCGCACTCTCTGAAACCATAGCTTCTATAATTTCTACATTCTCTATGGTCTCTGTGCTCTCCACGGTTTCTGTGCCCTTCACGGTCTCTGTGTTCTCCACGGTTTCTGTGCTCTTCACGCTTTCCGTACTCCCGGTATTTTCCTGTGTTACACAGGCAGTCAGGGTAAGCGCCAGCGCCATAATGGTTACTCCCGCTGCCACTCTGTATTGTTTTCTGTGAAGCATTTGTCTTTTACTCCTCCGATATGAAAAGAACCACAGCTGTGAACTTACAGCTATGGTTCTTCTGTTCTCTCTTCCTTATTCCGCTTATTTCAGAACACATCCTCTGATCAGCCGCGCAGTTTGAAATGCTCTAACAATCCGTTCAAAGTCGTTGCAGATGCAGAAAGCTCCTCGCTGGTAGCAGAAGTCTCTTCGGCTGCTGCAGAGTTGGACTGGATAACATCATTGATGTCTTCCACACCCTTTTTGATATTCTTAACGGAAGCTGCCTGTTTGTCAGACGCTGTACGGATATTGGCAACCTCCTGGATGATCTGATCCAGCTCAGCCATAACCTCCTGCATAGCATCATTGGTCTCCTTAGTGACCTTATTACCCACCTCTACCTCGTTCATGGACTCTTCGATCAGCTTCTTAGACTCTACTGCGGAATTAGCACTCTCTTCTGCCAGCTGTCTGATCTGATCTGCCACGACTGCAAAGCCTCTTCCTGCCTCTCCGGCACGGGCTGCCTCGATGGAAGCATTTAAGGACAGCAGATTGGTCTGGGATGCGATATTCTCAATATCCGCGATGATCTTTTCAATGTTCTGGGTCGTTGCGTTGATCTTCTTCATGGCATCTACCAGCTCATCCATCTTCTTCTGGCTGTTGGCTGCCTCGATACCTACCTTTTTCGCCTTGTCATGTACAATGTCGGTAGACTTGGTATTCTCCAGTACCTGACTGGTTACTTCGTCTACGGTAGCCACCAGTTCTTCTACGGATGCTGCCTGCTGGGTAGCGCCCTCCGCGATATCCTGCGCGCTGACTGCCAGCTGGTTGCTGCCCGCAGATACCTGCTCGGAGGAATCCTGAATACCGTGCATAGTCTCGCTGACCTTATTTACCATTTCATCCAGCTCATCTAAAACATCTCGGAGCTGTCCGACATATGCTTCCGGGCAGCTGCTGTGAACATCAAAATTACCATCGGAAAATTGCTCTACAATAGTCTGCAGATCTGATACAACCTTTTTCAAAATGGCTGCGGCGGTCTCAAAGCTGTCGGAAAGTCTGCCCAGCTCATCCTCAGATTCATAAGGTACGCCGATCTCAAAATCACCGGATGCGATCTTCTCAGACGCAGCTACCAGGTTCGTGATCGGATCTATCAGCATTTTGGCAAGCATTTTTGACATGGATGCATTAAATATGATAGCTAAAACAAGTAAAGCCACAACAATTATACTTCCTATATAGCCTTTTGACCGTATCAATTCCACCACTGCCACCAGTGCCAGCACCACATATAAAATATCCATGATGCGGAACACAAAAGACAGCTTATTTTTAATTGGTTTGTCTCTTAATATTTCTTCGAGTTTTTTCATTTGTTTCTGCTCCTTCCGTGAATTAACCTTCCTGTATTTTATTTTAAATTTCCTTATCTGTTTCGTCAAGATGAAGCTTCTTAAAATTATGTAAAAATCAAGTATGGGAAGCCCTGCTCATCTCCAGTAATTTATCTCTCATTTCATTCTCAATGCGCTGTAAATCTTCCTCAGCGCTCTGTCTTCTCGCACGTCCCTCTTCCTGAATCTTCATGACCTCATCCAATGTCGTCATCAGTGTCTGATTGGTACTCTTAAGTGTCTCTATATCCACAATTCCCCGCTCGGATTCCTTCGCTGTCTCCACAGAAGCCACCTTCAGTGCTTCCGCATTCTTCTTCAACAGTTCATTGGTCATATCCGATACAGCACGCTGTGCCTTGGCGGCATCGGTAGCATGATCCAGACCGATGGCAATGACCATCTGACTCTTCCACAGAGGGATCGTATTCACTAACGTCGACTGGATCTTCTCGGACATGGCGATGTCATTGGACTGGATCAGACGGATCTGGGGTGCCATCTGCAGGGAAATGGCTCTGGTCAGCTCCAGATCATAGATCTTCTTCTCAAACCGCTCACACATTGCCGCGAAATCTTTCGCTGCCTGGGTGTCCTCCGGAAGTCCACTCTTCTGTGCCTTCTCTAAAAGCTCCGGAAGCTCCACACTTTTTGCCTGCGCCAGCTTCTTTTTACCTGCCAGGATGTACATGGACAGTTCCTTGAAGTAATTCAGGTTCAGCTGGTACAGCTTGTCCAACACAGCCACATCCTTTAACAGCACTACCTGATGACTCTCCATGGCATCACAGATCTTTGTGATATTGACTTCCGCCTTATCGTACTTTGCTTTCAGATTGCTCAGCTTGTCTCCGCTTTTTTTGAACAGTCCGAAAAATCCCTTATCTTCCTCGGTGTCGAAATCCTTTAACTGTGCCACCACGTCGGTTAACAGATTTCCAACTTCTCCCATATCCTTGGTCCGGACATTACTAAGCGCCGTCTCTGAGAAATCGGCGATCTTCTTCTGGCTTCCGGCTCCGTACTGTAACACCGCCTGAGTATTGGTCAGGTCGATCTGTGCTGCAAAATCATCCACCTGTTTCTGCTCTTCCGGTGTCAGTTCCATCTCGGGAACCGCCTGCTCTTCCACTAACTCCTCCGGCTTCTTCTCCACGATCTCTGCCTTTGCCTCCGCAAAAGGATCCAGTGTAAGAGTCGGTGCTTCTTTTGTTGCTGCGTCTAAATCCATGTTCATATTGACACCCCCATTTTTTACTATTACATCATTTAAATTTTACTGTTTTCCCATTACAAAATCGGATTCCGTCAGACCTTCCTTTGCCAGCATGGCCTGTAATACCTGCGCATCCGCCGATGCGTCAAAGGCGGCATCCTGAAACAGATTGTTTAACAATGTCACAAATGCCTGATTGATCATGTCCAGTGTCTTCCCGATCTCTTTCTTGGCCTCGAGAATTTCCTCTCCCGGACTGCTGACCTCGTCAAATTCCGCATACTGCTCCACCAGTTTTAAAGTAGTGGGCAGATAATAATCCATTAATTTATGCATTCTGTGCATCTGCTCCGGGTGCTCCTGCACTCTGTCGAAGATCTCCTTCAACAGATTCTCCAGGCGGTACAGCTTCTCGGAGATTGCCTCCTCTTCGATCCGGTCGTTCAGATCCCGCAGATGTCTGATGCATTCCATCCCCTCTGCCACCATACTGTGGAGTTCCTGCTCTCTCTCCGTCTGTGCAGCGTCCTGTGTTGTTCCTTTGTCCGGCATCTGTTTTGCCTGCTCCTCTGATTTTTTCTGTTCCAGATAAGCCTTTTCTGTCTCCAGATATTGATGATAGATCACATCATTTAACATAAAACAGGTCTCTTTGTCATCCAAATGCCCCTCAGGGAACATTCCGGCTTTTAACATTTTGCGCAGATCCTTTTTTACATAGCGGACGCTTTTGCCTGTATAACGCGCCATCTCCGTGATCACACCGTACATCTTGGTACCGCACAGTTCCAGATATTTCTCCGCACGCTGTAATCTCCTGCGCTGTCCGTTGCCATAGGCGATCATCTCCAAAAATACCAAAGAAAGTACTCCCGGAAGGATCGCCGCACTTATACTTGCTGCACTAAAAGCGGCCAGAAGAAGCTGTACCAAAAGTCCCAGCCCGGAAAAGCCTAGTCCGATGCCTCCGAACACGGTGCACAAAGTTCCGGACACGCTTCCCTTTTTCTCCATTTTTACCAAAGAAGTCATCTCCAAAGCCGTAGTCTTTCTGGGTGTCCAGACACCGGCCTGATTTCCAGAACGGTTCTGCGCCGCCTGTGCCTTACGCTGTTCTTCCCATTGTTTTTCCCGTTCTTTTCGCTGTCTGTGCCACTCCTCATTCTGTCTGCGGTGTTCCTCCCGCTGTCTTTCCCGTTCTTCACGCTCCGCCTGGATCTGCTCTTCGGACTTCTCTTCTTCCCGCTTTTTATCCTGCCAGCTGCGCTGGGAATTCCAGACCCTTTTCTCCGCGGCTTCCCTGGACAGATTCGCCTGAAAATCCGCTTCCCGCAGAGCATCGTTGACTGTATCGCTCACTAACGTATTCAGTGCCCGGAAATCTCCGGTCTTCATGGCTTCGGCGATGGTTTCTTTAAATTTTTCCCCAAGATGATTCTGCACTTCACTCATAATTAATATTTTCTCTGACTTTTCAGTTCCTCATAGAGCAGACAATAATTCTCGTAACGTGTCCGCGAGATCTCCCCTTCCGCCACGGCATCTTTCACGCCGCAGACCGGTTCTGAGATATGAGAACATCCTCCGAATCTGCAATATTTTTCAAACGGAACAAATTCGGGATAATATCCCGCCAGCTGCTCTTTTTCCAGTCCGAACAGTCCCAGGGAGCTGAACCCCGGAGTATCCAGAATGTAAGTATCCGGTGCAATGGAGATCAGTTCGGAATGCCTGGTGGTATGTTTTCCACGCTCGATCTTCTCACTGATGGAACCGGTCTCCATCACGATACCCGACTGTAAACAGTTGACCAGCGAAGACTTGCCGACGCCGCTGGGCCCCGCCACCGTGGTGGTCTTGCCCCGAAGCAGGTCTTTTAATCTGTCGATGCCTTCCTTTTCCCTGGCACTGACAGTAATGGTCTGAAATCCCGCCTGTTCATAGATGGAACGATAATCCTCTTTTTTCCCCTCTGCATCAATGTCCTGCTTGTTAAAACAGATGATGCAGGGAATGTCCTGTTGCTGCATCATGATCAGAAAACGATCCAGCAGGTTAAAATTGGGCTGTGGCTTACAGATGGCAAAAATCACCAGTGCCTGATCCACATTGGCAACCGCCGGACGGATCAGTTCGCTGTGCCTGGGAAGCAGTTCTGTGATATTTCCCTTTTTCTGTGCTTCATCTATGACTTCCATCTCCACATCGTCCCCGACCAATGGTTTCCTGTGGTCCTTACGGAAGACACCTTTTGCCTTGCATTCATAGATTCCGTCCGCACTATGCAGAGCATCCCCTGCATGGACATAATAGAAGCCGGCAATTCCTTTTATAATCTTGCCCTTCATAGTTCCTGCCTTTGTCTTATTCCTTCACGAATTCCACTCTTCGGGTAAAGGTCTTGTTCTCTGTGGTGCCGGGAACGACAACATCCCCCTCTGTTGTGGTGCTTGCCGATGTCACCTGGTAGGTCATGGTGAGGGTACCGCCGGAGGAGGCGATGCCGTTGATATTGGTCGCTACCGGGAAGGTGGTAACCTTCGTATCCATCAGTACCGTACCGTCATCCGCCACCAGGGTGATGCCGACTTCCATTCCCGATACATACTGGGGTGCCTCGGAAGTCGTCGGTGCCACAATGCTGACATTGCACTTATAGGTTACTTTCTGTGCGCCCTGGCTCACCTTAATATCAATGGAGGTTCCCTGATCCACATAGGAACCATGGGAATAGCTCTGATAGCAGATCATGCCCTCTCCCACTTCATCGCTGTAAATATGGGTCACACTGCCTACTGTCAGTCCGGCCTCGATTGCTTCCACCGTACCATCCTGCTCTGACAGTCCGATCAGGTTCGGCACGCGGATCTTCGTATCTTCCTTTCCCAGGCTTACGGTAACGGTGATCACACTGCCTTTCGGCGCCTTATTTCCATCTGCGGGAGTCTGGGCGATCACGCGTCCTGCTTCTATGGTGTCGGAATAATCCTCTGTCTTATTGACCAAAAAGCCCTTGCTTACCAGCTGTGTATTCGCCTCGTCAAAAGTAAGTCCCACCACATTCGGAACTTCTACGCCCTGGGTTCCGGCGCTTGCCGTAAGTGTTACCTTGCTGCCCTTGTCAATCTGGGCACCCACGCTGACGTCGGTACTGATCACCACACCTTCTGCCACGGAATCAGATTCCTCATATACAACTTCCGTCAGAATTCCCAGTCCGGTCAGTGTATTTCTCGCATCATCCACATTCATGCCCTTCACATCCGGCATGGCGACTTTCTCTGCCTCTTCTTTGGTTTCCTCCGTAGTGATGATCGGGCCGGAAGGATTATTGCCTTCGTTCTTTTTCCCGCCGAAGATCTTCACCGCCAGTACGATCAGTATAATACAGATCACCACTCCCGCAACGATTGCCAGAACCGTTGTCACGCGTTCCATCTTGGGATCGTAATCATAATCATCCTCTCCCTCTGCCTCTTCATCATTCTCATACATGGCTTCTGTATCGGAACGTAGGCGCATCGTCTCATCATGATCCTGTTCTTCATACTCCCGGCCACTCTGATACGGAACTTTTCTCTTGATCTGTGCCATATCTTCATCGGAGATCATCCGGGTGCCGCCTTCCATATCCGGATCCTTGTTCACGACAAAGTCCTCCTCCGGATTGATCAGGGACTGCTTCAGGTCTGCAATCAGTTCTGCCATATTCTGATATCTGCGGTCCGGTGATTTCTGACAACACTTTAATACAATACTTGCAACGCTGGAAGGGATCTCCGGCACGAATTCCTTGGGAGAAGGCATTTCTTCCTGAATATGCTTGATGGCGATCGCTACCGTCGTCTCCCCATTGAAGGGGACTCTTCCCGTAAGCATTTCGAACATGGTGATACCCAGTGAATAGATATCACTCTTCTCATCACTGTAACCGCCTCTGGCCTGTTCCGGAGACGTATAGTGTACACTTCCCATTACATTGGAAGTGATCGTATTGCTGGTCGCTGCCTTGGCAATACCGAAATCCGTGACTTTTACTTTGCCGTCTTTGGAAATAATGATATTCTGCGGTTTGATATCCCGGTGAATAATATGATTATTATGTGCTGCCTCAATGCCCATACTCACCTGGATGGCAATGCTTACTGCTTCCTTGTAAGACAGACGGGCCTTTTTCTCAATGTACTTTTTGAGGGTAATGCCCTCCACCAGTTCCATTACAATATAGTAGATTCCGTTTTCTTCCCCTACATCATAGACATTTACGATATTGGGATGCATCAGTCCTGCTGCCGCCTGGGCCTCAATACGGAATTTGGATACAAAATTAGCATTCTCGCTGAATTCCTGCTTCAATACCTTGATCGCCACATATCGGTTCAACTTATGACATTTTGCTTTATAGACATCTGACATACCGCCGGTTCCGATTTTCTCCAGGATCTCATAGCGATCGCCGATCATCATTCCTATTTTGATCATTATTGCTCTCCATTCTTATATAACCTAAGTAACTAAGAGTATTATCTGTCTTATGCGCACGGCTCAATAAGGATAACACTGATATTGTCTCTGCCGCCGTTTGCATTGGCTGCCTCTACCAGACGCTCTGCTTTCTCCACAAGATCTCTTGCACCACTGATGATCATGCGGATCTCTTCATCTTCCAGCATATTAGTCAGTCCGTCCGAACACATAAGGACAGTATCGCCTTCCCTGAGTTCTACGGTAAAAAAGTCCGGCTCTACATGATCCTCCGCACCTACCGCTCTGGTAATAATATTCTTGTCAGGATGATTTCTTGCATCCGCACGGTCTAATCCGCCCATGCGTATCATTTCCTCTACAAGAGAATGATCCCTCGTAATCTGCCGTATCTCACGATTCACCACATAAAGTCTGCTGTCACCCACATTGGCCACCTGTAAAAATCTGCCCATGCAGGATGCCACCACAACCGTCGTTCCCATTCCTTCCAGCTTCTTGTCTTCGTCGGCTCTCCTGCGGATCACCTCATTGGCTTCCTCGATCGCTCTGCGGAAAATCAGCGTGGGATTTTTTTCAAAAGAACTCTGCATCTCAGCCAGCATGGTCTCTACTGTCACTTTGGATGCATAATCTCCCGCATTATGTCCGCCCATACCGTCCGCTACAATAAACACGTTGGGCAGATTTCCCACCGGTTCCTCAGAGGTATAGATATAGTCCTGATTTACTTTTCTTTTCCTTCCGATATCGGTTATGGAAAACGTCTTGAGCACGTCAATTTTCCTCCTGTGAGAGTCCGTCCGGGTTCTGCATCTCCTGTGTATGACGACGCCTTAACTGTCCGCAGGCTCCGTCAATATCCCGGCCCATCTCTCTTCTAATTGTAACATGTATCTTCTTACTTTCAAGTTTATTTTTAAACGCCTGAATATGCCCGGTATCCGACTGCACGAAGTCCCGCTCTTTAATCGGGTTTACCGGAATCAGGTTAATATGACAGCATAAAGGCTTTGCCAGAGCGATCAGCTCTTTGGCATCCTCTTCCGTATCGTTCACACCGCCTACCAGACTGTATTCAAAAGTGATCCGGCGCCCGGTCTGTTCAAAATAATACCTGCAGACTTCCATCAGTTCTTTGATGGAATACCTGTTGGCAATGGGCATCAGTTTTCTTCTTTTTTCATCTGTGGTTGCATGCAGTGACAATGCCAGGGTAATCTGCAGCTTCTCATCTGCCAGCTGTCGCATTCTCGGCACGATTCCGCAGGTGGACACCGTGACATTTCTCTGGCTGATGTTTAATCCATTCTCATCCGTCAGCAGATGCAGAAACTTTAGAATATTATCATAATTGTCCATGGGTTCTCCGGTTCCCATGACTACCACATTGGAGACCCGTTCCTGCGTCAGTCTCGTGATGGCATAGATCTGATCTAACATCTCCGAAGGCGTCAGGTTCCGCTCCAGTCCATCCAGGGTGGACGCACAGAATCTGCAGCCCATCCGACATCCCACCTGGGAAGAAATGCACACACTGTTGCCGTGTTTGTACTGCATCCACACGCTTTCCACCACATTGCCGTCAGACAGTTCAAATAAAAACTTTTTCGTTCCGTCGATCTTCGACTCCTGTATTCTGACAGGCTTTACACAGGTATATTCATACTTTTCCTTGCATTGTTCCCTGAATTTTGCGGAGAGATTGGTCATCTCGTCAAAGCTTCTCGCTAACTTCACATGCATCCACTCATACATCTGTTTTGCCCGGAAAGCTTTCTCTCCCATACTCTCCAGTTCGGTCTTCAGTTCCTCCAGATTCAGGGATTTGATATCTTTTTTACTATCCATGTCTTATATCTCACGTTCTTCTGCGCAGCCTTGCAAAGTAGAATCCGTCGGTCTCATCCGTTCCCGGCAGAAGTTGTCTCTCCTCCTCTAAAACGAACGGGAACTTTTCCGTGATCCATGCTGCCATGTTCTGATTCTCTTCTCTGTTGATAGTGCAGGTGCTGTACAACAACACGCCACCCGGCTTCACATACCGCCATCCGGCTTCCACGATCTGCCTCTGCAGTTCATGGATAGATTTAAGGCCTTCCGGTGTCACATGATATTTAATGTCTCTCTTTTTGCCCATGACACCTAAGCCCGAACAAGGGACATCCATCAACACAACATCCGCAGATGCTTCCCTCTCTGCGTCATAAACCGTGGCATCATGCACTTCCACTTTCACATTGGTGCGGTGCATTCGCTCCAGATTCTCAAGGATCAAAGCCGTCTTATATTCTGACACATCGCGGGATAACACATGTCCCGCCTCTTTCGTATATTCTGCCGCCAGGATCGTCTTGCCTCCCGGTGCCGCACACAGATCCATAACAAAGTCTCCCGGCTTTATTTTTGCTGCTTTTACCGCCAGGGCAGAAGAAGCATCCTGTACAGTGAATTTTCCTTCGGCAAATCCGGGCAGCTCGCTGACGTTTTCCAGATTTTCCGCCAGATATACATAGGGAAGTTCCTTATGTGCGCTTAAGTGGACCCCTGTAGCCTCTATCTTTTTCTTAAGATCCTCACGGTCCGTTTCCGACAATTCCAGGCAAAAACGCAGAGATACCGGATGAATCTTAAGCAGTCCCATGAGAAGTGTTTCCGTTCCCTCCGTGCCGTATACCGGAAGCCACAGATTCACGATCCATTCCGGCATGGAATATTTTACGCTGAAATATTTTACAGGATCCGTAGGATCCGGCAGGGGCATTTTGTCCTTGCTACGGGATATATTTCGCAGGACGGCATTGACAAACCCCTTCAGAGTACGAAAGCCGCGCTTTGCCGCAAGCTTGCAGGCTTCATTGCATACCGCACTGTCCGGCACCGCATCCATATACAGGATCTGATAGGTACTCATGCGGAGCAGACAACGGATCAGAGGCTTCATCTTGCGGACCGGAACGGAAGAAAACCGGTTCAGATAATAATCCAACTCCAGCTGTCTCTCTATGGTACCCTCTGTAACTCTCTTGATAAATGCCTTATCTCTGGGATCCAGGTAATCGTATTTATCCAGCACTGCTTTTATTAATTTATGGGAAAAATCCTGCCCCTTTTCCAGGTCCAGCAGGATCTCCACAATAATCTCTCTTGTATCGGTGGTTGCGGGCTTCCCCATGCTTAGTCTCTCCTTCTGCGGTTACCGCCATACAACAGGATCAGACGAAGCAGCTGTAATGCGGAGGATGCTGCTCCCGCTACATAGGTAAGAGCTGCCGCTGTCAGCACCTTTTTACCACCGCTTACTTCTTCACTGCCTAACAGTCCGTATTCCTCCACCTTCACGATTGCTCTGCGGGAGGCATTGAATTCCACAGGAAGTGTCACCAGCTGGAAGATCACGGTCAGGGCAAATGCCCAGATTCCCAGCTGGATCAATGTCTGGTTCCAGCTGAGCAGTACTCCTAAGAAAATCAGGGGAATACTTAAGTTGCTTCCGATGTTCACCACCGGTACCAGTGCCGCACGAATACTCATAGGTGCATAGCCATGGGCATGCTGGATCGCATGTCCGCACTCATGGGCAGCCACACTGACTGCGGTGACTGAGGTTCCGTTATAATTATTATATGACAGTCTTACGGTATCTGTCCGGGGATCGTAATGATCGCCGTCGTTTGCGTTCAGACACTCGATCTGTACGTTATACAAGCCTTCTCTATTGAGAAGATTCCGGGCAGCTTCCGCTCCCGTAATTCCTCTCATATTCCGGACCTTACTGTATTTTCGCATGGTGGAATTCACCAGCGCACTGGCCCCAAGGCATAACACCAGTCCGATCAATACCAGAAAATACGTGGGGTCAAAATAATAACCATATCCATAATAACCACCGTACATAGCAAAGTCTCCTTTCTAATTGCCTGGATTGTTTATCACTCTCCCAGGATCTCTCCAGGCTGTACCTTCACGCCTAACAGGAAATCATGGGCTGTCATACGTTTTTTGCCTTCCAGCTGCAATTCCATGACCTTCAGACCGCCTTCCGACGCTGCCACCTCAAAGGAATCCTTATTCACCGTAAGGATCGTTCCCGGGGCTTCCCTGTGAGCCATCACCATGGGAATCGCCTTCCAGATCTTTAACTGTTTTCCGCGATAAAATGTGTAGGCACTGGGCCAGGGTGTCAGTCCTCTGATCAGTCTGTCCAGTTCGGCTGCCGTTTTGGTGAAGTCCAGTCTGCCCATTTCTTTGGTGATCAGTGCCGCATAGCAGGTCTTTGCATCGTCCTGTTTCTCCGGAGTCAGCTTTCCTGCTTCTAAGAGCGGCAATGCCTCGGTGATCGCTTCTCCGCCGAGCACCATAAGCTTGTCGTGCAATGTTTCAAAAGTATCTTCCGAAGTAATGGGAATCTTCTTCTGATACAACATATCTCCGGTGTCCAGTCCTGCATTCATCTGCATGATGGTCACACCGGTCTCCGTCTCCCCGTCGATGATCACTCTCTGGATCGGAGATGCCCCACGGTATTTCGGAAGCAGGGATGCGTGGATATTCAGGCATCCGTACTTCGGCAGATCCAGGATCTCCTGAGACAGGATCTGTCCGAAGGCTGCCACAATATAGACATCTGCGGGATATTTTTTCAATTCTTCAATAGCCTCGGGAGTCTTGATCCGACGAGGCTGGAATACCGGGATGCCGTGTTTTACAGCACATTCCTTCACCGGCGGAAACTGTAACTGCCCGCTTCTTCCCTTTGCCTTGTCCGGCTGGGTCACCACTGCGGTGATCTCATGTCCCTGTGCGATCAAAGCCTCCAGAGCTCCCACTGCGAAATCAGGGGTTCCCATAAATACGATCTGCATAGCTTATCTCCTTCCCGGAATACTTATTCTTCTTCCTCATCCTCATAGGTCATGTCCTGCAGAGGACCTTCCGCCTTCTCCACATAGAGATGTCCATCCAGGTGATCCAGTTCGTGGCAGATGGCTCTTGCCAATAATTCCGTACCCTCTACTTCGATGGGTTTCATATTGACATCCAAAGCTACCGCTTTCACATAATTGGGTCTGGTCACAATACCAAACTTCCCGGGAACACTTAAGCACCCTTCCTGTCCGGTCTGCTCTCCGCTGCTCTCCACGATCCGGGGATTAATAAGAATATACGGATCCTCTCCGGTGGTGTCGATCACCACAATTCTCTTAAGTATGCCCACCTGGGGAGCAGCCAGTCCTACGCCGTTGGCGTCATACATAGTCTCTAACATATCCTCGATCAATTCCTTCGTCCGGGGAGTCATCTCCTTGACTTCCTTACAGGTCTTTTTCAGTACCTCATCTCCATATTCACGAATATTTCTGATTGCCACAGTTATTACCTCCTATAACACGTTTACCGGGTCAAAGTCGAATTGTATACTCAGCTGTCTTGGCTGCCACTGTCTCAAAGTCTCCTCCACACAGTCTTTTACCGCCACCAGCGTATCATACTCCGCATGCTTCGCGTAGAACACATACCGGTAAATATCATTGATTTTGCTGATATTTGCCGGGGTCGGTCCCAATATCTGCAAAAAGTCCATATTAGACTTTACCACATCTGTCAGCCTCCGGGCAAGCTGTTTTACATTTTCTTCCTCTTTGCCATAGATCTGCACCGCCAGCATATGTGCTGCGGGAGGATATCCCGACAGTTCTCTGTACAGGATTTCTTCCTCATAAAAGCTTTTATAATCCTGGGCTGCCGCGCAGGTAATGGCATAATGATCCGGCTGATAAGTCTGGATCACCGCTTCTCCCGGAAGCACCCCTCTGCCTGCTCTGCCCACCGCCTGGGTCAGCAGCTGAAATGTCCGCTCTCCGGCACGGTAATCCGATGCGTTTAAGGACAGATCTGCCGCCAGGATCCCTACCAATGTCACCTTCGGAAAATCATGTCCCTTCACGATCATCTGGGTGCCGATGAGCACATCGGCCTCTCCGTTTGAAAATGCTGACAAAATTTTCTCATAGCTGTCCTTCGTCCGGGTAGTATCCGCATCCATCCGAAGCGTCCGCACCCCCGGATACAGTTCTTTCAATTTATCTTCAATCTGCTGGGTACCTGCTTTGAATCCCAGAATATATTTGGATCCGCACTTCGGGCATAGCTTTGGCAAGGGTTGTGTATAGCCGCAATAATGGCAGATCAGCCTTCCCCCTTTATGTTCCGAGAGGGAGACATCACAGTGTGGGCATTTCATAACTTCACCGCAGGCACGACAGGATACGAATCCCGCATACCCTCTTCGATTTAAAAACAGGATGGTCTGCTGCCCCTTGCTTAGCCGGTCTGTCATCAGTTCCTGTAACTTCCTGCTGAAAATAGAACGGTTGCCCTCCTTAAGCTCCTGCCTGAGATCCACCGTGTGTACCGTGGGCAGTTCTCCGCCGGTCAGGCGTTTTGTCAGATGGAACAGCCTGTATTCTCCCTTTCCGGCGCGGTAATACGCCTCTAAGGAAGGGGTCGCCGATCCCAGCACTACGCTGGCTTTGTACAGCTTCGCCACTTCCATTGCCGTCTCTCTGGCATGGTATTTGGGAGTACTCTCACTTTTGTAACTGTTCTCCTGTTCCTCATCCATGACGATCAGGCCCAGATTGGGGAATGGGGTAAAAAGTGCGGATCTCGGACCTATGATCACATCGATCTCGCCTGCTTTTGCACGCTCGCACTGATCATATTTTTCTCCGGGAGACAATGTGGAATTCATCACACTGACCCGGTCACCGAATCTCTGATAGAACCGTAGCAGCGTCTGGTAGGTCAGAGCGATCTCCGGGATCAGCACGATCGCCTGGCGACCTCTTTTGATCATCTCGCCGATGAGTTGCATATACACTTCCGTTTTGCCGCTGCCGGTGATGCCATGGATCAGATATGTCTGTCTTCTGCCGGCATCAAAATCCGTAAGCACTTCCGTAACGATGGTCTGCTGTTCCGAGCTAAGTGTATTATGCGTCGTCTCTCCCGCCTGTACCTTCACGGGGTTCCGGTAGCTCTCGGAGCTGACCAGTTTCGCGGCGCCCACTTTTACGATACTGTTTACCGTAGCGGCGCTGACGCCCAATTTCCCGGTGATCCACTCATAGGGAATCGTCTCCTGCTCCGACAGAGCTTTTAACAGTCTGGCCTTTGCCACCTGTTTTTTGCGCTCGCATTCTCCTAAGAGTGACAGAAGCTCCTCTCTATTCATCAGGCGCACCAGCTGTCTGTGCTCCAGTTTCTTCACGGTCTGCTTCGCCGGCAGGACCGTCTTCAGAGCCTGGATCATGGTACAACCGTAATTGCGTCGGATCCAGGCAGCCAGTGCGATCATTTTATCTTCTACACCGGTCTCTTTTTCCGGCAGTCCTGCGATCTCCTTGATCTTCTCCGGAGCGAACTGACACTGATCCCCTATACTGACCACATAACCCTTGATCAGACGGTTTCCATTGCCGAAAGGGATCATAACACAGGCTCCCGGCTCCAATCTGTCCCGCAGTCTCTCCGGTACCCGGTACTGAAATGTCTTATCCAGTTTTTCATGAGAGATATCTACAATGATATCCGCATATAACGTACGCAATCTGTTTTCCTCTCTGTTCACCGGGATCCCGGAAAACTGTCTTATAGGCCCTGACCCGCTGCCGATCCGGGGATATGTCCCTCTGCCAGGATATCCCGGATCAGATCCCGTTCATCCATGGGATGCTTCACGCCTTTGATCTCCTGGTAGTCTTCGTGCCCTTTTCCCGCCAGTACAATAATATCGCCGGGTTCTCCGTGTTCAATGGCATAAGTAATGGCTTCCTTGCGGTCGCAGATCTCTACATATTTTCCGTCCGTCTTCGCCATACCGGTCTTGATATCGTTGATAATATCCTGCGGCTCCTCGAACCGGGGATTGTCGGAAGTAATGATCGTCAGATCCGCCAGCCTGCCGCTGACCTCTCCCATCTCGAAACGACGCTGTCTGGAACGGTTACCGCCGCAGCCAAACAGGCTGACCAGTCTGTGGGGTTCATACTCCCGCAGTGTGGTTAACAGGCTTTCCAGTGCCATGGCGTTATGGGCATAGTCGATCAGCAGAGTAAATTGGTCAGAAACCTTGATCATCTCGATACGACCCTTTACTTTTGCCTGTAACAGTGCCTTTTTGATATTTTCCTCATCCACCTTAAAATGACGGCAGATGGCAATGGCTGCCAGCGCATTGTACACACTGAATTTGCCGGGCATGGGTACTTCCACAGCAAAATTCATCAGACCGGTCACATGGAAGGTCACTCCCAGTTCTCCGGGCTTGTGCACCAGCTGCCGGTTCTCGGCCCGCAGCATGCAGTGCTCTCCCATGCCGAAGCTCTCCAGTGCACAGGTATGTCCCTCCGTCACTGCCTGCCAGTGTTCATCATCACCGTTAACGATTCCCACCTTGCACTGTTTGAACAACAAACCCTTGCAGTGCAGATATTCCTCAAAACTTGCATGTTCATTTGGACCGATATGATCCGGCTCCAGATTTGTAAAAATGCCGTAATCGAATACAAATCCCTGGGTGCGGTGCAGCATCAGTGCCTGGGAAGATACTTCCATAACTACCGTATCCAGTCCGGCATCTACCATGCGGGCAAAATACTCCTGTAACAGGTAAGATTCCGGTGTGGTGTTATTTGCATGAATATGTTCGTCTCCGATGATCACCTCGATGGTTCCCACCAGTCCCACTTTATAGCCGGCATTCTCCAGAATGGATTTCACCAGGTAGGTGGTCGTGGTCTTGCCCTTGGTACCCGTGATACCGATAACTTTCAGTTTCTCTGCCGGATGGCCGAACCAGGCTGCGGAGATAAATGCCATGGCATATCGGGTATCCGCTACTTTGATCACAGTCACATCCGCATCCGCAGGAAGCTCTATGTCCTTTTGTACCACCAGCACCCCGGCGCCCTGTGCAGCCACCTGTGCGGCAAAATCATGTCCGTCAAAATTGGCTCCGTTAATACAAATGAACAGGCATCCCGGAATGACTTTACGGGAGTCATAGACTACAGCTGTGATCTCCCGCTCCTTTTTTCCGCATACCTGTTCATATTCCAGTTTATCCAAAAGTTCTGTTAATTTTCTATTCATACAGGTGTCCACCTTTCTATACCGATATCGGATATCCCATGGTTATTCCGAAAATCTTTGCATACTACGGTATATTTTACTCTATTTTCCGCAAATGTACCACCTATAATTTTTCGATCCCCATTTTCTCAGTTTTCCGTCACACAATCCGCACCGGTCTCCTGTGTGCGGTTAAAGTTCTGTACAAACCCGATCAGCTGACCGGACAACAGAACGGTGAAGAGGGAATAGCCGATCCGTCTCACCGGGATATAGCTCAAGGACATGACCAGCACGATCAGGTCCGACATCAGGTACACCCACTGGATCTTCCAGCCGGTGGCATGGGAAATGCTCATGGCCAGGGCATCGTCTCCGCTGGGTGCGCCGCCGATCCGGACACACAATCCGGCACCCACACCGACGAACAAGGCCCCCACCAGTGCTGCCACAAGGGGCATGTCTGCCAGTCCGGGCCACAGGTGCGGGAATTGTTCGCAGATCTTGTAAGTGCCGGAGAAACCGGCCGTTGCCAATGCGGAATAAGCGATGAATTCCTTACCCAACAGCTTCCATCCCAGCACATAGCATAACACGTTCATAATACCTCCGGTTAACGCCGGAGAAATGCCGGTCCAGTGCTCCAGTAACAGGGTTGCCCCCAGTACACCACCCTCGGTAACACCGGAGATGGAGTGTACATGATATAATCCAAATGCCAGAATAAAACTTCCCAATAAGGTTATGGCACATTTTTTTAATGTGATATTTTTCAACGCTTCTTTCCATTCGTGAAGCTGTGATTTCATTTTGTTCATTTTGTAATTTCTGTTCTTTCTATAAATTTGTGTTCGTATCTTTATGATGTCCCGCCTTTGATGCCTACGAATTGTTCCGTGCTGCGCACTCTCACAATTCTACCCTCTATTCGCATATCGTGGGATTATCATTCTTACATTATAACCACGGATATCGGTCTGTCGTCAAGTCTTATTGAAGAATCGAAAAACCCCAGGCTGTTGTACCTAGGGTTTTTCGATTTCTTATGAGGGGGGAGATAGTGAGTTCATCAACTATCTGAAATACATATTACAGAAAAAATATGTACAGAATGTGTACGAATTCTAATTTAATTCTAAAATGAATCTTGAGGTTTTATAAACTCTGAAAAGTCCTACCGGACACCAAAAAGCCTCAGGCATCGTACCTGAGGCTTTCCGGTTTCTTATGAGGGGGGGAGATAGTGAGTTCATCAACTATCTGAAATACATATTACAGAGAAAATGTGTCTATTTTGTGTTCAAAAAATAAAAAAATATGAATGTGATTCTGAACAGTTACGAAACTATCAGCAATAGTTCTGCATGATATACTGCACTTCTGTCCTGCCCTTATAAGTATTCTGGCCAACCTGATATACCACAGAAAGAGGAAAACTACCTCTTCCGGCATAAAGTGCTTCTTCACTTCCGATACCATATTTTTCATTTAAGAAAGCTCCCAGCCTCTCCAGATCCCCGAAAAATACCACCGTCTGTATTGCACCTTCCGGTGTCTTCACCCGGAATCTGGCGCAGGTCTTATTGGCACCCATTTTAAATCCCGCCTGGAAGATCAGATCCTTCTGTGCAAAAAGGGGCTTCGGATTTCCGGTTCCGAAAGGCTCCAATAACGCCAGTTCTCCTGCCAAAGCATCGTCTGCATAGCCCATGGGCATCGCTACATCGATATGTACCCGGGGAATGAAATCATCTTCCATCAGCGTGCACTTTTCATTCAGAGCAGTGCGGAGCGGCTCGATATCTTCCTCCCGCATGGAAAGTCCTGCCGCCAGCTTATGTCCGCCATACTTGGTAAAAAACTGTTTTACCTGGGTCATGGCATCATACATATGGTATGCTTCGATAGAACGCCCGGATCCCTTCACACCATCTTCGCCTTTGGTCAGGATGAATACCGGATGATGATATTTTTCCCTGACTTTTCCGGCAATGATTCCCGCAATACTTTCGTGTACCTCCGGCAGATAGATCACCATGACCTTATCTTCTGTCATATGATGTTCCAAAATATACTCATCCGCTCTTTGAATCCCTTGCACCGTCAGGTTCTTGCGGCTTTCATTTAAGTCTTTCAGTTCTCTCGCCGCTGTCATAGCATCTGCTCTGGTAAAGCTCTGCAAAAGCTCCAGCGCCCTTTTCGCGGTATCCAGTCTGCCCGTAGCATTCAGGCAGGGGCCCAGTACAAACCCCAGGTGATATGCACTCAGCCGGTCCGGCGCGATATCATTCACCTCCATCAGAGCTTTCAGACCCTCGTTATATCCCTTTTGGATCCGTTTCAGTCCTTCCTTTACCAGAATACGGTTCTCATCCTTTAACTCCATAACATCGCATACCGTGGAAAGTGCCGCGAATTCCAGCAGCTCATCCTGAATATTTATAAGACCCGGATTTCCGGTCTTCTCCGTGATTGCCTGGATCACCTTCAGTGCCACAACGCCGCCGCAGATGCCGGGAAATGGGTAGGTGTCGTCCGACCTCTTAGGATCCACCACTGCCAGTGCCGGGGGCAGCTGTTCCTTACGCTCTCCGTTTTCTTCTATGTAAGGGATCTCATGATGGTCTGTCACAACCACACGCATGCCCAGGGAATTTGCCAGCTCGATCTGTGGTGCCGCGGCAATTCCGTTATCACAGGTGACGATCATGCCGACGCCTTCCCGCTTCGCCTCTTCGATCAGATGTTCATTCAGTCCATATCCGTCATGGATTCTGTGGGGAATCGCCGTATCCACCTGTGCGCCAAGCATCTGAAACCCTTTGGTCAGGATATAAGACGAGCAGATTCCGTCCACATCATAATCCCCGATGACCCGGATATGCAGACCTTCCTTTACCGCTTTCAGAATCTCCTCCACTGCCCTGTCCATATCTTTTAGCAGCCAGGGAGAGTAGCAGTCCTCCAGTTTTCCATAGAGAAACTTCCGAATCTGGCTCTCTTCCGTCAGATCCCGGTTTCTAAGGATCCTCGCTGTCACCGGACTGATATGAAATTCCTTCGCCCATTTATCAAAATCTGCCTTCTTTGCAGCCACATACCATTTTTCCATGCAGGTTCCCACTTTCGTAATTGTTTTTCCCTGAGACTCACTCCTTAGGTATTATAGCATAAAAAAGACTTGTGCATCTCCTTTTTTATGTATCAGGTAGATTCCCGGATGATCAACGTTGGGAATGTGATATGGGACTGCACATAGAGATTCGGTCTTTTAATCTTCTGCAAAATATATTTCCCGGCCTGCACCCCCATATCGTAGACATCGATGTTCACGACAGAGAGCATAGGCTTCAGTATCTGAGAGAACGGGAAGTCATCAAAGGTAATCACCTTCATTTCCTCCGGAATCAGGATTCCCCTGTCATGAAGGGCATTCACACAGCCGTAGGCGATATAGTTGTCCGCACACACTAACGCATCCGGACGTCTTCTGTTCTCCAGGATCTGCATGGTCATCCGGTAACCGCTGTCACAGACGGATTCTCCTTTTTTCACATATTCTCTGGGCAGTAACACATCATGCTCTTTAAGTACTGTCAGGACTCCGTCCAGACGTCTCGCTGAGATCTGGTCCTCCGGCTTGCCTCCGATAAAAGCCACGGACTGACATCCACGCTCCAGCAGATGCTTCGCCGCCAGTTCTCCCGCCAGTCGGTTATCGATATCGAGCCAGCAGAAATGGCTGTTAAAATTCGGATTACCGATCACAATATGCGGGATCTCATGGGTAAACAGCAGTTCATCCAGTGCCTGGGAGATCACTGACGCATGGATCACAAACCCGTCTGCCTGCTTGGTATCCGCTGCATTCCGGATAAATTCCGCACAGTCTCCCGCTGCTATATTCCTGACTACAAGCGTATAGTCCTTCTGTGCCAGCACTTCCTCCAACCCACACAAGATCTCAAACATCTGTGGATTGGCAAACCCGGTTCCTTTTCCCAGCTCTGCCACAAATATAATGGTTCGTGCAGACTGCCTGGCGAAATTTTTCGCCCGCAGATTCGGATGATAATCCAGCTCCTCCATAGCTTTTCGTACTTTATCTGCCGTCTCCTGCGAGATCGAATAAGAGCCGTTCATCACTTTCGATACGGTTGCCGTAGAAGTTCCCGCCAGTTTTGCCACATCCTTAATGGTTGCTCCCATCGTTCACCCTCCTCGTGCGATTTTCTCTGAGAATATTTTAATCTCTTGCCCGGATCAGTGCAAATCCTTTTGCTGCCAACTGTCCTTCCTTAAGACCTTCCTGCCAGAGAATCTCTCCGCCCAGCAGTTCTTCAGGAAGGGGGACGTTTTCCTCTTCCATATTCAGAAAAATACGGATACTTTCTATACTGCCATCTTCTTCCTCCAGATATCTTTCATAGCCATACACTCTGCTGCCCGGTTCCGCCAACAGGGTGCGGTACTCTCCTCTCCGCAGGACAGCCTCCTTTTTGCGCAGGGTAATTGCCTTCTGATATAGCAAAAACAAAGGACTGCTCTCATCCAGTGTATCCCAGGGCATGGGTTGTCTGTATTCCTCCTCCAGGATACCGGTCAGTCCCACCTCATCCCCATAGAATACAGAGGGCATTCCGGGGAAAGTCATCTGAAAGATCACCGCCAGGCGAAAGCTTTCTTCATCCCGGCACAACGAGCGGAACCGGCTGACATCATGGCTGTCCAAAAGGTTTAGCTGTGCATAGACTGTCTGCTTACGGTAGCGCATACGCATATCCGTCATGCGGCTGTCAAACTCCCCTGCATCTGCTGTCTGTTCCCCGAAAAATCTCCGGCAGTGCTTACGGAAATCATAATTCATCGTAGAATCAAACATGGTTCCGTCCAGCCAGTGTGCCGCACTCTCCCATACTTCTCCGATGAGAATAGCATCGGGATCCACACTTTTTACGCTCTCTCTGAATTTTCTCCAGAAGCCGTCATTGATCTCACTTGCCACATCCAGCCGCCACCCATCGATATGGAATTTTTCCACCCAATAGCGTCCCACTTTGCAGAAATATTCTGCGGTCTCCGGATTTGCCAGATTTAGTTTCGGCATCATCCGTTCATAGCCAAAACATTCATATCCCGGATATTCCTCCGGATCCTCCGGTCGCACCACCGGATAGGTAAGTCCATAGAACCAGTCTCTGTAAGCTGACTGCTCTCCTTTTTTCACCACATCATCAAAGGCGAAAAAATACCAGCCGCAATGATTGAACACACCGTCAATGATTACTTTCAGTCCGTTCGCATGAAATACATCGATCAGCCGGTGAAAATCATCATCGGTTCCGAAACAGGGATCAATGTGAAAATAATCTAACAGATCGTACTTATGATATTCTCCGGCGACAAAGATCGGATTGATATAAATAGCGTTCACGCCGAGGTTCTTCAGGTACTCCACGTTCTCGCAGATCCCACGGATCGTACCGCCGAGCTTTCCCTTCGTCGGTACACCGCCCCATTCCTTCTCCTCTCCTCTGCCGCAAAGATACCGGTATTCAGTGGCAAAGCTGTCGGGAAAAATATTATAGATGATCGTATCCTGTGCCCATTCGGGAGGTGCAACAATATCTGCGCGGTGATTGAACGGCAGCTGATAATATTCCGAGCGGTCATCCACGGTATGATCCGTGAATCGTTCTCCGTAGTACAACACCTCTTCCCTGCCATCGGACAATGTGAAATAATAGCAAAGTCTTTTATAGGGATGCTCCAGCGTAGTCTCCCAGTAATCGAATTCTTCCGTCTGCGCCACCACTGCCATCCTCTGTTCTGTAAAAAGCACCGGTGTCAGGCGACAGGCTCTGTCTCCGTAATGGAGAATGCATTCTGTCAGATCCCCTCTGCCTGCCCGCAGACGGATCACAATATGCTCTTCATCTGTCCCGTATGCATACTGGGACATGGGTATATGTAATACTGCACTTCGATTCATACTTCCTCTTTCTGCGGTCTATCCCTTCACTCCACCGGAGGTCAGACCCTCTGTCATGTTCTTTTGCAATGCGAAAAATACGATCAGGATCGGCAGAGACACGATCAGGGATGCTGCCGAGAAAATCGGCCAGCTTCCGCTCATCTCCGTCGCCTGCAGCGAATATAAGCCCGCCGCCAGTGTATAAGTATCGGATCCCGTCATGAAATTGATGGCGAAAATATATTCGTTCCATACATAGACGAGAACCATCATAGCCGTTACCGCAATGGTAGGCTTAGCAAGCGGCAGTACGATCTTTGTCACCTGTTCTAACTGTGTGGCTCCGTCGATCATGGCTGCCTCCTCGATCTCCACCGGAATCGTGTCAAAATATCCCTTCATATTCCATAGTGCAAACACTGCCATCGTACCGGTATACACAATGACCAGACCCGTTCTGGTATTGATCAGCCCCATAGGACTAAGCAGCTTATACAGGGCCGTCATGGACAAAAGGGACGGAAATGCATAAAGTAAAATCAACAGCTTCAAAATCGCCTTTCTGCCGGGAAATCGTTTCCGGGAAAAAGCATACGCCGCAGGGATTCCGGTCCCCAGCGAGATCACCAGTGTGGTCACCGCCAGGATCAGACTGTTCTTCAGCCACAAAAGCACCGGTTTCTCGGTAAAAACTGCCTTATAGTTCTGCAAAGTCATATGCTTTGGCAAAAAGGAAAAGTCAGATCCCAACAGGCTGTTCTCCGCATTCAGCGACACGGAAAACGCATATAATACCGGCACCAGCACGAAAAAGCATACCAGGATGAAAAACACATTTACCGCTATAAGTACCAGCACATGTTTCGTCTTTTTACTCATCTGCTCTCCTCCTTTCTGCCGTTTGTCACCAGAGAAAACACTAACAGCATTCCGAAGATCAGAATGGAAATCGCCGAACTATAGCCATAATTGTTCGTAATAAATGCCTTCTCATATGCGTAAGTCAAAATGGTATGAATATTTGCACCGGTCTTGGATCCCACCTGCTGGGTCAGCAGATAGATGACATCGAACTGTTTAAAAGTCGTAAATGTCGTGATCATAACCGACGGTGCTATAATGGGGCGGATCATCGGAACCGTAATATATCTCGTCCGTTCCAGCCAGGTAGCACCATCTAGCAGCGCACTTTCGTAAAAGCTCCGGTCCACACTCTGCAGTGCCCCGTCAATGATGGTGATCATGAAGGGTAACGCCAGCCAGAGGTTCACTGTTGTACAGCTGATGAATGCGATCACGTCACTTCCAAGCCATCTCACCGGTTCCATTCCCAGTCTGATCATCCATTGATTCAACAGACCGAACTGGGAGTTGAACATTCCTGTCTTCCACAGCAGGATGGATACATACCCCGGCATGGCCCAGGGGAAGATCAACAGGGTACGATAGACATTCCGCAGTCTCAATCCCTTGATATTGAGAAGTGTCGCCATGATAAAAGCGATCACCAGCTGCAGCACCATATTTACCACGGTCCACAATATCGTCACAAGCAGTGCTGTCAGGAAACCATTATCAAATACCAGCAAGGCATCCTTATAATTCTCCAGTCCGATGAACTCATAATTATTCCAGTGATAAATATTCATGTTGGTCATGGAGATATATCCGGTATAGAGGATCGGGAAGATTACGATCAACAGGATCAATACTAAGGATGGCAGTGACCAGCTGTAAGCAAACAGTGTCTCTCTTCTTTTTTTATTCTGTTGTCTGTTCCCATGAGCATTTTTCATTCTTGCCATATTTGTTCGTTCCACTTCCTTTTGCCTGATTATGCCTGATTACGCAGCGTCACTTATTTCATGGATTCGATCAGCTGCAAAGCTTCCTTCTGTGCTTTCTCCGCACCTTCCGCCACATCATTGCCCGCCATGTTGACATCCGTCAGCAGTCCGCTGGCTACGGTCCACATCACATCCATCTCCGGCAGATTCGGCATGGGCACCGCATTTTCCGCAGTCTCCTTCATAGCCATGACCACTTCATCACCGCTTACTTCTTCATAACTGTAACAATTTTCTCTGGCAGGAGCACAGCCACTGGCCTGTGCCAGCGCAATACCCACCTCGTCCTTCATCAGTACCCGCAGTACCTGCTCTACCGCATCCTTTTTATTCTCTGCTGCATTTTTCAGCACCTGGACACCCTGTACTCCCATATAGGGGGCGATTGGTTTTCCGGTCTCATCGATCACAGGCATAGAGGCGATTCCCACGTCCATTCCGCTTTCTCTTACTGTCGGGATCAGCCAGGGACCGGCTATGGTTGCATGCGCCATTTCTTCTTTGAACAGAGTATTCACTGTGGCGTACTCGGTTTCCCCCGGCATGAGATCCACGAACTTTTTATGATAGGCCAGGGCTTCCTCTGTCTCCGGCAGATTCAATCCCGGCTCTCCGGCATCATTCAGGATATAGCCTCCGAATCCATTGATCCAGCCTGCCGCATAATAAGGGGTGCTATGCTGTTCCACGAATCCGTAATGCCCTCCACGGGTATTCTCCTGCATATAAGCATACAGTTCCTCTGTCGTAGCCGGCACTTCCTCATCCTTCATGTAGAGACGGTTATACATAAAAAGTAAGGTCTCATAATAGATAGGAAGCTGATAGACCGTTCCCTTATAAGTCGCCGCTTCGATCGTGTTATCCATATAGGCATCCAGTTCCTCTGCCGGAATGATATCCGTGATAGGCGACAGAATGTCCATTTCTGCATAGACACCTATCTTATCATGGGCAAAAAAGTACATATCCGGAGCTGCCTTAGGATCATTTCCCACCATTTTGAGAGCTTCTGTCAGATCACTCTTTTTCTCCAGTACTACGTGGATCTGCGGCTCTAATTGGGCAAATTCCTCTTCCAGGACCTGCGTTACCGCATCTTCCTTGTCATGCCAGATGGTGATCGTAACCTCTCCGTCCGTCTTTTCGCCCTGCGCTGTCTGCTCCACCGTCTGGCTGCCACAGCCGGTCAGGCTGCCAATGGTCAGTCCTGCTGTCACGATCCATGCCCATGCTCTGTTCCGGATTCTTTTCTGATTTTTATTCTTCATATCCTGCACTCCTTTGATATGTACTTTCCTGCTGCTTGTTTTTATATCTTATTTCTGTGACTTTTTCTTTGAGACTGCTACTGCCGCGCCACCTGCTGCCACCACTACCAGCACGCCGATCACGATGGGTACGACCGGAGTGGATTTCTCTGTATTCTCCGCTGCTTCGATTGTCGCTTCCACAGCTTCCGCAGGCTCTTGTGTTGCCACAGTTTCGTTCGTCTCTTCCAGCGCGATTTCTTCATAAGATACGGTGTAATCCTCCGGACCGTTTATCGTAAGCCAGATATCCTTACCGGTCTCTACGGAAATGTCCGTTGTCTGTACACTTCCTTCATTACCATTGACGATTATGGAATTCACCCAGCCGGGAATCTCTTTTACCAGCCAGCCGCCTTCGCCTTCCTCTAATGCCTCTCCGGGCCATGCTGCAAATGCGTTAGTGCCGTCCGGTGCCGACCATGCCCACAGACAGGGACCGTACCAGTCTGCGGGAGCAGATACATGGATCGTCACATTGGGAGTTTCTGCCTGATCCGGGTTCTTATAGCTGAAATCGTAGCTGCCGTCGGCTGCTACCGTTACCCATAGTTCTGCGGGATCAATGGAGATATCCTCGGTCTGTACGCTTCCTTCGTTCGCATTGACAATGATGGAATTGACCCATACCGGAACCTTGATGCTGTACCAGCCATCTTCGCCTGCTTTCATCTCTTCCCCGGGCCATGCCGCAAAGGCATTGGTGCCATCCGGTGCCGACCACGCCCACAGACAGGGGTTATCCCACGAGTCATCTACTTTTGCATGTACCACAAATTTCTCTACGTAAGCCGGTGCCTCTCCGGTAGTCTTGCTCTCATAAGAGATCTCTACGGTGTCCGCTGCACTCACCGTGATCCATGCTGCATTGGTATCCAGGATCTGCTCTTCGGTCTGCACGTTACCCTCATTGGCATTGATGATCACATGATTCGCCCATGCAGGAAGCCAGATATAATACCAGCCGTCATTAGCTGCATCTGCTTCCATCTCCTCGCCGGGCCATGCTGTAAACGCATTATTGCCGTCACTGTCCCATGCCCAGACGCAAGGGTCTGCCCAGTCCTCCGGCACCTGTACATAAAGCGCATTTCTCTCTTCTGTATTCTGTGTTGTTTCTGCATTTACCGTCATCGGCAGAATCCCGATCACCAGCAGAAGCATCATCAGAAATGATCCACTACGTCTTATCACCTTACCCATAATATCCTCTCTTTCCGATTCTACTTGTCTGTGTTATATTTTTGTAACCTTTCTGTCGTTTCAACCGTTTTAAAAAGTGCACTTTCCCTTGGGTTATTTTGATTATAACGTTGCTGTTTCCGGATGGTCAATTTGATTTTGGGTAATCGTTTTCCCTCTGCATTATTTATTTTTCACAGTTTCATTCTTTCTTTTTTGGCTGTTATTCACAAATATTTTTTAGGTTTCCTGCGTTTTCCTAAATATTTGTGAAAGTTTCACGAAAATGTTTCCTATGAAGTACCCATTAGAAACGTGCACCGCAAGGCGCAAACATAAAAGGAGATGGAAGTCTTTCGCTTCCATCTCCTTTGAAAATACTTTTATGCTATTTTTGTTACCTATTTTTACTTATTCCTACTTATTTCGCCTTGGGTGCAAACTTCTTTCTCAATACATACCACAGGGCACCTGCAATACATACAGAGGAGTAAGCACCACAAATGATACCTACCATCAGAGGCAGTGCGAAATCACGGATGCTGGTCACACCCCAGATGTACAACGCACCTACCATTACCAGCGTGGTCAGGGAGGTAAATAAGCTTCGGGACAGTGTCTGGGTGATGCTGTGGTTTACAACATCCTGCAGATCATCCTTCTTGGTCATAACTGCCATATTCTCACGTACACGATCGAAGATTACGATGGTGGCGTTGATAGAGTAACCTACGATGGTCAGCAGACACGCGATAAAGGTATTGCTGACGGATACTCTTGCGAGTGCGTAGAAGGTGATCACTACCAGCACGTCATGGAGCAGGCAGGCAATACTGCTGACACCGAAACGGATATCGCTGAAACGGAAGCGGATATAGATCAGCATGCAGATGATTGCTACTGCTACCGCCAGGATCGTATCGGACTTCATCTCGTTACTGATGGTGGAGCTGATGGTCTCGGAGGTGATCAGCGTCTCATCCACACCAAAATTATCCACGAACATCTGATTCAGTGCCTGTCTCTGATCCACATCCAGAGAACCGGTCTTGAAGATAACTTCATTGGAGCCCTGTACGGTCTGGATCTGAACTGCACTGCCGGTGGTGCTCTCGATCAGAGGTACCATCTCGCTGTTGATCTCTTCCAGCGTATAGCTCTTATCAAAAGTGACAGTAGTTGCAGTACCGCCCTTGAACTCCAGGCTGTAATTCAGTGCATCACCGGTGTTCATCTTGTAGACACCCATGGTAATAAATCCTGCCAGGATCACTGCCAGAGACAGTCCGAAGAAGATTCCCTTCTTGCCTAAGAAGTTCACGGTCTTGTGTTCCTTACCTACACCATACCACTTGGGATCCTTTAATCCCAGTGCATAGAAAGCTTTCATGATATACTTGGTCACTACCAGTGCGGTGAACATGGATAATACGATACCAAGTGCCAGCGTCTGTGCAAAGCCCTTTACGGTACCAGGTCCTAACAGCCACAGCACTGCTGCTGCGATCAGGGTAGTCACATTACCGTCGATGATAGCGGACAGTGCCTTGTCATAACCGATCTGCATGGCACTCTTAACAGTCTTGCCGGTTGCCAGTTCCTCACGGATACGGGCAAATACGATAACGTTGGCATCTACTGCCATACCGATGGACAGGATGATACCTGCGATACCGGACAGGGTCAGGGTCATGTCAAAGCCGTTCAGCAAAAGTACTACCAATGCCACATAAATGCCCAGTGCAATAACAGAAGCAAATCCGGGCAGGAAATAAACTGCGATCATGAAAACAGCCACTACGATAAATCCGATCACAGCTGCTTTTAAACTGGTGGAGATTGCTTCCACTCCCAGCTGTGCACCAACTACCTTGGAATGCAGCTCTTCCAGTTCCAGCTTCAGTCCACCGATACGGATGGTAGAAGCCAGGCTCTCTGCCTCTTCATAAGAGTTCATGGGAGAGATCTGTGCATTACCGTCGGAGAATACACCTTTTACGGAAGGAACACTTACAAAGGATCCATCATAATAGATACCCAGGGTCTCGCCCTTCTCGTAAGCATTTCTGGTAGCCTCTTCAAACTTTTTAGTACCTTCCTCCGTCATTACCAGGTCTACCGCATAGGTGGAATTGCCCATCGTCTGATCCTTGATAGAGCCTGCGGTAGCAGTCTTGACATCCGTACCCTCCAGCATGATGGATCCATCTGCCTTCAGTTCATCGATGGTCTTATTCAGAGCGTACGCATAGCTTGCATTGCCCTGTGCATCGGTCACTGCCTGCATAGAGTAGTTCGCATTGCCGTCCTTGTCTGTCTCTGCAATGAAATACAGGGAACCGGGACGTCCCAGTTCTTCCAGGATCTTGTTGGCATCTGTTACACCGGGGATCTCGATATTGATACGATCGGTACCCTCCTGGTATACAATAGCCTCTTTACTGTAATTCTCAACACGCTTCTGCAGCTTGGCAATAGTATCTGCCATATCCGTTGCATCCGGCTCTTCATCGCCTACCACCTGATAAGTGATGCTGACACCACCGGCCAGATCCAGTCCCAGACTGATGTCTGAAGCACTGGCAGTTCCTTCCGCATCTACGCCATAGAGATCCACATAGCCGACACCCAGCAGGACCAGAAGTGCGCAGAGCAGAATGATGATTGCTTTACTTTTTTTCATCTTTCCTTTGTCCTTTCTATTCTTCTGAAGCTTCTGCCGCTTCCGCAGCCTTCAGCATGATAGCACATTCGATACGTTTTCTCTGCAGCTCACAGCCGATGTCATACGCATCATTGATATTGCCATGGAAATTATAGGAGTTCGCAGCACATCCGCCGCTGCAATAGAACTTGGCAAAACACTTCTTACACTTGTCCTTTGCATAGACATTACAGCATTTGAACTCGTCGCGGATATCATCTCTTACCACACCGGTATCCACATTGCCCATGAGGAACTTCTCGTTACCCACGAACTGGTGGCAGGGATATAAGTCTCCCCAGGGAGTAACCGCCAGATATTCAGTGCCGGATCCGCAGCCGGAGAGTCTCTTGGCTACGCAGGGGCCGCCCTGCAGATCGATCATAAAGTGGAAGAAATTGAAAGCCTTGCCCTCTTTCTTGCGCTTGATCATTTCTACTGCCAGTTTATCGTATTCTTCCTTTAAGATTGGAAGATCCTCTTCTCTGATGGCATAATCATCCGTAGGCTGTGCCACAACGGGCTCCACGGAGATCTGCTTGAATCCCAGATCTGCCAGATGCAGAACGTCCTTGGAGAAATCCAGATTATTGTGGGTAAATGTACCACGCACATAATAATTCATCTGGTCTCTGCTCTCCGCTACCTTTTGGAACTTGGGAACAATGATGTCATAGCTGCCCTGCCCGCCGCGGAAAGGACGCATCTTATCGTTGATCTCCTTACGTCCATCGATACTCAGCACGATATTACCCATTTCCTTATTTACGAACTCCAGGATCTCATCATTTAATAAGATACCATTGGTAGTCAGGGTAAAACGGAACTTTTTATTGTTGGGTTTCTCTAAGCTTCTGCCGTATTCTACCAGCTGCTTTACCACATCCCAGTTCATCAGGGGTTCGCCGCCGAAGAAATCCACTTCCAGGTTCACGCGGTTGCCGGAATTGGCTACCAGGAAATCCAGTGCCTTTTTTCCGACCTCAAAACTCATCAGCGCTCTTCTGCCGTGGTACTCACCCTCTTCCGCAAAACAATATCTGCAGGCAAGGTTACAGTCATGGGCAATGTGCAGGCACAGTGCCTTGACTACGGTCTGGCGCTTCTTAAAATCAAAAATATAATTCTCGTAAATATCGGGAGCAAACAGCTGTCCTGCCTTCTCCAGCTCCAAAACTTCGTCCACCGCTTCGGTGATCTCTTCCTGGGGATAGGGGATATTCGCAAGATTCAGTACAGCAGCCTTGATGGTGTCCGCATCCTTGATACCTTCTGTCACCAGAGGCTCTACCAGTGGGATCATATCATACACAATATCATCTACGACATGAACGGAACCACTGTTCACATCCATAACGATATTATAGCCGTTGCTCTTATACTGGTGTATCACAGTTTTATTCCTCTTCTTTCTACTTCTTATTGCTTAAAACACATTAACATTAACTATTCGGAACCCCATTCGCAAAATCGTCCTTCGGACTTTCCTTTTGCTCATGTGGTTACTTCGCCGTATTTTGCCAGACGTATCTTCTTACATATGCAAGCATCCGACGAAGAATACGCTGTCAAATTCGGCTCCGAATAGTTAACAGAGAATAAGCAGCGACCTGAATCGCTGCTTACGTTAGTCTCTTCTCAATTTCTTAGATTATTTAATCTTTTCACAACTCTGATTTCCTACTGTGCAGGAAGTCTTACATGCAGACTGGCAGGAAGTCTGGCACTCACCACAGCCGCCCTTTTTCATAGATTCCTTTAAATCTCTGGTTGTTAAAGTCTTAATATGCTTCATTAAAAATAGCCTCCTTATGATTTCAAAGCGCCTATCGACGCCGGCGTGTATATAAATATGCAGACACGCGACTCATTTTTGCTCATTATATCATGTATTTGGCATTTGTAAAAGCTTTTTTTCTCAAAAAACGGTAAAAAAGCGGTAAAAGTCATTGTTACCTGCTTTTCACCCTAGCATTCCGCCCAGCGTTCCCCCTGCCACGCACAATACCATGGTAGTCCAGAAGGAATTGCCTAATGCGGTCTCCGGTGTCCTGATCAGCACCGACACCACCGCCAGAATCACAAAATATGCCGCTCCCATGAAAGCTCCCCATAGGAATTTCTGCTTTTCCATTCTTTTCCCTGCCAAAAGCCCCGCCGTAAAAGTAGTGGCTACATAGATGGTGGAAATTGCGATCGTCACTATACCTTCCGTCAGATGCAGTTTATACAATAAAAGTGCCAACAGACATAGAAGCAGCAATGTCAGCACATAAGATACCAGCAGGCATTTCGCCAGTGCCAGTACTGGAATGCCCTCTTTTCCTTCTCCTCTTTTTTCCATGTCATCCCTCCTTTTACCTATGTAAAATGTATATTCAAAGTCTTCGGAAAACTTGACAACTCTTCCTGTCCTATTGTATATTGTTGCTTAATAACACATAAATAAGGCATAAGCCTGCTATTTTATTTTAAGAAGGAGTGAACTTTTTTGGATACCTCTGGTGTCATACAACTGATTTCTATTATTGTTCTTATTTTTCTGTCCGGCTTTTTCTCTTCCGCCGAGACTGCACTGTCCACGGTGAACCGTGTGCGAATGCGTTCTTTGGAGGAGGAAGGCAACAAGCGTGCTGCACGCGTCAATAAAATTCTGGATAATTACAGTAAAATGATCAGTACCATTCTGATCGGTAATAACATTGTAAATCTGACGGCATCTTCCCTTGCAACAACTTTAGCTATGCGCATTAATCTGGCTGTAGGTATCGCAACCGGTATTTTAACTATTGTCGTATTACTCTGCGGTGAGATCGTACCGAAGACCTGGGCGGTTTTGTGTTCTGAAAAGCTGGCACTGTCCTACTGTAATATCATATACCTGCTGATGCAGGTACTCACACCGGTTATTATCGTGGTAGACCTGCTCTCCCATGGCATTATGAAGCTGTTACATATTGATCCGAATAAAAAAGCCAGTGCCATGACAGAAAGTGAACTGAAGACCTATGTAGATGTCAGCCACGAGGATGGCGTCATTGAATCCGAAGAGCGAAAGCTGATCTACAATGTGTTTGATTTTTCCGATGCTCATGCCAAGGACATCATGATCCCCAGGATTAATATGGTAACGGTCAGTCTTGATGCTACCTATGATGATGTACTTGCAGTGTTCCGGGATTCCATGTACACACGGCTTCCGGTCTATGAGGATGATAAAGACAATATTATCGGTCTCATCAACATCAAGGACTTTATCCTGACGGAGGATCAGAGTGCTTTCCATGTGGGAAATATCTTAAGAGATGCTTATTATACTTACGAATATAAAAAGATTGCCGATCTGATGTACGAGATGCGGGAAAAGACCACGAATGTCTCTTTCGTATTAAATGAGTACGGTGCTACCGTAGGTATGATCACTTTAGAGGACTTACTGGAAGAAATCGTCGGTGAGATCCGTGACGAATATGATGAGGATGAAGAAGAACTGATCCAGAAGATGTCCGACGACACTTATCTGGTAGAAGGCAGCATGAAGCTGGACGATATTAACGATGCTCTCGGTACCGATCTGACCAGTGAAGACTATGATTCCATCGGCGGTCTGATCATCGACTGTCTGGATCGTCTGCCGGAGGACGGTGAGGAAGTCACCCTGGAAAACGGTATTCATCTGAAAGTACAGGGCATCGACCAGAATCGTATTGTAAAGGTATTGATGACGATACCGGAAGTTCCCGAAGAACACGATGCCGGCACCGCCGAGATTTCGGAAGATCACGAATAGCACACAGACAAAGCTTTCTTCTTTGTTGGTCCATGGGTAATGAAAGGAAAAATGATGTCACAGGATAAAAATACAGAAAACAAGAAAACAAAAATGACTTCCAAACAGATCTTCGCGATCGCAGGAATCGTTGTGCTGGTGCTGTTGTATGTCATAACACTGTTAGCAGCGATCTTCGACAGTTCCGCCAGCCACGCACTGTTCGCCACCTGCCTGTTAGCCACTGTAGCCATTCCTCTTCTCATTTGGATCTACACCTGGATGTTCGGGAAACTGACGAACCGCTCCACCTTCGCAGATTTCCATCCGGAGGATAAGAATAAAGACAAGTAAATTGAAAGTTAGTGAAATACATTGGCAAAATCCACGAACTCCCGGAGCATGCGATACACATGTCTCGAT
>ERZ779658.293-NODE-293-length-61123-cov-3.740142_pt1 | contig 61123 bp, 22 predicted proteins | sample MGYA00511485_ERZ779658 | MGnify/ENA primary metagenome ERZ779658 (study PRJEB29588, sample SAMEA2162182) | human gut metagenome | biome: human gut; feature: human-associated habitat; material: faeces | place: Denmark | collected 2008/2010 ... | reverse complement strand
TCCCGCGATGTATGAACTTTTTTAATTATACAACTTATATACATACTTGTCAATAAAATTTGAAAAAAATTTGCATTTGCCCATATTTTGTGCAATTTAAAAGCTAGCATAAACAGCTAAATTATTGTTTTTAAATTTAATATATAATAGTTTTCGTTAACAAGATAATTTACTTTTGATAGACCTTGATTGTAAGTTCATACTATATTGTATGAATTTTTCACTCTAAATATTCAAAAATAATAAAATTATTACAAAACAGAAAAAATCATAGGGAAATCAAGCAAAATAAATATGAAACAAGATTTACATAAAAATGACAAAAACGCTAAAATGCTTAAAAACAAGCCTTTATTTGACTCTAAATTTTAACATAAAATATCTCACAACAAATTACGTGCAAAAAAATGTAATAAAAATTTAATAAAAGTGCTTTTAACCCTTTCCGCAAGCGAATTTCAGTTGTACACTAGGCAAGGAAAAAATATCCATTGCAAAACATAAATTAAAAATGTAATAATAAATATATATAACTTAAGAGTGAAAATTGGAGGAAAATATGCAAGCAAAAATATCTAAGTTTATAGCCGCAGTGTTAGCCCTAGTAATTATATTTGCAAATTCGTGGTCGGTAGTAAGCTATGCTGCAGAAGTATTTTTAAGTGAAAAGGAGTTAGAGAATCAAAACACTACATCAAAAGATGGAAGTGTAGATTTTGATGTGCAGTATACCAATGGAAAACACAGTGCAACATTAAATATTGACGAGAAAAATACTAAGCTAAATATTGCTGTATCATTAAAAAAGAGTGGCTATGTTAAAGATCTTGCAATAGATTTTTCTTCTTCAAACTTTGAAGTAGATCAAATAAATGATGAAAATACAAATGAAAATGGTAATGCAGCCCAAACAACAGTGGCTAAAAAGATTCAGAATTTTGATGCAGAAAACAAGAAAATTACATTCGGACAGATAACAAATAAAGAGCAAATTTCAGAGCAAATATATATTAATCCAATCATTAAAGAGGAGATAGGCGAAGACAATTTTAGCAGGGATAATAAAATTAAACTTACTTGCACATTTGTAAATACAGATGCAAAAGAAACAAAGGTTGAAAAAGAAATAGTTCTTCATACAGAGTGGACTGCAAAAAACGTGGAAACAGAATTAAATTATGAAACAATCAAATATATTCCATATGCATCAAATGAAGAAAACAAAATAATTGTTCAAGGAAAAGTAACAACGAACGTAAAAAACTACGTTTTACCAGTTAAGAAAACAAATATAAACATTAGTATTCCACAAATTGCAGGGGAATATCCAGAGAAAGTATCAGTTATAAATAACACAGAAGAAATAACAAAAGAACTTAATAAAGAAAATATTACATATGATGAAAAAAACGGATCCTTAACGATAAAAGAAAACAATGAAATAAAAAATAATAAGATACAATGGCAAAAAAACAAGCCACAAAAATATATAGTTACATATATTTATTCTGCTAAAGCATATGAAAAAATAAAAGAAACATCCATAAAATTGAATTATAAGTTAAATTCGGAAATTACATTATATAGTAATAATGAATTAACAATAAAAAAAGAAATAACAGCAGAACAAGTACAAAAAGAAAAACTAGGAGAAATTGCAGATATTACATTAGAAAACCCTAATGAGGGCATTTACAAAGGGTACATGTATAACAATAAAGTTACTGCTGAGGAGAATAAAAGAGAAACAGAAATTGCAAATAAATATACATTGAATATTGCATATTCAAATTTAATAGATTCTTTTACAATTTCGCAAAACGATGATAAGTTTACAACGAGTAAAGAACAAGAATATAAAGCAAATACTTATAACAAAGAATTAAAAATATCAAAACAAGAATTTGATAATGTATTGGGAGCAGATGGTAAGATTGAAATTCAATCTAAAGATGGAACGATTTTAAATACAATTGATAAAGATACGCAAGCAGAACAAGATGAAATTAAAGTTGATTTGACATCATTTAAAATCGAAAATATTGTATTGGAAACATCAAAACCACAAACTGAAGGAAGCTTGAATTTTGAAATTACAAAAGCGATCGCAAAAGACAATGATTATAGCATAGAAGAAATTAAAGAATTTACAAACTTAAAATCTTCATTAAATGTTGTTGCTAAGAATTCGGATATAGCTGTTTTAAATGAAACGACAGAAATGGTTACAAAGCTAGAAGAACCATCACAAAAGGTAAGTATAGAATTAGAAAACAATAGATTATCTACAGTTACAACTAATGAAGCTGTTGCAATAGGTGTTACATTAGAAAACGATAGTATTGATGATGTTATGTTTATAAATCCTAATTTTAAAATTATTATGCCAAAATACATTGAAAAATTAGATATAATAGCAGTAGAAGTTATGTTTGATGGTGAACTTAAAGTCGCTGAAACAAAGGTTTATGATAATGAAGACGGAACTAAAACCATAGAGGTACAGCTTGAAGGAACACAAACAACTTTTAATAATCCAATTGCAAAAGGTGCAACAATTGTTATTGCGGCAGATATAACTTTAGAAAAAACTACTCCAACTATGAATACAGAAATAAAAGTTATTGCTCAAAATGGTGATGAAAATAAAACAACATCAGAAAATAAAACTACCGTAAAGTATATTGCTCCTTCTGGAGTTGTAACAACAAATAGTGTAATAGGATATAACGAAAATGAAAAGTTAGAAGTTGTAAATGGAGAAGCAAAAGAGGCGTTAATACAAGCAAAATCAAATGAAAAAGAGTTAACATTTGAGATGAATATTATAAATAATTATGAAAACACATTGAGCAATGCTGTAATATTAGGAAGAACAATGTTCAAAGGAAATAGAGATGTAGATACATTACAAGATTTAGGAACAACAATGGATATTCCAATGTCATCGAAGATTACACTAAGTGGTTTGCCAAAAGAAAATGCAGAAATATATTATTCTACAAACGGAAATGCTACGAAGGATTTATCAAATGCAGAAAATGCATGGACTAAAGAAATAACCAATTATGCAGAAGTAAAATCTTATATGATTGTCTTTAAAAATTATGACATAAAATCTGGAGATGTTTTTAAGTTTTCATACAATGCAAAAGCTCCAGCTAATTTGGATTATGAGAATAAAGCATTTGAAATGTATGGAATATACTTTACAAACAATATAAGCACTGGAAAGATTGAAGATAAAGCTATTGCAACTAAAATTGGATTAAACACCGGAAAAGAGGCTGTTTTAAATGCTAAATTAGAATCAGTGCTTGGAGAAGGTGCAAGCGTAAAAGCCGGAGAACATCTTAAATATATAGTTACAATAAACAACAATGGAACAATTTCAGCAGAGGGAACAACTATTAATATAGAAATTCCAAATAACTTAGAGTACATACCAACAGAAGGCGAAAATTATAAAATAAGAACAATAATGCCATTGCAAAAATTTGAAATGCCTGAAGAACCGGATTGGGATAACATAAATTGGGATAAATCAGAAATGAGCAAAGAAGAAGCAATGGCGATGTGGAAACAACAGGCTGAACAAATGAAACAACAAATGGAAGAATATTCAAAATGGGTAGAAGAGCAAAAAGCACAAGGTGTTGAATTTGATGAAAATATAACAGAGCAGAAAAAAATATTGGTAATAGAAATAGGAAACATGAAAACAAATCAAACAATAAAAAAAGAACTGGAGTTTAACACCATGCACCTTGGAAGTGATGCTGAAGACGAACAAGTAAAATTAAAAGCAACAGTTGAATATAATGAAGATATGAGAGCTGAAACAAATGAAGTAACAAACATTATAAAGATAAGTTACTTTAATGTAAATATTAATGCAAATAATGAAGAGAAAATACAAGTTGGAGATATATACGAATGTTTAATAAATATTAGTACAAATGACTTTGAAAATGATGCAACAAATGTAATATTAAAGATAAATTTACCAGAAGAAATGGAATATAAATCTGTTGCATACGAAGGCGGTACAACGCCTAATAAAGTAGTGGTAAAGGGTAATACATTACAGATAAATTTAGGAACTATTGAAAGAGGTAAAAATAGGCAATTAACACTTAAATTAAATGTAAAAGATTTGCCAAATGGAGTTTATAAAAAAGACGTTTCTATAACAGGAACCATCGAAGCAGATGGAAAAAATGCAGAAACTATACCAACATTAACAGATACAATTAATAAAATAGGAGTAAGCATTGTACAAACGTGTAATATTCCAGCAAATACAACTATTTCTGCAGCAGAAAAATATACATATACATTCACAATATCAAATCTTTCGGAAATACCTATGGAAGATGTAATATTAACGGATAAGCTACCAGATGAAGTACAACTTAAAAGTGTAGAAACAATATATTCAGATGGTACAAAGAGCACAGATGTAAGTGTAAATGAAAATGGAGAAATGGAAGTGAACTTAAGTCTTGGTGAATTAACGACAGCAAATGTAAAAGTAGAAGTAATGGCAAAATCTTTAACTAAAGATAAAACAATTACAAACAAAGGAAAAATTACGCACGATAAAATTGGTGAAATAGAAAGTAATAGCATTACACATGTTGTAGAACTATTCGATAAAAACAATGTGGATCCAGATAAGCCATCATACACAAAGAAAATAACCGGAACAGTCTGGATAGATAAAAACAGAAACGGTGCAAAAGATGCAGATGAAGAAAAAGTACCTAATGTTACAGCTATATTAATAGACCAAAATGGAAACATAGTAAAAAATGAAAAAAAATCAGAATGTGTTACAACAACAGATAGTGATGGAAATTACTTATTTAACAATTTATATTCAGGTACATATACGGTAGTATTTTTATATGAATCTTCTTTATACAGTGCTACAACTTATAGAAAAGATGGAGTAGACGAAAGCTTAAATTCAGATGCCATAGATAAAACTATTGTATTTGAAGGAGTCCAAAGAATTGCAGGAGTAACAGAAATAATAAAAGTTACAACATTTAATGTTTATAATATGGACTTAGGGCTAGTAGAAAATACAAAATTTGATTTAAGACTGGATAAAACTGTAAAGGTTATTACAACAAATAATGGAAAAGATGTTGCAGAACACACTTATAACAGTAAAAATGCAAAAATAGATTTTGAGACAAAATATATAACGCAATCTTCAATGGTAGTTGAGTATTCTATAACCATAACAAACGAAGGAGGAGTAGCTGGATATGCAAAGAAAATAGCAGACTACATTCCAACAGAGCTTAAATTTAATTCAGAATTAAATAAAGATTGGTATGAAGGAGCAAATGGAACCGTATATAATTCTAGTTTGGCAAATACAGTTATAAACCCAGGTGAGAGTAAAACGGTAACTCTAATATTAACTAAAAATATGAACAATGATGATTTTGGAGTATTTAGCAATTCTGCAGAAATATATGAAGCATCAAATAATAACGGATTATTAGATATAGACTCAACACCAGGAAATAAAGCAAGTAATGAAGATGATTATTCGATAGCAAATGTTATTGTAGGAGTAAAAACAGGACAAGCAGTTATATATGTAACATTGACAATGGCTGTGTTAATAATAATTGCAACAGGTGTATATGTAATAAGAAAAAAAGTATTAAAGTAAAGGAGGCAAAGAGCGAGTGAAAGAAAACATTTGCATATGGAACATGGCAGGGAAACACTAGTAGTGGAATGCCTCAAAAGGGAGCTTTTTCGGATAGTGGTAGCCTACTACCTAATATACTTCAAAAAAGGACTTTCTCTGGAGATGCAGATACAGAATTTCCATATACAAATTGGTCAACAGAAGTAAGTGGTTCAACAATGTATGGAGCAGATTCAAATAAATCTGTAAGATTTGGAAAATACGATGCAACAAAATACTATCCAACACCATACATTAACCAAGATGTTGGAACATATTTAGATTTTCTAGCCAAAATGAAAAAGTTATGTGAGGAAAGAGCAAAAAAATATTTTAGCGGATTTACATTAGCGGATTTAGTTGGAGCTGTACATGGTGCATTTGGGCTAAGATATGAAAGCTGTACTCCTATTATATGGTATGATCAAATTCAAGGACCTTCAATTTACAACAATGAATTATTTAATGTAGAAATTACAAAACCAATGTTAATAACAAGGGTACAATCATCAAGTGCATCAAGTACATCAGGTTATGATTACAGCAAGTCAGAGGGTCTAACTCGAAACATAATGACATTTCGAATATTAACTAAGTTAACAAATTGGGATAAACCAGAATTAACAACCGATGGTTCAACCAATATGGGAATTCAAGATGTGTCTTATTGGAACTCTGATCCAGTATTAGGACCAAAAGTTGCTGTGATGGAAACAGAAAATAGAGCTGAAAACGGATATCAACAAGAAGGAGATACAAAAAAATACACCAATTTATCTATTGGAAGAGGAGGTGCCAATATTGCATACATACTAACTGCTATGGAAAATGCATATAGTGGAGTAACTAATTCTGTAAGAAGTAGATATAATTTAAGTGATATTCAAACAGCATATTGGGAAGCAAAGGATTTTAGCATAATAAGCTCTGCACAAGAAACTTCAAATGGAAAAGAATTGTACAAAAAGGCAAAAAGCTATCAGTCTTTTGTAAATAAAAATCTTATAAATTTCTCTGCTCAAATAGATATGTCGCAGTCACAAATTATAAGTAATAGAAACACCAACCAATATATAATAGGACCATTAACGATAAATTATCCTGAGTATGAGGATATATCATACTTAAAATCAATATACCTTAAGACAAATGAAGGTGAACCTTTAAAATCTAAAACCTTAGTATATGATGAAAATAATGATGACTTTGAAATAGAATTCATAGGAAGAACAGTTTCAGGTTCAAATGGTTTAAAGAAAAAATACCCAGCTTCTGGAAGCCAATTCTATATTAAGTTTTCAGCTTCAGATACTTTATACCCAACAAATGTTGGAATATATGCTGATGTTGAATACTTGAAAAAAGCAGAAATAGAATACAATCAATTAAGAACAAAAACTAATGTATATCAATATATTGGTCTTACGGCAAGAGCAAACGAAACAAGTTCAGACAAAAGCGACAAAAAGCTAAGACTTGCGAGAGGACAAGCATTTATAACAGTAAAATATTCGTACCAGCAATTGCATATTGGATTTTTATATGCATATACAACAACAGAATATGGTACGCTATGGCTTACAATCCATAATGACGATACATATATGATAGCTCAACCTTTTGTTCAAATGACAAAAGATCCAGTTGATACAATTGATGCACAACCTATAGATGTTGCAATGGGTGGAAAACGTGAATACAAGGTATACCATATAGAAGCACACAAAAACAATATAACTTTACCAACGAACCCAGGGCTAGACCCTAATAAAAATCAAACAAATGTAGACTTAACGATGAAAATTGGTGGTAAAGTATGGGTAGATGGCAGTGTAGGCAAAGAGGATAAATATGATGGTAAATATGGTGATGGAGATACACCAATGTCAAATGTAAAAGTTTCACTATATGAAATACCTAAAATACCAACACCAGGCACAAAGCCAAAGCCAACGCTACCACCAACAACAGATACAGATGAGCCTAAAAAACCAACAATATCTGCTCCAAGATTTTTAGTGTATAACAGAAAAACTGGAGAAACTCTATGGGGAAAAGGTGAAAACACTCAATGTGCAGTTGCTTCAATTACAAAAATGGTAACAGCATTAGTCGTAGCAGAAAGAATGAATTTGAATGATGTTGTAACAGTTAATAGAACTGCTGTAGGAGAGTATTTAAGAACAAGTACTTGGAGCCCAGAACTTCAAATAGTTGGACTAGAGGAAGGCGATAAGGTTACAGTAAGAGATTTATTAAGAGCAGTGCTTGTATATTCAGGCTGTGATGCTGCAGAAGCACTTGCAGAATATTATCCGGGTGGAAAAAACGTATTCATGAACCTAATGAATGAAAAAGTTCGCTCATTGGGTGCAACCTCAAGTCACTTTGTTACTCCTTTTGGTGTAAAACCAGAAGATAGATCTTCTGCTAAGGACTTGGCTAAAATACTAGATGCTGCAATGGATAACCCAATATTTGCAGAGTATTTTAAAGAAGGCTCAAAACAATCAATATCTATAACGATTAATAGAAATGGAACAAGCTTCCAAAGAAAGCTTAATAGTACAAACCCATTAAAAACAACACCAGGAATAGAAGGAACAAAAACAGGTCAAATTAGGGTTTCTGGCTACTGTGTAATTGCTTCATTTGTATATGAAAATGAAGAATATGCAATAGTTGTACTAGGTGGAACAACAAAAGAAAATAGAAATTTAGATGCAAGAAAACTTGCTCAATGGTTATTAGAAAAAATATTATATGAAAAGAGCAAAGAAGGAAAAACAGATTCTACTGGTGGAATAGGTACTGGTGGAACAATAGGAGGTGTAACTGAACAGTTTGATTTTATAGAAAAAGGAAGATTTGTAGAAGCAACAACCACAGATAAAAATGGTGATTATGTATTCTATAACTTGAATTCAATGTATAATTACTATGTAAAATTCACATACAATGGTCAATACTATGAGCCAACAAAGTATAACGCAAATAGAGATGACGAAAATTGGGATAACAATTCTAAGGGTATGGATGTTGCAACTCAAAGAAATGTATTCAATGCAAAATTTAGAGATATTGGTTCTGCACCAGAAAACTTACTAGAGCCGAAAGCAGAAATGCATACAAGAACAGAATTAAAAGATCAAGGATTGATAGATGATTTTGGAAACATCGTTGGAGAAGTAAGTAAAGATGGTAAGAGAGAATCAAAAGATACATATGTAAACGAAAGTATGATGGATTCTTATACTTGTAACGGAACTAATAATATGGATTTATATCCAAATTTAGATGTTTTTGTAAATGATGAGAAGAAACATGCACTTATAGATTCAAAACAAATGATAGACTTTATTGAAAGCGATAAAGTAAAAACATTATATGCAGAACCAGACATAATGAGACATGTAAACCAAGGATTTGTGGAAAGAGAAATTGTTGATTTAGCATTGAGAAAAGATGTTTATAAAGCAACTCTTGAAATAAATGGAGAAGTTGAAGAATACAAATACGATAAAAGAAACAGTATAATTTATGAAGGCTGCTGGGATATTAAGGGAAGAAATAACGGATATTACAGCAATAATTATACAAGAGAACTTTATAGAGAAGACTACTCATTTAAAGTAGAAGATTATAGCCAATGGGGATTGTTCCAAGAAGCATTAGGACTATCTCAAGATTCAGAATTAAAAGTATTTGTAACATATAAGTTTACAATTCGTAACAGCTCATATGGAATTGCAACAGCAGTAACAGAAGTAGTAGACTATTATGACCCAGACTTTACGCCTGTTCCAGAACGTTCATATATAGGTGATAAAGATGGAAATAGTATAGGAAGTGTAACCTTAAACGAAAAGAGTAGATACTCAGAAGCAACCATGAAGAAAATGGATGGTTATAATACTATATATGTAACAGGTTCAAATATATATAGTAGTGCAGGAGATGATATTGCAAGTACAGGCTGTTTCCCTCTATCAGATCCAGATAAGAATAAAGATATATATTTCTATATAACTTTTGAAGTAAAAAAGGATTCAAGCAGAAACATACTTTTAGATGATGACACTGGAAAAGAAAACGTAGCAGAAATAAATGGTTATAAATCTTATTATGGAATAAAAGCAGTTGCTCCAAACTTTGGAAATACAAAAGCTATGGCAGAGTTTGTAAGAGGAGATATTGCAGGTATTCCAGATACAGATTCAACACCAGGTAACTTACGTGAAATCGATACTTCTAAATTTGAAGATGATACAGATAAAGCTCCAAACATTAAAATTACGTTAAACCGTCAAAATGTTAGAACAATAAAAGGTACTGTTTGGGAAGACAAGAGAACAGAAGAAGTAAATAATGCTATGGTTGGAAACGGTAAACGTGATGATAAAGAAACTGGAATAAATGGAGTAAGAGTACAACTAGTAGAATTAAGAGAAAAATCTAATGGTGATGGTGTAGATGGAACCAGATATGAATATATTTGGAAAGAGGTAAAAACCGGAGACGTAACTCAGTCCTTAACAACAGTAATACCAAGAAGAGGAAATGTTACATTCTCAGATCTAACATCAATAGGAATTGGAACTGGAGAGTACTTATTCCAAGGATTAATTCCAGGAGAATACATTGTGAGATTCATATACGGTTCAACAGATGAAACTGTATTATCTGAAAAAGCTGTTGATTATAAAACAGGAGAAATTATATCAAACCCTGTAACACAAAAACTAGGTTATAGCGGAGCAACAGCTATAAACCAGAAATCATACAATGGAAATGATTATAAATCTACATCATATCAAGTAGAATCTGAATTGTTTAATGGTGTTGGAGCATATAGAAACAACACATCAGGCTCATATAAATATAATTTTGAAGAAGCTGATGGAAAAAATCAATCAGATGCAAAAGATATAATGAAAGATATGGATTATAGTTCACTTTCAAGTATAATACAAAGCATTGGAAACTGGAGATTAAAAGTAGCTAAAAACCCATTAAATCTTGTAAATATAGACAATACAAGAGAAATAGTAGAGAAATATTCAAATGGAGATGTTACAAACGAGTTAGCAGAAATTCTAGCATCATACGAACATTTGCCAACAAGCGAAGGCAAAACAAGAGAATATTTAAATACATTTATGAATAATACTTACATGGTAGCAGAAACAGGCGTTATAAACATGAAGAGTGAGTATAATAGAGAAGAATCTGAGACAACACCACTTGTTGGAACAGCCAATGTCGGATTTAGCAATTACGATAGAGGTGGCTACTATGTACTAGAAGGACTAGACTTTGGTTTAGTTGAAAGACCAAAAGCTCAATTAAAAGTTACAAAACAAATCACAAATGTTAAAATGACTCTAGCAGACAACAGCGTATTATTTGATGCAATTGCAAAAGCTACAAACGTATTATGGATTGACCACACTGCACATGGACAAGACACAAAAAATGTTTATAGTACAAACAAAAACTATAAAAATTATCTAATGTTGAATCCAATTGTAAGAAGTAAAGCAGCAAGCAAAGGAAAAGTACAGCTTACAATGGACCAAGAAGTTATGCATGGAGCAACACTTCAAATAACATATGCAATAACTGTTGCAAATGTTGGTGAAGTAGATTATAAAGAAGACCAATTCTACTATACTGGAAAGGTTGGAGACACTGGTAAAATAGTAAAAACAAATCCAAGAAAGTTAATTGATTATGTTGGAACACAGTTACATGAATGGGATGATAGAGATGATAAAACGGCAACAAGAAACAATTTACAATTTAACAGTAATCAAAACCCAGAATGGCAAGTAATTACAAGTGATAAAGTGTTACAAGATGGATTGGTAAATAAGGCATATGAAACAAGTATAAATAAATATACAAAAGACCATATAATTGTAACAGAAGCCATATCTAAAGACCTTATTCCATTAATTGCAGATACTTCGGAAGCAAAAAATCAGATTGCAAATAAATTTAAAGAAGATCCAATGCATGCACTAGAAACTGTAAATGCATCACAAAGTGTGAGTGGAGTTCAATTAATATTAACTCAAATGATAACACAAGATAATACAAATGATGACAAAACTTACAACAACATGGTAGAACTTGTAACAACTAAGAATACAGTCGGAAGAAAGATGGCATATTCAGTTGTTGGTAACCAAGACCCAACAACAGAACCATACGAAATAGACGCAGATGATTCTCAAGATGTTGTAATTTTACCACCATTTGGAAACACACCAATATTCTATGTATTAATAAGTGCAGTAGCATTCATATTAATAGCAGGTATTACTATAACAATAGTTGTATTAAAAAAGCATAAATAGAATAAATAAAATTCTAATTATTAAGATGAAAACTTGATAATTAGAATTTTTTTTGCCGAACAAGTGAAAAACCTAGGGAAATATATATAGTAGGAATAATAATAAATTAACATAAAAACATACAAACTGCAAAAAGCTTGAAATAAGCGGGAAAAATTAATTACTTTTAGAAGTAAAAATAATTATAAAAAAATAAATGATTAAAAATGTAATAAAAATTTAATAAATGTACTAGTAATGCCTTCCGCAAGCGGGTTTCAATTGCTTTTTTATCGTAATTTAAAGACCTATTGAAAAATATGGGAAAAAATGCAATAATATAACATGAATATTAAGATTACATAATTTTTAAAAAAGTTAAAAAAACATTGAAAAATAAGCAAAAATAGAGTATAATTAGTTATAGTGAAATTTTTAAGGAGGAGCAAAGATGCAACAAAAATTAATTAAAGTAATTGCGATGCTATTAACTACAACAATATTGTATGCCAATTCAGCAACAGTAGTAAGCTATGCGGCAGACAATTTTTTAAGTGCAAAAGCATTAGAAAATCAAGGAACATCAACTACAAATGAGAATGTAGAGTTTGATGTTTATTATGATGGAGGAAAACATACTGTTTCAGCAGATGTTAATGCAGAAGATACGAAATTAAATATTGCATTAAAAGTAAAAAAGGCTGGATATCTAAAAGATGCAGTAGTAGACTTCTCAGACACAAACTTTAAAATTGCAAAAACAGAAGAATCTGATAACATTCAAGCAGTAGATGCAGAAAACAAAAAAATAAGCTTTAACCAAATAAACAATGGCGAGAATGTAACAGAAACAATAAACATAGCATTAGACAAAAAAGATGAAATAAGTGAAGATATGTTTGACAGAGATAATACAATAAAATTTACTGGAACATATGTAAATGCTAAAGGTGAAGAAGTTGCAGTTAAGAAAGATATAGTAGTTCACACAAGCTGGACAGCATCAACTGCAAAAGCTAAGTTGGATTATGAAATTACAAAATACATTCCATATTCAGCAAACAATGTAAGCAAGCTAATCACTCAAGGCAAAATTACATCATATGTTGAAAACAGCGTGTTACCAATAAAGAATACAAACATAGAAGTCAATGCTCCAAAAATTAATAATAAATACCCAGAAGCAGTTACAGTAGTTGCAAACTCTACAAATGCAACAAATGGAGATGCAAACGGAGATAACTTCTCTAAGAATAACTGGTCATATGATAGCACAACTGGAAAAATAACAATTACAGTAAATAACAATGCTGTAAATGGAAAAATCCAATGGGCTAAAAATACAACAGATGAATTTATAGTAACATACATATATTCATCAGATGTATATGAGGCTGTAAAAGATTCAGTTACAAGAGTTACATATGATGCAAGCTCAAGTATGAACTTATATGTACAAAGTGGAGTAAACAAAGTAAGTGCACATGTAGATGGATACGAAGATCAAACTAAAAAAATAGGAGATATAGTAGAATTTACATCTAATGCAACACAAAGCATAAGCAAAGGTTACATATATAATAACAAAAATGCTGCAGACGAAAATAAAAAGGAAACAGAATATGTGGCACAGTATACAGCCCATGTTTCATATGCAGATGTAATAGATGCAATAGTATTAAAACAAGATGTTGACCAATTTGTAACTGCAAATGGAAGCGAACAATCAACAACAGTTGGTGGAGTAAATTATGCTTACAACAAAACACTAGCAATATCAAAACAAGAATTTGATAAAGTGTTTGGGGAAAATGGTGAAATTACTATTTTAAATGAAGCAGGAACAACACTTGCAACAATAAACAAAGATACAGAAGTAAAGAACAATAGAATAGAAGTAAACTTAGTACCATTTAAAACAAATAGTATAACAATAAAAACATCAAAACCACAAGCAGAAGGAAATGTTATATTCGAAATAACAAAAGCTTTAGCTAAAAATATTGAATACAGTACAAGCCAATTAAAAAGTTTTACACAAATAAAAACATCTGTAACAGGAAAAGCAAAAAATTCTGATATAGATATTGTTAGTACAGAAAGTACAAAAAATGTTGATTTAACAGAACCAACACAAAAAGCAAGTATAACAACAAGTAATAATAGATTATCTACAATAGTAAAAAATGAAAATGTAGAAATTAAAATTACACTAGAAAATGACAGCGCAGACGACACTATGTATACAAACCCAAAAATTAAAATTACATTTCCAGAAAATATAGAAACAATCAATGTGAAAGATTGTAAAGTATATTTCGATGATGAGTTAGAAATTGATAATGATTCAATAAAATCATACGAAAACAATGATGGAACAAAAACTTTAGAATTTAAATTAAAGGGTACACAAACAAAATATAATAATGCTGCTGCAAAAGGTGCAACAGTTGTATTAACAACAGACATTACATTAAATACATTAACACCAACAACAAATACACAAATAACAGCAGAAATAACAAATGGAGATTCAACAGTAACAAATGTATCAACAGATGTTAAATACATTGCTCCTTCAGGAGTTGTAACAACAAACTCAATGACAGGATACAATGGAGATGAAAAAATAGAAGTTATTAATGGAGAATCTCAAAAAGCCTTAATACCAACAAAAGCAGAACAAAAAGAAGTTACATACACAATGAATGTAATAAACAATTATGAAAACACACTAGACCATGTTGTGGTATTAGGAAGAACACCATTTAAAGATAACAAAGATGTATCAACATCATTAAGTTTAGGCTCAAATATTACAATGCCACTTACATCTGGACTAACAGTAACAGGAGTAGATGCTTCAAAAGTTACAATATATTATTCAGAAAATGGAGAAGCAACAACAGACCTATCTAATTCACAAAATGGATGGACAACAAGTGTAACAGATTATACAAAAATAAAATCCTACATGATAGTGTTAAATGAAGATTATGCAATGAATGGTGGAGACACATTCACATTTACATACAAAGCAACATTACCTGCAAACTTAGATTATGATCAAGAAGTATATGAAAATTATGGAGTATTCTTCAACAATAATAAAACATCTGGAACAATTACAGATAAAGCAATAGCAACAAAAATAGGTTTTACAACAGGAAGTATTGCTAAATTAGATGCAAAATTAACATCAACAATAGGAGAAGGTGCAAGCGTAAAATCTGGAGAAATACTTGAATATGAATTAACAATAAATAATACTGGAGCAATAGACGCAGAAAATACTAAGGTGGAAATAAAATTACCACCAGAATTAAGCTTCATTCCAAATGAAGGTGATAATTATACTTTTAAAACGATTGAACCACCAATTGATGATACAGATACTCCTGACTTAAACGATAAAGAGAATACTGAAATTAATGGAGACGACTACAATTCTTTGTTGGAACTTGCAAATAAATTAATGCAAGAAGATAATAAATACTTAGAAGATCAATATGCATCAATTTTAGTACTTGATTTAGGGAAAATTAATGCAAATTCTACAACAAAGAAAACTTTAAAATTTACTGCAAAAAGTTATGAAAATGTAAAAGTTGAGGTCAAGGCATCTGTAAGTTACGATAATGCTGAACCAATAGTAACAAATACAATATCAAATATAATAAAAAAGGTTAGCTTTAATACACAAATTGTATCGAAGTATACAAGCCGTAAAGAGGGAGAAAATTATTCTTTCCAAATCACATTACAATCGTCTCAAGATAGTTATAGTGATGAATATGGAAGTGAAGATAACAATAGAAAAAATACAGTTGTAACATTTAATTTGCCAGATGAATTAGAATATGAATCTATTCAACTTACAAAATTAAATGAAGATACAGCCCAATATGATGATATTACATCAACTACAAATGTAAAGGTAAAAGGTAAAAAAGTTACAGTTAACATTGGAGAGGTTGATGGAGAAAGAGGAAAAATTTTAACTGTAAATGCAAAGGTAGGGAAACTTTCAGATGGAGTATACAAAAAGGATGTTACTGTAACAAGTAATGTAAAAGCTGAAGGAACAGAAACAGAAAATATTAAAGATATATCTGTTACAATAAATAAACCAGGAATAAGTATTGCACAAACCGCAAATATTCCTGAAGGAACAACAATATCAGCTGGCGAGGACTTTGTATATACATTTACGGCACAAAACTTATCAGACATATATTTAAATGATGTTGAATTTACAGATGCAATACCTAAAGAAGTTCAGTTTAAATATATAGAAATTATATACGAAGATGGAACAATTAATAATGAAGTGGACATTAATGGAGACGGAAGTATAAATGCAAAATTCTACTTGTTAGCAGGCCAAAAGATAACAATTAACGTTCATGTTGCTGCAAATTCAATTGATAATGATACAGATATATCTAATAAAGCAAAATTTGTGCATGAAGATATAGGAGAAGTTGAAACGAATACAATATCACACTCAATAAAACACTTTGAGAAAACAGATGTAAACGTAGATCCTGATGATAACAATAAAGAAACAAGAAAAGTAATAGGAACTGTATGGATTGATACTAATAAAGACGGAGTAAAAGATGCAAATGAACAAAGAGTTTCTGGAGTTAAAGTTTTATTATTGGATAATAGCACAAGTAATATAGCAATAAGTTCAAACAACGAACAATGTATAACAACAACAGGAACCGATGGCTCATATATGTTCAACAATGTACCGCAAGGTAAATATAGTGTAATATTCTTCTACGATTCAGCAAAGTATAGTCCTACAACTTACCAAAAATCTGGTGTAAATGATGAGCAAAATTCAGATGCAATAGATAAAACTGTCAACTATGAAGGAAAAGACCAAATAGCAGCAGTTACAGAAGAAATAGTATTATCAGATACAAACAAATTTAATATTGACTTAGGTATAGTTGAAGATGCAAAATTTGATTTGAAACTTGACAAAATAGTACAAGCTATAACAGTAAATAATGGAAAAAACACAACAGAGCATGTTTATAATAGCAAACTTGCAAAAATAGATTTCGAATCTAAATATGCAAAAACATCATCAATGGTTGTTGAATATAAATTCACAATTACAAATGAAGGTGGAATTGCAGGATATGTAAAGAAACTAGCAGATTACTTGCCAGAAAAATTAAAATTTAATTCAGAACTTAATAAAGACTGGTATGAAGGTAAAGATGGAGTAATATATAATGCTTCACTTGCAAATACAATAATTAATCCAGGAGAGAGTAAAGAAGTAACATTAATATTAACAAAAAATATGAATGGTGATAATGACTTTGGATTAATAAATAACTCTGCTGAAATATACGAAACATCAAATGACTACGGTGCACTAGATGTTGATTCAACACCAGGAAACAAAGCAACAAATGAAGATGACTACTCAACAGCAAATGTATTAACATCTGTAAAAACAGGTGATATTGTAATTTACACTACATTAATAGTAACAATAATTGCAATAGTTGGAGTAGGAATTTATATGATAAAAAAGAAAGTATTAATATAGAAAGGAGATAGTAAGATGAAGAAAAATAAAACATTAAAAAAATGTTTAATAACAACAATTGCAACAGCGACAATTTCATTAGCTGCATTGTTTTCGGCAAGTAATGTTTCTTTGGCATACGGAACTTGGCAAGGAAATGAAAATAGTGGTATGCCATCACTAAGCTTTAGCCCATCTGGATTATTTCCTCAAATATTAAAACAGAGAACGTTTACAGGTGATGCGGATAATCAATTCCCATACAAAGCATGGACAACAGAAATGAGTACAGGAACAGTATACTGTAATGATGCAGGAAAAGCAGTAAGGTTTGGAAAATATGATTATAAAAGATATTATATGGATGAAGTCGGGTATACAACAAGCAATGGATATGGGTATATAGACTTTGAAAACAGAATGAAATATGTACTAAAGAAGGCGGCTAGAGCTAAAGCCCTTGCAAATGGTGGTGTTATGGGAGAAACAACAGCAACTGTCAGCAACATATCATATACTCAATTTAGAGGACCAACAGATGATCTAACAAGGTGGGCTATTGAAAAAGATAAGCCAATGCTTGCATCTGCTATTATAAGTAATGGAGGATATTCGAAGTCATATGCTATAGCAAAGCAGAGAGCTGAGCAAATTATTGGAAAAATATTTGACAAACTAGGTAAATGGGAGACTCCAGAAGACACTGAGGATAAAACTACAAACCCAGAAACTAGCCAAAGTGGTTGGAACGGAGATGCTATATACGGACCGGAAGTTGTTATAATGGAAACAAAAGATAGAACTCAAGACCATTATAAAAAAGTAGGTTCAACAGAAAAAGAAAAAAATACTCAATTAGCATTTGTTTTAACAACTATGGAAAATGCTTATTCGGGTGCAACTGGATCAATACATAATAGATATTCTTTATCAGATATTCAAACAGCACACTGGAAAGTTGCTGATTTGGATGGTGTTATACCAGATGGAGGACATTTAACTGCAAAGGGTTTAACATTGTATAGTAAAGCATTATCTTACCAAAATTTCTTGGATAATTATATAAATGGAAATGGTTATAAAGCCCAGATACATGGTGTGGCAAATAATTCTTATGCTTTTGGAGCTAAGAGTGAAAAACAAGATACACAAAATACAGTAAATGATCCATTAGCAGAGGCTCAAGTAATTGTTAATCAAGCAACTAAGAGTTATATTGTTGGACCTTTAAGTGTAACATACCCATACTATGAAGATATTTCATATATGAAGGCAATATATTTGGTAACAGATAAGGGAACAGATAATGAAAAAACATTAGTTTATGATGAAAATACAGATGATTTTGAAATAGAATTTATAGGTGAAACAAAATCTGGATCAAACGGGTTAAAGAAAAAATATCCTGCTTCTGGTGCTAAATTCTATGTGAAATTTTCAGCTGAAAAAACAAATTATCCAAAGACAGTTAACATGTATGTTGACCTTGAATATTTAGAGAAAACAACGGCTACATTCAATATTCTTGATACTAAAGCTAATGTATATCAATATATTGGATATGTAGCAAGAGGTGGCAAATACCAAATGAGAGAGGCTTTTGGTACTGGAAAAATTGATTTTACATATTATACATATGATGGAAACATAGGACCAATACCAATTATAACTCCACATCGTGATAGTATTACTATTGATAGTTTTAGCTCGTTTGTTGGTGTTGTATTAGTACAACCATTTGTACAAATGAGTGTTAAGCCGGTAAGAACTTTACGAGCACAACAATTAAGAGCATCATTAGACGGAAGCAGAACATACAATGTATATACAGCAACTGTAAGCGGAAAACCAGATAGTAAGAAGCCAGACATACCAGATACACCAGACATAGACATTCCAATTAATTTAACATTCGAATTAGGCGGAAGAGTTTGGGTAGATAATAGAACTGGAAAAGAAAACAAGTATGATGGAGTATTTAATAAAGAAACAGACACGCCAATGTCAAATGTAAAAGTTTCACTATACCAAGTATCTGGATTAGATGGAAATCAATCAGGCAAATTTATTGCAGCAACAACAACAGATAATAATGGAGAATACTTATTCCAAAATCAAAATGCAATGTACCAATACTATGTAAAATTCACATATAATGGTCAATATTATCAACCAACAGTTTATAATGTAAACAGACAAGATTCAAACTGGGATAATACATCAAAAGGCTTAGACATATTAAAAGAAAGAGATACTTTCAATGCAAGCTTTAGAGAAATTGGTTCAGCACCAAAGAATACAGTTACAACAAACAATCCGAGTGAAATGCATACAAGAGATGAACTTGAAGAAGCTGGAACAATTGATAAGTTTGGAAACATAAATGGAGAAGTAAGTTCAAATGGAGAAAGAAAGTCTAAAGACGAATATGTAAATCAATCTATGATGGATGCATATACGTGTAATGGTACTTCAACTAAGGACTTATACCCAGGATTCCAAGTATTTGTAACAGAGGATTTCTTAAATGCAAAATCAAATACTGCACAAATATTAAAATTTGTAGCGGCACAAAAAATTGAAACATTGTACAAGAATCCAGATGTAATGCATCATATTAACTTAGGATTAGTTCTAAGAGAACAATTAGACTTAGCCTTAAGAAAAGATGTATACAAAGCAACATTAGAGATTAATGGAAAAACACAAGTGTATACATATAATAAGAGAGATGGATTAGAAACAGACGCAGCTGGAAACTCTTACTGGGAGGTCAAGACAAGACTTTCAGATGCAAGCTACTATGGAAATGATTATTCAAGAGAGCTATACAGAGAAGATTATGATTACAAAGTAGATAATTATTCAATAGTAGATAATGCTACTACATTAGAAAATTTAGGATTATCTGAAGATTCTGAATTGAAAGTATATGTAACATATAAATTTACAATGCGTAATAGGTCAGAAAATATCGCAGCAGCTGTAACAGAGGTTGTTGATTACTACGATGCAGATTACACATATGTACAAGATCGCTCATACTTAGGAGATAATGACGGAAATAAGATTGGGAATGTATATTTGAAAGATGCTAGTAGATATGGAGTAGAAACTCAAACTACAATAGCCGGATATAAGAACTTATATATTACAGGTGATCAAAGCTACAGTAATGCGGCAAATGATACTGTAACAAGCAATATGTTCCCATTATCAGACCCAGACAGCAATAAAGATGTATACTTCTATGTAACATTTATGGTAAACAAAGATGCTGCAAGAAACATACTTCTAGATGAAGATGCTGCAAGTGGAACAGCCAAGGGTGTTGGTAAAGAAAATATTGCAGAAATTAATGGATACAAATCATACTATGGACAAAAAGCAAAAGCTCCAAATACAGACAATTCTCAAACACAACAAGAATACAAAACTGGAGATATTGCTGGTATAGCAGATTGCAACTCTACACCAGGTAACCTAAACCCAACAGATGTACCAAAAGACGGAGTAATCAAGTATGAAAACTTCGAAAATGATACAGATAAAGCTCCAAATATTAGAATTATCTTAAACAGAGATAACTTAAGAACAGTAGAAGGAACGGTATTTGAGGATACTAGAAATGTAGATGAACAAAATGCAAGAGTCGGAGATGGACTAAAAGACAATGAAACCGGAATAAACGGTGTAAGGGTACAATTAGTTGAATTAAGACAAGGAAAAGACGGAAAAACATATGAGTATATATGGAAAGAAGTTCTTTCTGGAAACACAGATTCAACAACACCAATTATAAACAACAGTGGTTTAGTTCAAAATTATACAATAGACACTGCAAATGCAGATGGCAAATACAAATTTACATCATTTGCACCAGGTAACTACATTGTAAGATTTATATATGGTTCTGGTGAGAGTACAGTTCTTGGAACAACATACACAAATTATAACAATGGAAACGAAGAAGAAAATCCTGTAACAAACTTATGTGCTTCACAAGAAGGGTATAAGAAGAAAACAGAAGGAAGTGGATATTCTGCTTCATCTGCAAATATTGGATTAAACAAAAATTCTTATAATGGTCAAGACTATAAATCAACTTCATATCAAGTTGGTGTAAACAATGGTTCAGGAGCATACACGAACAATAAAACAGGTTCATATGAATATAACTTTAGCGAAGCAGACAAAGGACAATATTCAGATGCCAAAGATATAATGAACAAGGATGACAATGTTATAAATGTTGCACCAAATGCAGATTACTTAGTAAACTGCAACAATGCAAGAAAAAATGTTGAGGCTTACTCTAATGAAGATATGACAAACCACTTAGCAGAAATATTAGCTTCTTATGAAAGCATACCAGAATATAATGGTACAAAATATACTGCTGAAGAAATGAAAAACTTGTTAAATGAATTTATGAAAAATACATATATGATTGCAGAATCTGGAAAAATAGATGTGAACTTCGAATATAACAGAAATGGTGAAGAACCTGGAGTAACAAATACATCTGGTACAGGACATGATAATATAGGTAAAGAAAATTATCAAATGGCTGGCTACTACGTATTAAAAGACTTAGACTTAGGCTTAGTACAAAGACCAAAGGCACAACTTAAAGTTACAAAACAAATTACAAATGTTAAATTAACACTTGCAAACAATAGCACATTATTCGATGCATCTGCTAGAGCAACAAACGTGTTATGGGTAGATCATAAAGCACATGGACAAGATACAGATAACGTGTACAGCACAGACAAGAACTACAACAATAGTTTAATGCTAAACCCAGTAGTAAGACAAAACTCTACAAATAAAGGTAAAGTACAACTTACAATGGATGAAGAATTGATGCATGGTTCAACACTTCAAATAACATATGCTATAACGGTAGCAAACGTTGGTGAAGTTGACTATAATGAAGAACAATTCTACTACACGGGAAAAGTTGCAGACACAAGCACAGTAGTAAAAACAGATCCAAAAGTTTTAGTTGACTATGTTGGAACGCAAGTACATGATTACAATTCAAACGATGATAACACAGCAACAAGAAATAACTTACAATTTAACAAGGCTCAAAACCCAGATTGGAATACAATTTCAAGTGCAGACTTGTTGAACAATGGATTGTTAAATACTAGATTAACAGGTAATGTTAATAAGTATACAGACGGTCACATTATAACAACAACAGCTGCTTCGAAAGGTTTAATACCAGTAATTGCAGACCAAAGAAATGTAAAAGACAAAATTGCAAATGCATTCAAGAGTGACCCATTACATGCATTAGAAACAGTTAATAGTACACAAAGCGTAAGCGGAGTACAATTAATATTAACACAAATGATTACTCAAGACAGTAGCAGTGATGACAGAATATATAACAACATGACAGAACTTGTAACAACACAAAATACAGTTGGTAGAAAAATGTCATACTCAGTTGTAGGTAACCAAGACCCAACAATGGAACCACGCGAAATAGATGCAGACGATTCTCAAGAAGTAGTAATATTACCTCCATTTGGTAACACACATCTATTCTACGTATTAGGCGGAGCAATAGCTTTAATCTTAATCGCAGGAATAACAATAACATTGGTAGTATTAAAAAAGAGAAAATAATCTAAACAATAAAAATTAGAGATATGTGAAAACATGTCTCTAATTTTTTTACTATATAGAGTTGTTTGGAATTTATTTGATACGATTAATTAGTCTGACTTAAAAATTATTTTTGATATAGGAATTATAAAACGATTTAAAACTTCTTGAACCGTGAACAACAAAATGTATGTAAACTGTTTTTGAATCTTCAGAAATATCATAAACTATTCGATACTTTTTATAAATGAGTTCTCGTAAATGTTTATCTGGAAGTTCGGAAACATATCTACCTAAATATGGAGCTTTTTCCAACTCATATATGCGAGAATATATGTTTTCTGAGGTTTCATTAGCATATTTAATAGAGTCATGTGATATATATTCAAAAATAGAATCTATATCTTCATGAGCCTCATTTGACATGAAAATTTGCATATTTTTTCCTCATCCTTTCTTTAGATTCTTCAATAGACATTACTCTACCATTTTTTATATCATCTTTACTTTTTTGTAATTTCGAATGTAGATATAAAGTATAAACTGCATCGTCCCAAGTTGTGTTGTCAGGTAAAGTATTGACTGTTGCAAGAATTTCTTGCTTTTCATTAATCATAAATTTCACTATCCTTTCTTAAAAAATCTAATAATAGTATAACACGAATATATTAAAAATACTATGCTTTTTTGATTCTTATTTTCAAATTCAAAACGCGAAAACAAGTGATACCATTTTTGAAAGCAAGACCTGAGTTCGCCTTTTGAGGAGTCCGAAGGAGCTTCGACTAAGAACAATGTGTCGAGACTAAAAAATGGTATTAGTAGTTTTCTTTTTATGTACGAAACAATAGAAAGTTTTTCTAAATTTTTCATATTTTCTATTGACATAAACATACCAAAAATTGTATAATTAGTATAGTGTTGATAATATGGAATATTTTCAACAAAATTTAAATTTTATTAATCTCCAACGAGATAGCAAGGGTGGTTAATATTAATAAATTAGTAATCAAAAGTACTAAATAAAATAGGGAACATACAAAAGAACTAATTGACAAAAACAGCATAGATTGTCAATGGGTTTTTTGTTGTCTTTTTATGTTATTGATAAATTATCAAAAAAGAGGAATTGTTTTAGAAAATACTAGTAAAAAGCAAGCTTAAAGGAGCAGTGAGCAAGCAATTTACAAAGTGGCTAAAAACAAGAAGGACTTTTTTGAAATCTTATATATTTCAAATTCTGCTTTAATTTTTATTATGAGGTGAGTAACTTTGAATCTAAAAGAAGTAAAACACGAAAAATGCACAAGAAAATCTTTTTCTAAGATAGGTGATTTTGTAGAAATGCCTAACTTAATTCAAGTACAAAAAGATTCTTATAATTGGTTTATAGAGGAAGGTTTAGGCGAAGTATTAAAAGATATTTCTCCAATAGTGGACTATTCTGGAAACTTAGTACTTGAATTCTTAGACTATCACATGGAAGAAAAAACAAAGTACACAATGGAAGAGGCAAAAGAGAGAGACGCTACATATTCAACAAGATTACATGTTAAAGTTCGTCTTATCAACAAGGAAACTGGTGAAATTAAAGAGCAAGAAATCTATTTAGGTGATTTCCCAGTAATGACAGACAGTGCAACATTTATTATCAATGGAGCAGAGAGAGTAATTGTAAGCCAATTAGTTCGTTCTCCATCTTGTTACTATGCACAAGACTACGACAAAACAGGAAAGAGAATATACACATCTACTGTTATGCCTATAAGAGGTGCATGGCTAGAATACGAAACAGATGGAAATGATATTTTCTATGTAAGAGTTGATAGAACAAGAAAATTACCTGTTACATCTTTATTAAGAAGTATAGGATTTGTAACAGATGAGCAAATATTAGACCTATTTGCAAATGATCCAAAAATCAAGGCGACTCTTGATAAGGATACAATAAAAACTCAAGATGAAGCAATAATTGAAATATATAAGAAATTAAGACCAGGGGAACTTCCAACAGCTGATGCTGCTAGAAACTTATTCGATGGTTTATTCTTCGATAACAGAAGATATGATTTAGCAAAAGTAGGAAGATACAAATTTAATAAAAAATTATGTTTAGCAACTAGAATAACAGGACAAGTTGCTTATGATGATATAGTAGATCCATCAACAGGTGAAGTTTTAGCAGAAAAGAATACAAGAATTACTGCAGAAGCTGCAGAAGCTATTCAAGATTCTGGAATTAATATAGTAGATGTATTAGTTGATGACCAAAAAGTAAGAGTAATAGGAAATGGAATAGTAAATATCCACAAAATGTTACCAAATGTGGATTTATCTGACCTTCACTTCAAAGAAGGAGTTAATTACAATGTATTAAAATCTATAATGGATACAACTCCAGACGAGAAATTACATGATGTAATTAAAGAAAGATACAACGAATTAGTTCCTCTAACAATCACAACAGAGGATATGATTGCATCTATTAGTTACCTATTAAATCTAGATTATGGAATAGGAAAAGTTGATGATATAGATCACTTAGGAAACAGACGTATTAGATGTGTTGGTGAGTTACTACAAAACCAATTCAGAATTGGTTTAACAAGACTTGAAAGAGTTGTTCGTGAAAGAATGACAATACAAGATTTAGACTCTGTAACACCACAAACATTAATAAATACAAAACCTATTACATCATCAATAAGAGAATTCTTTGGAAGCTCTCAATTATCACAATTCATGGATCAAACAAACCCATTATCAGAGCTTACTCATAAGAGAAGAATTTCTGCATTAGGACCTGGAGGTCTTTCTCGTGAAAGAGCTGGATTCGAGGTTCGTGATATTCACTATACTCACTATGGTAGACTATGCCCAGTTGAATCTCCAGAAGGACCAAACATTGGACTTATCTCTGCACTTTCATCATTTGCTATGATAGACGAATATGGATTTGTAGAAACACCATATAGAAAAGTTGATAAAGAAACAGGTAAATTAACAGATATAGTTGATTATATGCCTGCTGATGAAGAAGATAAATATACAATCGCACAAGCATCAGAACCAGTAGACGCAGAAGGCAGATTTGTAAACAAAATGGTAAAAGTAAGACGTAGATCTGAAATTACAGAGGTTAAGGCAAGCGAAGTAGACTATGTAGATGTTTCACCAAAACAATTAGTTTCTGTTGCTGCTGCCATGATACCTTTCTTGGAGCACGATGATGTTAAGCGTTCTCTAATGGGATCTAACATGCAACGTCAAGCAGTTCCACTTTTAATACCAGAGTCTCCAATAGTTGGAACAGGTATGGAATACAAGGCTGCACGTGATTCTGAAACAACAGTAACTGCTAAAAATGAAGGTATTGTTGAAAAGGTTACAGCTGACGAAGTACAAGTAAGAAATAAGAAAAATGAGATAGACCATTACAGACTACGTAAATTCAAGAGAACAAATGGTGGTACATGTATTAACCAAAGACCAGTTGTTCAAAAGGGTGAAGTAGTTAAAGCTGGAGACATCCTAGCAGATGGACCAGCTACAAAGAATGGTGAAATGGCATTAGGAAGAAACGTAATTATAGCATTCTCTACATGGGAAGGTTACAACTACGAGGACGCCGTATTAATAAGCGAAAGACTTGTTAAAGAAGATGTGTACACATCAATCCACATCGAAGAATATGATTGTGAATGTCGTGATACAAAATTAGGTCCAGAGGAAATTACAAGAGATATTCCAAATGTTGGTGACGACGTATTAAAAGACCTTGATGAAAACGGTATTATAAGAATAGGTGCAGAAGTAAGACCTGGAGATATATTAGTTGGTAAAGTTACTCCAAAGGGAGAAACAGAGCTAACAGCAGAAGAAAGATTACTTCGTGCAATATTTGGTGAAAAATCTAGAGAAGTTAGAGATACATCACTTCGTGTACCACACGGAGAAGCTGGAACAATAGTAGATATCAAGATATTTACTAGAGAAAATTCAGAAGAACTAGCTCCTGGAGTAAACCAAGTAATTAGATGCTATATAGCAACAAAGAGAAAAATATCAGTTGGTGATAAAATGGCTGGACGTCATGGTAACAAAGGTGTTATTTCAAGAATATTACCAGAAGAAGATTTACCATTCTTACCAGATGGTACACCAGTAGATATAGTTCTTAACCCAATGGGTATACCTTCTCGTATGAACTTAGGACAGGTTCTTGAAGTTCACTTAGGTATGGCTGCTCGTGCATTAGGCTGGAAAGTCGCAACACCAGTATTCGATGGTGCAAAAGACTATGAAATTGAAGACTTGCTAGAAGAAGCAGGACTACGTCGTGATGGAAAAACAATTCTATACGATGGAAGAACTGGAGAGCAATTCATTAAACCAATTACAGTTGGTGTTATGTATATGATGAAACTACACCACTTAGTTGATGATAAGATACATGCTCGTTCAACAGGACCTTACTCATTAGTTACACAACAACCTTTAGGTGGTAAAGCACAATTCGGTGGACAACGTTTCGGAGAAATGGAAGTTTGGGCATTAGAGGCATATGGTGCTGCATACTCACTACAAGAAATGTTAACTGTTAAATCAGATGATGTTGTAGGACGTGTTAAAACATATGAAGCTATTGTCAAAGGGGAAAACATTCCAGAGCCAGGCGTTCCAGAAGGATTCAAAGTTCTTGTAAAAGAATTAGAAGCTTTAGGCTTAGACATAAGATTGTATACACATGATAACAAGGAAGTTGAGCTTAAAGAAGATATAGACGATTCTACAAGCTTTAGTAATATAGAAAATAAATCTCTACATGAAGAAAATGTTGTAGATGAAAATGAATTATCAGATGGATACACAGAAGAATCATCAGATGACGAAGATTCTGAAGATGACAAATTATTTGATGACCTAGATGATGAAAACGATGACATCATACTAGATGATGATTCAAGCATCTTAGAAGATGAAGATTTTAATGATGACGATGAGTAAAACTAAATAGGTACTTTTAATTCCAAGGGGGAAAAAATAGTGGATGAATTAGAAAATTTTGATAAAATGAAAATTGGCATAGCATCTGATGAGAAAATAAGAGAATGGTCACATGGAGAAGTTAAAAAACCAGAGACTATCAATTATAGAACATTAAAACCAGAAAAAGATGGTCTATTCTGTGAAAGAATATTTGGACCAACAAAAGACTGGGAGTGCCATTGTGGTAAGTACAAAAGAGTAAGATATAAGGGAATAGTTTGCGACAGATGTGGCGTTGAAGTTACAAAATCTAAAGTAAGAAGAGAGAGAATGGGGCACATAGAGCTTGCTGCCCCAGTAGCTCACATCTGGTATTTCAAAGGAATACCAAGCAGAATAGCTTTAATGTTAGATGTTTCACCTAAAGCCTTAGAGAAAGTTATATATTTTGCATCATACATAGTAACAGATAAAGGTACATCAACATTAACAAAAGGACAAATACTTTCTGAGAAAGAATTTGTAGAGGCTCAAGAAAAATTTGGTAGAGACTCATTCAAAGCAGAAATGGGTGCAGAACCAATAAGAAAATTACTATCAGAAATTGATGTTGATAAATTATCAGAGAAATTAAAGAAAGAACTTGAAAAGGCTAGCGAACAAAAAAGAGCCAAATTGGTAAAAAGATTAGATACAGTTGAATCGTTCAAACTTTCAAACAATAGACCAGAATGGATGATAATGCAAGTTGTACCAGTTATACCACCAGATTTAAGACCAATGGTTCAATTAGACGGTGGAAGATTTGCAACATCAGACTTAAACGATTTATATAGAAGAGTTATAAACAGAAATAACAGATTAAAGAGATTACTAGAACTCGGAGCTCCAGAAATAATCGTTAGAAACGAAAAGAGAATGCTTCAAGAATCAGTAGATGCTTTAATAGATAATGGAAGACGTGGAAGACCTGTTACAGGTGCTGGAAACAGACCACTTAAATCATTATCAGACATGTTAAAAGGTAAACAAGGTAGATTCAGACAAAACTTACTAGGAAAACGTGTTGACTATTCAGGACGTTCAGTTATAGTTGTTGGACCAGAACTTAAAATTTACCAATGTGGTGTTCCAAAAGAAATGGCAGTAGAATTATTCAAACCATTTGTAATGAAAGAACTAGTTAGCCGTGGAATAGCACACAACATAAAAAATGCTAAGAGAATGGTAGAAAGATTACGTCCAGAAGTTTGGGATATATTAGAGGATGTTATTAAAGACCACCCAGTATTATTAAACCGTGCTCCTACATTACACAGACTTGGTATTCAAGCATTCGAGCCAGTACTTGTTGAAGGTAGAGCAATAAAACTTCACCCATTAGTTTGTACAGCGTTCAATGCTGACTTCGATGGTGACCAGATGGCTATTCACTTACCATTATCACCAGAAGCACAAGCAGAAGCAAGATACTTAATGCTTTCAGAAAACAACTTGTTAAAACCACAAGATGGTAAGCCAGTAACAACTCCTACACAGGATATGATTCTAGGAAGTTACTTCTTAACAATGGATGTTGATGGAGAAAAAGGCGAAGGAACATACTTCTCATCTCCAGAAGAAGCAATAATGTCACTTGCAAACAACGATGTGACAATGCACTCTAAGATTTTCGTAAGAAGAACTAAGATTGTAGACGGTGTAGAAAAACATGCAAAAGTTGCTACAACACCAGGTAAGATAATATTCAATAGAGGAATTCCTCAAGATTTAGGATTTATTGATAGAAGTAAGCCAGAAAACGAATTTGAATATGAAATAAATGGCGTAGTATCAAAGAAAAACCTAGGAAAGATTATAGGAAAATGTATTTCTGTACATGGTCTAAGCAGAACAGCAGAATTACTAGACTATATTAAATCTACAGGCTACAAATATTCTACATTAGGTGCTGTAACAGTATCTATAGATGACGTTAAAGTGCCACCACAGAAAAAGGACATAATTGCAAAAGCTCAAGCAGATGTCGATAACATATTAAAACAATATGGACGTGGATTAATTACAGATGATGAGAGATACAGCGAAGTAATTAAGATTTGGGAAAAAGCTACTGATGATGTTAAAAACGCAATGAGAGACAACTTCAGCAAAGAAAACCCAATGTTCATGATGTCAGACTCTGGAGCCAGAGGTAACTTAGACCAGTTAAAGCAAATTGCTGGTATGCGTGGACTTATGGCTAGTACAACTGGTAAAACAGTTGAAATCCCAATCAAATCATCATTCAGAGAGGGACTTGACGCATTAGAGTACTTCATTTCTGCACACGGTGCTCGTAAAGGACTTTCAGATACAGCTTTAAGAACAGCAGACTCTGGATACTTAACAAGAAGATTGGTTGATGTATCACAAGATATAATCGTAAGAGAAGATGATTGTGGTTCAACAGACGGACTTGAAGTATATGATATAAAAGATGGAAACCAAATAATCGAAAAAATGCAAGAAAGATTATTAGGTAGATATCCATTAGATGATATCAAGAATCCAACTACTGGAGAAATAATAGTAGACAAAAATACTCTAATTACAGAAGAATTAGCAGACAAGATAGTAGATGCAGGAATTACACATGTTAAAGTACGTAGTGTATTTGGTTGTAGAACAGAACACGGAGTTTGTGCTAAGTGCTATGGTATGGGATTGGCATCTAGAAAAGAAGTTGATATAGGAGACACAGTTGGTATAATCGCAGCTCAATCAATTGGTGAGCCTGGTACACAGCTTACAATGCGTACTATTCACTCTGGTGGTGTTGCCGGTGTTGCCGACATTACACAAGGTCTTCCTAGAGTTGAGGAGCTTTTCGAAGCTCGTAAACCAAAGGGTGTTGCTATAATTACAGAAATCGCTGGAAAAGTTTCTATAAGAGACGAAAAGAAGAGAAAAGAAGTAACAGTAACATCAAACGACGATAGCAGAACATACTTAATACCTTTCGGATCTAAACTAAAAGTTAGAGAAGGAGATGTTCTAGAAGCCGGAGACCAAATAACAGAAGGTTCTAAAAACCCAGCAGAAGTACTTGCAATTAGCGGACCACAAGGTGTATTCGAATACATCATTGCCGAAGTTCAAAAAGTTTATAGAAACCAAGGTGTTGATATCAACGACAAACACATCGAACTTATTGCAAGACAAATGTTAAAGAAAGTTAGAGTTGAAGACAATGGAGATACAGACATGTTTGCAGGTTCTCTAGTAGACATGTATGAATTCGAAGACAAAAACAAGTTAGCCGAAGAGCAAGGATTAAGACCTGCAACAGGTAAACGTGTATTACTTGGAATAACAAAAGCTTCACTTGCAACAGATAGTTTCTTATCTGCAGCATCATTCCAAGAGACAACAAGAGTATTAACAGAAGCTGCAATAAAAGGCAAAACAGACGAATTAATAGGATTAAAAGAAAATGTTATCATAGGTAAGTTAATCCCAGCCGGAACTGGTATGAAGAGATACAAGAAAATAAGAATAAACACAGAAGAACCAGAAAACACAGAAGTATCAGTAGCACCAAACGGAGAAAAAATGCCAGAAGATACAAAAACTGTAGAAGATGTTGTTGACGATATAGATGATGTAGAAAATACAACAGAAAATGAAGAATAATATTTTAGAAGAAGGACGTCGCCCAATGGGGACGCCCTTTTTTGGGCGAAAAAAATTAGTTAGAAACATAAAAAAATCACTATACGAAGTTAGAGGCATAAGTTCAAAAAGTAACACGATTGCCACTAACATCAGATTATGTTTTTAAAAGAATATTTGCAAGAGAGGAAAATAATTGTAAGCACTCAATTGAAAAAATATCAGAAATTGCAGACTTAAGCACTGAGAAAGTAAAAAAGATTATAGGCTAAATTAATTTGAATTGTTATTAAATGATGCCATTATGAATATATTAAAAATAATTAATATTTTCATAGGAGATTTTTATGTTTGTAATTAATAAAAAAAGAATAATATTTTTAACACTTGCAATATTTTTGCCTATTGGTATGTTTGTGCTTCAAACAGCAGGTAACATAAATACTAATAAAACAGTTGAAACTATGGCTACACCAGTAAGTAGTAAGACAATAATTATCGACGCAGGTCATGGTGGCGAAGATGGCGGAGCCGTAAGCAATAATGGAATTAGCGAGGCTAAAATTAATTTAAAAATAGCTCTAAAATTACAACAATTATTAGAACAAAGTGGCTCAAATGTTGTACTCACAAGGTCGGACAATAATGCGATTTATGATATAGATAAGAAAACTTTAAGAGAAAAGAAAAATTCAGATATTAGAAACAGAGTAAAAATTGGAAATAACTCATCGGCAGACATATTTGTAAGTATTCACCTAAACAAAATTCCAGAAAACCAGTATTATGGTTGGCAAACGTTTTTTAAAGATGGTAATGAAGATGGAAAGAGACTAGCCAATTGTATACAGAACAATCTAAATGAAACAATACAAAAGGAAAATAAGAGAACACCACTAAAAATTAATAATGTGTATATAATAAAACACGTTGAGATTCCAACAGTTATTGTAGAATGTGGTTTTTTATCAAATCATGAAGAGGAAAAGCAATTACAACAGGCAGAGTATCAAACAAAACTTGCTTGGGGAATATACAATGGAATAATGGAGTATTTTTAAGTTATAAAAACTTTACCAAAAAGTGTTGAAAAATTTTATCTTGTATGGTATTCTCAATTTAGAAAATAAATGAAGGGAGGACTTTAATATGTATGATTCTACATACGCTGATATGACAACATTTGCTTCAGCAGCTACTTTTGCATCTTTAATAAGTACATATAGCATGATTTTTGTAGCTTTTTATGTACTTATAATTGTTGCACAATGGAAAATATTTGTTAAAGCTGGTCAAGAAGGATGGAAAGCATTAATTCCAATATATAATGTAGTTGTTCTATATAAAATAATAGGACTTTCACCATGGTTATTGTTATTATATTTATTATCAGCTATACCAGTTATTGGCTGGATTGTAACACTTGCTTTATCAATAGTTTCTATGGTAAAACTAGGCAAGGCATTTAATCAATCAACAGCATTTATATTGGGACTTTTACTATTAAGCCCAATATTCCAAATGATACTTGGATTTGGAAAAGCTGAATATGTTGGAAATTTAAATAATGATACAACAAATACATCAGTACAATAATATAATAAAAATTATCCACCTAAAAGGAAAAATGTGTAAAACATTTTCCAATAGGTGTTTTTTTGTGCTTTAAAAGCTAGTATTCCCTAGAAAAGTAAGAAAAATGGTCTAAAAATGTAACATAAATGTAATAAATTTTAGCAAATACAATATCCGTATGCAAATATGGCACAAAGCTAGAAATACCAACATTTTCCGCATTGAAAGACTTTTAGTTATTTACTATAATATATATAAATATAAAAAGTATAAATGTATGAAATAAAAGAAATTTACAATTTTTAACCAAATTTGTACCAAGAAGGGAGAGTAAGAATAAAAATGAGAAGAAAGGGAGTAAGAATTCTAGCAATATTTATATTGATTTGCATTAATATTAGCATTTTTTCTAGAGTAAATGCTGATACTATTAATGTTGCGCTAGAGAGTGAAGAATATGCAATTTCACAAAAAAGCTTAACAATAAGCAGAATTATACCTAAAACAGATATTGAAGAATTCAAGCAACAATTTAATTTGGAGAAAGAAAAAGTTCATGTTTATGCCAAGAATGGTACTACTGAGATGAAAAATGGAGTTATTGGAACTGGAATGAAAATTTGTTTTGATAACATAGAGAATGAGTATACTGCATGTGTTACTGGAGATATAAATAGTGATGGAGAAATTTCTCAGTATGAAATAAGTAAAGCAATAAAACATGTTGTTGGACTTGAAGCTCACCAATTATCTGGGATAAATGCAACAGCAATAGATGTTGACGGAGACGGAGAGATTACACAAAAAGATGTTAGTATTTTAATAAAATATGTTGTTTATGGAAAATTGGATATTAATGGGAAAAAGACCCCAACAGCTCCAATTATAAGTGTTTTATCTGGAGAACAAGGGAAAAATAATTGGTATACTTCTGGTGTTGAATTGCAAATAAACAAACCTGAGAAATCTCCTGTAAAAATTGAATATATGGTATTAGAGATTACTGGAACAGAAAATATTCAAGAAACACAAATTGACGATGATAAAAAGATAACAATTCAACAAGATGGAACATATGAAGTAAAAGCTTATAGTGTTTCTGTAATTGGAACAAAATCTGAGATTGCAACATTGACTGTAAAAATTAATAAAACTTCACCAATAAATGCTGAAATAGTGGCAACACTTGGAAGTGAAGATGGAACAGAATACATATTTGGAGAAACAGCTAAACAAAATATATATGTTAAGGAAAGGAAAGAAATTGGAAACAAAGTAACAATTGAAGCACAAGGGGCAAATGAGCTTAAAGCAGGAACAAGTTTACCGATTGTGTTGGAAAACGAGGGAAAAACAAAATTAATTGTTTCAACCGAGAATGAAGCAGGTTTAGTAACAAAAAGAGAATATACTGCCATTATAGATAAACAAATAAAAAGACCAGGAAGTTTAACTTTGAAATTAAACGACGCAAATGGAAATGAATATAAATCTAATACTTGGACAAACCAAAATGTTTATATGGAAGTTGTACAAGGTGGTCAAAATATAGTAACAACGTTTAAGGTTGATGGAACAGTAGCCATTGAAGAAAGATCTGAACCACTAACAATTACTCAAGAAGGATTATACACAATTACGGTTATAAATAGAGATGATGTGGGAAATGAAAGTGAAACATCATTTAAAGTAAAAATTGATAAAACAGCTCCAGTTGCACCAGTATTACAAATTGTAAAAGGCGAAAAAGACCAAGAAGATAATGAATGGTATAAGGGAGATGTAAATCTAAAAATAATAGAATCTACAGAAGATGAAGGTGGCTCAGGTGTTAGTCACGCAACATATGAAGTAAGTGGTACAGCAAATGTACCAGAAACTAGGACAAATGGACAAGAGATGTCGATTGTAAATGAAGGAATTTATACAATTACAATATATGAATATGATGTGGCAGGTAATAAATCAGAAGGAGCTACACAGGTTATAAAAATAGATAAAACGACTCCTCAAAATATAAAATTAGTGGCAAGTCAAATAACAGGAAAAACGTTCCACATACAAGCTTCATCAGAGGAGAATCTATCAGGAACAGCAAAATATCAATTATATATAGATGGAAAATTATATAAAGAGTTAAATTCTAGTGAAAATACTGCAGATTTTGATGTAATAGAACAAAGCTCAAAAACACATCAGGTATCTATAATTATTTATGATGTGGCAGGAAATGCAAATATAGAAACAATACAAGTTAATATGGGGCGTTTAAATACAAGCGAAATTGATCATATTGAATTTGAGATAAATAGTTTTACACGTACGAATAATGGAAGTACAGTTGCCAATGGTGCAGACTTCTTAATTTCAGATACAAGTTTGTCAGATGCCTCTAAATTCATACAAGTAAATTCTGCAACAACTAATGTAAAAGGAACTATAACTGGTAATATTAAATTAGTAAGAAAAGATGGAGAAGTTGTAAATGTATTGGAATACTTCCCAGAGGGATTAAAAATAGAAGTTTCTCAGTATTCAAACGGAAGTGGAACGGTATGGCAACATAATGCAAACATAAATATGCTAAATAGTACAAATTCTAACCAAGGAAAAGAAGAGGGGCAGTCATATAGTTCAACAGTGGATGTATCTAATAAACAGAATAATGATAACAAATTTGAAATATCTGATGAAAAACAAAAAGGAACAAGAACATATACAAGATTTATTATAAAAAGTGTTACTTTAAATGATAAAAATATACCATTTAGAATAACAAGTAATGTAATATAAAAAGAAGGAGTGGGGAAAATGAGAATTGTTAAAAAAGTTATATCAGCATTTATAATAATTACATTAGTTAGTTTAACGCCAATATCACTTTACATGAATAGTTCTAATGCAACTAGTAATGTACAATTGTCACTTACTCCAACTCCGTACATTGATGTTGTGCTTGCTAAATCTAAAACTAGTACAGACCTTACAAATTTCCAATCTGACCTTCTTACAGCATTGGAAAAACAAGGAATAAATAAAAATCAAGTTAAGATAAGCGCAATAGAAGCTCAAAATGTAAACATTGCTGAAGGATTTGAATGGCAAAAAGATGTATCATCAACAATAGGTAGCATAAGCATTACAAATGGTGGAAAAAATGTTGAGATGAGAGGAAACAGAACTAACCCAGGAAAGAATGCTATATGGATTATACCAGGACAAGCACAAGAGCAAGAATTTAATTTCTCATATAATATTGATTATGGAGATAGTTTTAATGCTGCTGGTATGCTTTTAAGGGTAAAACAAGATGGAAATACTCTTACAGGTTATATGCTAAGTTTTAATAATACATGGACCAGTGCCGCAGGCGGCCAATTGGGGGCAATATGGAAATTTACATATGGAATAGGAAACAATTCAAGCAATATGACAAAAACATTATTAAAAGGACTTAGTATAAATAAAAGTGGAACTTTAAATGTTAAAGTAACTGATTCTGAAATTGAAATATCGGGTGGAGGACTAAGCTCTACGGAAACATATACATTTACAGAAGAATATGGAAATGGTTATGGATTTTTCTCTGACCACTATTCACATGATTGTAGCCAAATTGGTAGTTTCACTTTAACAAACATAAATTTAAAAACAACAAATGTAAGAAAATTAGAAGATGTTTTAAGAGAACCAGACTGGAGAGAAGAAGCAATAAAAGTGTTGGTAAACGTAAATGATGTAGTAAACCAACAATTAAACAACCCAACAACACTAGGAGAATTATTAACAAGAACAGTAAACGACGAAATTTATTGCACTGCATGGGGACAAACGGTTAATAAGACTCAATCCGAACAATTTATAAAAGCAAATAATAATAATGGTATATTTATAAATAATACAAATTATACTAATAGCATAAATCAAACAGCGCAATATATAAAAGGCTTGATAAACCAAAGGAAATCATCAGAGTATGTAATATTAAATGAAAACACTATATTGTCAGCAGCAGATTCTAGCATTATGAAGAACACGGCTAATAGCCAGTATCCATATGGAAAATGGAAAGTTGTTCACGATTGTGAATATTACGAAAATAATATGGGGCAATATGCTAAATCGGGGCAATATATTTCCGATATGATAACTAGTTTTGATAAAACAGGCAAATATGAAATTTACTACGAAGATCAATCAACACAACCATCGGTAATATATGTTCATCGTAGACCGGTTGCGGAAATAGACGTTAAAAGAAATGGAAATAGTGTTACTTTAACGAGTTTGGGTTACGACTTGGATAGTTATTCTAAAAATAGGGGAATTTCTGAAGAAGAATGGAAATATAGAAAAGTTGGTGAGACCACATGGACGAATGGAAAATTAACATCTATAACAAGTGGGGTTGATTATCTTGTGCAATTAAGAGTAAAGGATTACCAGAATACATGGAGTGCACCTGTGAGTAAATATATTACAACTAATAATGTACAACCAATCGCCTCATTTAAAATAAAAAATAATAATGTATCAATTTATGAGAATGTTGAAGTCGTAGATGGTTCTTATGACCCATATGGAGGAACAATTACATCAAGAAAATGGACCGTATTTAAAGATGGTACACAAATTTACGAAGGTAGCACTGTATTACAAAATTATTTAAACTATGGTACTGGAAAATATACGATGAAATTGCAAGTAACAAATAATAGAGGAATGACATCTGAGACATTTAGTAGAAATTTTACTGTGATTCCAGATGATGAGGCTCCAGAATTTGTTGCAACACCAACTTCATGCGATTGGCAATCAAGTGTAACAGTAAATGTTAAATTTTCAGATAGATTAGGCAGTGGATTCAAAAGTTACCAATATGCAATTACTAATAGCCAGAGTACTCCTTCGAGTTGGAGCAGTGCAATTGCTAAGAGTACAGATAATATAAAAATAACTCAAACCGGTATAATGTATCTACATATAAAAGCAGTTGATAATGCTGGAAATACGAGTGCGGATAGAGCTGTGGGACCATTTAAAATAGATAATGTTGCACCAACAGGAAGCTTAAGCCATAGCCCAACAAATTGGGTAAACACAGATGTGAAAATACATTGGAGTGTGGCAGATGCAAATAGTGGAGTTAAACAAATAAAGTTACCAGATGGAACAATAAAAACAACAGCAACAGGAGATTACACAGTATCACAAAATGGAACATATACATTTGTAGTATATGATGTAGCAGGAAATACATTAACATTACAAGAAACCGTAACAAATATTGATAAAACATTGCCAACGGGAAGCTTGAGCCATAATCCAACTGACTGGGTAATAGACTATGTAAAAATACATTGGACTGCATCGGACTCACAAAGTGGATTTAATAGAGTTGTATTGCCAGATGGTACATCAACTACAAATGCGAGTGGAGATTTCACTGTTACAGATAATGGAACATATACATTTACATTATATGATAATGTTGGAAATAGCAGAATTTTGACAGAAAATATAAATAATATTGACAAAATAATGCCAGAAGGAGTATTATCATTACAAGAGAATAGACTTACAGATGAAAAAATAAAAATTTCTTGGAAAGCATTTGACCTACAGAGTGGATTTTCAAAAATATTATTGCCAGATTCAACATTTTCAACAAATGCAACAGGAGAATTTATTGTTGCACAAATGGGAGATTATTCATTTGTTATTTATGACAGAGTTGGAAACATGAGAGAACTTAGTATAAATGTAAGTAATGTGGATATGATAAATCCAATTTTAGAAGTAACTCAAGATACTGATAAATGGACAAATGGAGAAATTACATTAAATTGGAAAGCCAATGATTATCAAAGTGGATTGCAAAATGTAGTTTTACCAAGTTCTGAAAACATAACAGATAAACAAGGCAGTTATATAGTAACCGAAAATGGAAATTATATATTTTTAGCATATGATAAAATAGGGAATGGAATTTTAGTAGAACACCAAGTTACAAATATAGATAAAATTAATCCAAATTTAGACTTAACAGTTGACTCAGCAGATGATGGAGGAATACAGATTTCATGGGTATCTTCTGATGAACAGAGTGGAATTTCGAATATTACATTACCAGATGGCAAGAGGGTTGCAAACTCGAGTGGAAGCATAGAAATATATGAAAACGGAGTTTACAGCTTTATTGCATATGATAATGCAGGAAATGCAACAGTAAAAGATGTAACTATAGATAGTATAAATAATGGAAGCGAAATAAAACTTGTATTGTACAAAGAAGCCATAGACTCTACACATTGGAGAATAAAATGGCAAATTACAGAAGGCAAAGATAAATTTGCATACATAGTACTTCCAAATAGTACATTTAGTTATGAGCCGGAAGGAAGCCATATCGTGACAGGAGGAAATGCTGAATATACATTTTTAGCATATGATAAAAAAGGCAATGAGAATATTGGAACAATAGCTGTAAGTTATTAAATAAATTTGCCTAAAAGGAGGAATAAAAGAAAAAATGCGTAAATCTAAAATTATTTTAAGTTTATTAATAATTTCTATGCTGGCTAGCAAAACATTTGCTGTTAAGGCAGTAAATTTGGAGAATGATGTTATACAAAGCACAGAAATTTCTACACAAGCAGATGATACAACAGATACTACTAAAAGAAGTTTAGTATTTACACCAACACCTAGTTCTACAAAATTAAATGAAGGTGAAGAAATTACTATTACACTTGAGCTATCAGAAATAAAAATGGGACAAGATGGAATAAATACATTTGGTGGAAAACTTGAATATGATGAAAATGTATTTGAAAAAGTTACATCAGATGATATATCTTCACAAAACAACTGGTCAATAGCTTATAATGATGAAGAAACAGCAAAAAAAGGAACATTTTTAGCAACAATAAATACTGGAACAAGCAAAAATCAGGTAATAGGAATTATCAAATTAAAAGTAAAAACAAACTTAAAAAGTCAAGATACAGAAATTAAATTTACAAGCTTATCATCTGTTGCAGAAGATACTGTAAAATTAGATGATCAAACATTAAAATTTTCTGTAACTGGTACAGTAGTTCCAGACGATGACAAAAAGGATGATGACAACAAAAAAGACGACAAAAATAACACAGTAGAAAATACAATCGTAATTGGAAATGTTACTAATGACATAGAAGTAGTTGAAAATACTATAACAGTAGACAATACACAAAGTAATACAAAATTACCTCAAACAGGAGAATTAGATGTAGCAATAGCAGTGCTTGCACTTGCATTAATTGCAGTAGTATCGTATATACAAATAAAGAGAAATAGAGATTTATAGTAAAAATAGAATAAACTATCCACTTTTTGGAGAAAATATGTGTAAAACATATTCCAAGGAGTGGATTTTTTTGAAGGAAAAAAAGAAATTAAATATTAAAGGAACCGTTTTAGATAGATACCAATTGGAGCAATATTTAGAAAAAATTGCTTCTGACCATATTTTAACCGAAAAATCGGCGAAGGATACGTATCCAATTCCAAGACTTAAAGAAAATTTTTTTGTTATTAAAGAAATTTATAAATTATTGAATGAACAAATAAAGCAGGGAATACCAATACATCCAGCAGGAGAGTGGATTCTAGATAATTTATATGTAATAGAAGAAATTGTAAAAAATATAAGTAAAGAGTTAACGTTAAAGAAATATACAGACTTTCTGGGACTTGCAAATGGCAGGTTCAAGGGCTTTGCACGTGTTTATGTGCTTGCAACAGAAATGGTAGCTTATACTGATGGTAAGATAAATTCAGAAAATTTAGAATATATGTTACAAGCATACCAAACTAAAAAAACTCTAAGCATGAATGAAATTTGGAATATTGGATTGTTCATTCAGATTGCATTAATAGAAAATATAAGAGAAATTTGTGAAACAATTTACATGTCTCAAATGCAAAAGAGCAGAGTAGAAGAGATTATATGCAAGTATTTTGGAGAGGAAAAGAAAAAAAGCAGAACTGTAATATTACCTAAAATTATGCTTATAGAGAATGGGCAAGTAAAAAATGCGTTCATAGAGTATATGTCATATAGACTAAAAAAGATGGGAAGCAAGGCATATGCATATCTAAATATTTTGGAAGACGAAGTTGCAAAAACAGGCAGCGATATCTACGAGGTTGTAAAAAAAGAGCATTTTGATATTGCAGTAAAGAAAGTATCTGTTGGAAATTGTATATTGACTCTTAAGGCAATTTCGAGAATTAATTTCTTGGAAATATTCGAAAAGATAAATAGGGTAGAGGATATTCTAAAACAAGACCCAGCAAAGCAATATGAGAAAATGGATAGTACTACTAAAAGTTATTACAGAAATGCAATACAGGAGATTTCTAAAAAGACTAAAATTTCAGAAATTTATATTGCAAAGAAGTGCTTGGAGTTAAGTTTGCAGGCTAGTGAGAAACCAGAAGCAAACGAAAAGAGCATGCATATTGGGTTTTACTTAATTTCTGATGGAAAAGAAACTTTATTGAATAGCCTGCTAGAAAAGAAGATTACACTAAAATCAAATGAAGAAAAGGCAAAAATCTATATAGAAACAGTATGGGGAGTTTCTTTGCTGTTGACACTTATTTTGAGTATTAATTTTTATTATATGTTATGGTACAAGAGCTTTGGAGACGTTACTCGTAATTTTATAGGAAATATTCCAATATTAGTTAAAGTATTACTTTCAATAATTCTAGCGTTGGTTTCAATATTGCCAATAGAAAATATTGTTTCTAAGATTATTCAATATGTGCTAAGTAAAATGATAAAACCAAAGCTTATTCCGAAAATTGATTTTCAAAACGGAATTCCAGAGAATTGCAGCACAATGGTGGTAATTCCTACGATAGTAAAGAGCAAAGAAAAAGTTAAAGAATTAATGAGAAAATTAGAGGTTTATTATATTGCAAACAAGAGCAAAAATTTGTACTTTACTTTGCTGGGAGACTGTAGTTCTGGAAACAAGGAAATAGAAGAGTTTGATGAAGAAGTTATAAGAGAAGGAATAGAGCAATCAAAAAGGTTAAACGAAAAATATGGTAACATTTTCAATTTTGTATATAGAAAAAGAATTTGGAATTCTAATGAAGAGTGTTACATGGGATGGGAACGTAAGAGAGGCTTATTAAACCAATTAAATGAATATCTGCTCGGGAATATTGCAAATCCTTTTAGGGCTAATACTATAGATATCTCACAAATGAACAAAGTAAAATACATTATAACATTGGACTCAGATACTGATTTAACATTGAAATCTGGATTAGAGCTTGTTGGAGCAATGGCTCATATTTTAAATAAACCAGAAGTAAACGAGAGAGGAGATCTAGTAATTTCAGGGCATGCACTAATGCAACCACGTGTTGGAGTTGGACTAGTAGAGAGCAGAAAGAGCATATTTACTCAAGTATATGCAGGCGAAGGCGGGACAGATTCATATACAAATGTAATTTCAAACTTGTATCAAGACAATTTTGATGAAGGAATTTTTACTGGAAAAGGAATTTACGATTTATCTATATTTTCAAAAGTGCTTGCAAACGAGATTAAAGAAAACACAGTTTTGAGTCATGATTTATTAGAAGGAAGCTATTTAAGATGCGCACTAACATCAGACATAATGCTTATGGATGGCTATCCATCAAGCTATATAAGTTTTAGAACGAGGCTATATAGATGGATTAGAGGCGACTATCAAATATTACCATGGCTTGGAAAAACAATAGAAAATAAAAAAGGTGAGATAAAACAAAATCCATTAAAATTGCTTAGTAAATATAAAATATTTAGCAATATAGTAAGAAGTAAACAGGAAAGTAGTGTACTAGCAATGCTAGTATTTTCGGCGGTTATAGCAACTGTATTAAAAATAAACATGTGTGGAATAATCGTGCTTGCACTGATATCTTCTCTAATTCCAACTATACTAGATATTATAAATGGAATCATTAGTAAAAAAGATGGAAACATTAAGACTAAAAGGTTTGTGAAAACAATAGATGGTTTAAAGGCTAGTGTTTATAGAGGAATTTTAGATATTGGGTTAATTCCAGACAAGGCATGGATAACCACAAAGGCAGAAACCAAAACAATATACAGAATGGCGAAAAGCAAGAAACATCTCTTAGAGTGGATTACATCAGAAGAAGCTGAACGAACGGCTAAAACAGATGTATTTTCATATTACAAGAATATGAGTGCAAACACTCTGTTTGGAATATTAGGAATTGCTGTTGCAATATTAGTACGAAGCTTAAATGTTGGCATTGCAAATTTTGCGCTAATAATAGGTTTGTATTGGCTTTTAACTCCAGCTTTAATGTGTAAAATTAGCAAGGCAAATAAAGAAATAAAAGCTGTAGAAAAGATAGATGAAAGCGAAAAAAAATACTTGCAAGAAGTTGCATATAGAACATGGCTATATTTTAAGGAAAACCTAACACAAAAATCGAACTTCTTACCACCAGACAATTATCAAGAAGATAGAAAACCAAAAGTGGTAATGAGAACATCTTCAACCAATATCGGGCTTGCACTGCTTGCTGTAATGGCTTCATACGACTTAAAGTTTGAAAATTTAGAGGACACACTAAATTTATTATATAAAATGCTAGAAACAATTAGCGGACTCACAAAATGGAATGGACATTTGTACAACTGGTACAATATAGAAACATTAGAGCCACTAATTCCAAAGTATGTTTCGTCTGTTGATAGTGGAAATTTTGTAGGATATTTGTATGTTTTAAAGCAGTTTTTAATAGAAAAAAGAGAGAATAAGAATGATGAAATATATCAGAATTTAAGTAGTGAAGAAAAAGAACAAAATGTACAAATAACGCCTGATGTGCTAAATAAGATAGATTTCATGATTAATGTTACAGACACGCTCATAAATAACACAGATTTTTCAAAATTGTATGATAGTGAGAATAGGCTATTTTCGATAGGTTTCAATGTAGAAGAAAATAAACTAACAGACTCATATTACGACTTACTTGCATCTGAGGCAAGGCAGACAAGTTTAGTTGCTATTGCTAAAAAAGATATTACTGAGAAGCATTGGTATAATTTAAGCAGAACTCTTACGACTCTAAATAATTACAAAGGGCTTATCTCATGGTCTGGAACTTCGTTTGAGTATTTGATGCCTACAATAAACATCGAGCAATACCCGGGTAGTATTTTAGATGAGTCTTGTAAATTTATGATAATGAGTCAGCTGGAATACGCAAGAAAATTGGGAATTCCATGGGGAATTTCTGAGGCTGCCTTTAATCTAAAAGACTTAAATAATAATTATCAATACAAGGCGTTTGGAATACCTTGGCTAGGGCTAAAGAGGGGACTTTCAGACGAGATTGTAACATCTTCATATGGTTCAATTTTGGCTATTGATGAAGAACCTAAATTAGTAATAGAAAATCTAAAAAATCTAAGTGAAAAGGGAATGTACAATAAGTATGGCTTCTATGAGTCGATAGATTTTACACCTGGCAGGGCGAAAAACGGCTATACGCCTGTAAAAACGTATATGGCACATCATCAAGGATTAATTTTGCTTTCAATAGACAATTTATTAAACAATGGTGTAATAAAAAAGAGGTTTAAACAAAATCCGGAAATTGAGGCTGTCGACATCTTATTGCAAGAAAAAATGCCAGAAAATATGATAACTACAAAAGAAGAAAAAGAGAAAATTGAGAAGATAAAATATGTAGATTACGAAGATTACACTCAAAGAAAATACAGCAAAATAAACGAAAATTTGAATGTTTCTAATGTTATTGCAAACGACAACTATACAATCGTGCTTGATCAATATGGCAATGGTTATAGTAAATATGGAGATTTGCAGGTCAATAGATATAAGGAAACTGATGAGGCTGAACAGGGAATAAAATTTTATATTAAGAATATACGTAATAAAAACATTTGGACGAATACGTATTCAAAAAATCTGCGAATACCAGATAAATACGATATAATTTTCTCTCCTGAAGCTAACAAAATAGTAAGAAATGATGAAAATATTCGAACTGTTACAAAAATAATAGTAGATACAGATGACCCAGTTGAAATAAGAAGGCTGGAACTGAAAAACAATGGTGTGTCTGAAGAAGTATTGGAAATAACGGCACTTTTAGAACCAGTATTATCAAATGCAATGCAGGACTTTGCACACAAGGCCTTCAATAATTTATTTATTTCGTTTGAGTATATAGACTCAATAAACACAATAGTCGTGAAGAGAAAAGCACACACTAACGGTGAAAAAGATGCATACATGGCAGTAAACTTATTTAGCCAGTCGAATGAATTGGGAGACGTAGAGTTTGAAATTGACAAAGAAAAATTATGGGGCAGATGTAATTACAAAATTCCACGTGAAGTAGAAAATTCGATTCCATTTAGTAAGAAAATAGGATATACCACAGACCCAATAATTGCATTAAAGAAAACTGTCGATATAAAACCAGAAGAAACAGCAATATTTGACCTAATAGTTTCGGTTGGATATGATAAAGAGCAAGTTATAAAGAACATGGCAAAATTTATGAACAACGAAAATACTAAGCGTACCTTCGAACTACTAAAAGCAAAGAGTGAGGCGGAGAATAGATATCTAGGCATAAAGGGCAAAGACATAGAAGTATATCAGAAAATGCTTTCATATTTGCTGTTTACACCAAAAGTTTCTATAAAAGCTTCGTATGATAGACAGTGCCCAGTATCTGAACTGTGGAAATATGGAATATCTGGAGACTTGCCAATATTAATGGTAAAAATAAAAGACATAAACGATATTGATATAATTCAAGAAGTTTTAAGTGCTTATGAATTCTTCAGGGTAAAGAATATCAAAGTGGATTTAGTAATATTAAATGAGGAAAAGGAGTCGTACGAAAACTATGTAAAAGACGCTATACAAAGGGCTATTTTTAATAGAAACTTAGCATATTTGCTTAATATTCCAGCAGGAATTTTCTGTTTGGAAAATATAGAGAAGAAAGATAAAAAACTGCTAGAAGAACGTGCAAACTTAGTAATAAACGCTTATTACAGTTCTCTAGCACTTCAAATGGAAGACATAGAAAGCAAGATGCTAGACAATGTTAAAGAAACTGTTTTTGATGCAAAACAAAACAATTTTATAGAAGTAAATGACGAGAAAGAAAACTTCATAGACGAGGCTTCTTTAAAATATTTTAACGAATATGGCGGATTTTCTAAAGATGGCATGGAATATTTAATTTGCATTAATAAAACCCGTAAGCTACCGACGGTGTGGAGCCATATTTTAGCCAATAAAACTTTTGGAACGCTAACAACAGAGAATATGGGAGGATATACTTGGTACAAGAACAGTAGACTAAACAGAATTACAGCATGGTCAAATGATCAAGTGCTAGATACTCCATCAGAAATAATATATGCAAAAGACATGGATACAGGCAGAAAGTGGTCGCTGGGATTTAATCCTATGCCAGATAATAACGATTATTTTGTAGTTTATGGATTTGGTTATGCAAAATATATTCACAGTTCTTCGAGAATAAGGCAGACTGTTGATATGTTCGTGCCAGAAAACGACAATATTAAAGTAAATTTAATAACCTTAGAAAACAAAAATCCTCAGCGTAAAAATTTAAAATTAATTTATTATATAAAGCCTGTTTTAGGTGAGGACGAGATAAAAAGCAATGGATTTCTACAGTTAGAAATGAATAATGCGTCAAACATTATGCTAGTAAAAAATCTATCAGATGAAAAAAATAACAATCAAGTCTTTATCGGGTGCAGTGAAAAAATAAGCTCATACACTGGAAGTAAAACATCGTTCTTGAAAAATTCGACATTAGAAAATCCAGTTGGACTAGATGAACTTGCTCTAAACAGAGAAAATTCATTTGGAGAGGATGGAATAGTCGCAATTCAAATAAATGTAACAATAGAAGCATATTCAACAAAGGAAATAGTATTTACTTTGGGAGATGCGTCAAACAAAGAAGAATATCAAGATTTGGCATATAAGTATTCAAATGTAAATAACTGCAAAAATGAATATATAAATATAAGAAGACATTGGGAACAGCTAGTAAACAAATTGCAAATAAACACGCCAATGGAATCTACAAATATATTGTTAAATGGTTGGTTAATATACCAGACAATAAGCTCTAGAATGTATGGCAAGACTGGGTTCTATCAATCTGGTGGTGCATATGGTTTCAGAGACCAACTACAAGATTGTATGCTTATAAAATATGTAGAACCAAACATCGCAAGAGAACAAATATTACGAAATTGCAGACATCAATTTATTGAAGGAGATGTTGAACACTGGTGGCACGAAGAAACTGATAAAGGAATACGAACTAGAATCTCTGATGACTTGTTGTGGCTTCCATACGTAGTCGCAGACTACATTTCCTTTACCGGAGATTATGAAATTTTAAAAGAAAACCCGTCGTACAAAGACGGACTGCGATTATCAGAAAACGAAAATGAAAGGTATGATTTATACAAAGACGCAGACTTTAAAGAAAGTGTATACAAACACTGCATAAGAGCAATAGAAAAGGCAATTGGAATAGAAGATAATGAAGTTGAAAAAATAAAAGTAGGAAAATATGAACAAGATGCAGAACAGAATAAAGGAGAAACGGACAATCTCGGAAAAGAAGGATTAAATCAAACTGGAATAGGAAATTTTGGAGAACATGGTCTGCCTAAAATCGGAACAGGAGACTGGAACGATGGAATGAGCAATGTCGGAGCAAAAGGAAAAGGTGAGAGTGTATGGCTTGGTTTCTTCATGTATGCTGTGTTAAAAGAATTTATTCCTATTTGTGAAAGAATGGGAAATTTCGAGAAGAAAGAAAAATATCAGTTTATAATGGAAGAGCTAAAAAGAGCATTAAATAACAATGCTTGGGATGGTAGATGGTATAAAAGAGCCTTTACAGATGATGGAGATGCACTCGGAAGTTTGCAAAACGAAGAATGCAAAATAGATAGCATATCACAAAGTTGGGCAACAATTTCTGGAGCAGGCAATAATGACAAAAAATATATAGCAATGGAAAGCCTAGAAAACCATTTAGTAGACAAGGAAATAGGAATAATAAAATTGTTAGACCCACCATTCGAAAAAAGCAAGTTAGAACCCGGATATATCAAGGCATATTTGCCGGGAACAAGAGAAAATGGAGGACAATACACTCATGCTGCAACTTGGACGATAATTGCTCAAACCATGCTGAACTTAAATGACAAAGCATATGAAAACTTTAGAATGATAAACCCAATAGAACATGCTCGTACCAAAGACGAAAGTAGCAAATACAAAGTAGAACCATATGTAATAGCAGCAGACGTGTATGGACAAGGAAACCTAGCTGGCCGTGGAGGTTGGACGTGGTATACAGGTTCAAGCAGTTGGATGTATATTGCAGGAATAAAATATATTTTAGGATTAAATATAGAAAACGGATATCTAAAAATAGAACCACACATACCACAAAATTGGGACAATTACGAAATAAAATATAAATACAAAAACAGCGTATTAAATATAAAAGTAGCACGTGGAAACATTATTTTAGGTCTAAATAAAAACAGCGAAAAAACAGGAGAAAATACTGCCAACATCACAAGCATAAGCAATACAACCATTGTAAAACAAATGATATGTAATGGAGAAGGAATACCAGAAAAACAAATAAAAATAGGAGAAAATGGAGTATACAATATAGAAGTAATAATATAAATTTTCGCCCAATAGGGACGCCCCTTTTTTGGGCGAAGATACATAATTATGAGTAAATCAATAATCAAAATTATTTATGAAACTTAAATGTAATAAACTAGTAATAATATTGAAAAAAAGCTTTGACATATATGCGAGGTAGAGTTATAATAAGGGCAAAGATTTTGAACGGAAATGGTAGCTGAAAAATCATTATATTTTGTTATACCATAGAAAGGATAAACATATGGAAAAAAGAGAATTAACATTAAACATTAGAGAAACAAATGAGCAAGCAAGAAGAAGAGTCTATAAAAGCAAACAATTACAAAAAAAGATATCATTATATAAAAAGTTAGGGTTTGGAGCTGCAACAGTTAGCTTGGCAGCTGGAATAATTGGTGGTCCAATAATTTCAAATATGGTTAAAGATATAAAAAATACATATGACATTAAAGAAGCTATACAGATAGTAGCAGATTCAGAAGAATACTTAGCAGGCATAAAATCGAACCCATTAATGAGTCAAGTAGTATCTATAGAGGATTTTGATAGATTAGAAGAATTAACAAATGCTATCGACATGTATAGTAAATTAAAAAACAAACCTGATAAAACATTTAATGAACAAGAAGCTTATTTAGAAGCATGTAATACAATTGGTAATGCAAAACAATTGGTAACAGATAATTATAATGCGATAATTAAGAAGAAAATTGCAGAAGCATATGGTATAAAAGATCCAAGTGATGTAAATAGAATACAAGTATATTGTGATGAGGTTTTTGATGGCAGCGAGGTTAGCAAAGTTACGGAAATAAAATTACCAACAGGCCAAGAACTAAAGAGCGCTACATCTTTGTTCTATAGTGGAAGCATAGATAAGAAATTCGTAAACGAAATTCAAAAATCAAATGAACTTGAAAAATATCATTTTTCAAAAGATGGCAAAATACCAACAGAAACGTTAGATAAGATTATTGAAAATTTTGCAGATGCACAAGCTTTTGATGCAAACTATAAACTAGTGACCGAAAAAGATGGAGAAAAAATCAAAATGCAAGAAATAGAGCGTTCAAAATCACAAGAAAGAGACGACAGATAAAACGAAAATAAAAAGAAGGAGTGTGCTTCTATGAAAGAAGAATTAGATCCAAACAAAAAAACAATATTAGTTGTTGACGATGAAAAGCCAATAATAGACATTTTGGTATATAATTTAAAAAAAGAGGGGTATAACACATTAGAAGCCACTGATGGCGAAATGGGCATAAATGTGGCACTAGAAGCAAGACCAGATTTAATATTGTTAGATGTAATGCTTCCAAAAGTAGATGGATTAACTGTTTGCAATAGGGTGAAGCAAGTATACAATGTTCCAATATTAATGATTTCTGCCAGAGATGAAGAAGTTGATAAAATTGTAGGACTTGAACTAGGTGCAGACGACTATATTACGAAACCTTTTAGCGTAAGAGAATTGATGGCGAGAGTAAAAGCAAACTTAAGAAAAAATGATGATGAAAATAATGCTAAAGAGAAAAAGAAGGACACAAAAATTGTTATAGGAGACCTAGAACTTGACTTAGAAAAGGTTGAAGTTAAAGTAAAGGGAGAAGTTAAGCCGCTTACACCAAAGGAATTTGAGCTTGTTAAATTCTTAGCAATGCAACCTGGAGTTCCTGTTACAAGAGAAGTTCTACTTGAAAAAGTATGGAATTACGAGTACTATGGAGACATAAGAACTGTAGACGTAACTGTTTGTAGAATTAGAGAAAAACTAGGAGACAGCACAAAAAATTCAAAAATTATTATTAATAAAAGAGGGATTGGATACTATCTAGCCTCTAAATAAAAGGAATTAATGATGAAAAAATTACAAAATAAAATATTATTGATATTCTTTATAATAGGAACAATTATAATAATTGGAATGGGCGCTTTTTTTGCTGGGATAGTAGGTGAAACTCAAGATTTTATAGGGACTTCGGAATATGTAACTTCTCAAGATTTAATAAATATTACGGATACTCAAATGAACCAAGCAAAAATACTAATATTAGGAACAATATTAGTATTTTCTTGCATTGTAATTGTTGTTGGAATATTTATTTCAGAGGCTATTGTAAAGCCGTTAAATAAGATGATAATAAATGCTCAAAAACTGGCAAATGGTGAGAGTGTTGAACTTATAGAGTTAAACCCTAAGAAAAAAAGAAAAAAGAAAACAGAATTAGATTCTATTATAAATATAATTAGTGTTATGAATGTGGAAATGAACCAAAAATTGAATGAAGTAAATAGACAAAAAAGAGAAATTGAAGCTATTTTATTACACATGAATGATGGCATAGTGGCCTTTGATGAAAAAGGTAATATAATGCATATAAATCCTGCCGCTAAGGCACTCCTAAAAATTGATAAAGAATCAAATTTTGAAGAAATTTTTAGCAGATTTGATGCAAATATAAAAATGGATGCAATTTTGTACTTGGATAATACTGCTGAAGAGAAAATAGTAATTGGAGATAAAACTATAAACGTTTTCTTAGCATCATATAAAGACGAAAATGATTTATCATCTGGAATAATTGCTGTTATTCAAAATATTACAGAGCATGTTAAGCTAGATGATATGAGAAAAGAATTTGTTGCAGATGTATCTCATGAATTAAAAACACCGATTGCCTTAATCCAGGGTTATGCAGAGGGCTTAAAAGAGGGCATCAGCGATGACCCTGAAAGTATGGACTTTTACTGCGATGTCATCATTGATGAAGCCGGTAAGATGAATAATATGGTAAAAAAACTGCTCACATTAAATCAGATTGAATTCGGCAACGAAGAACTTGTTATGGAGCGTTTTGATATTATTGAACTGATTACTGAATACTATGGTGAATCCATTCCAATCTTTGATAGCCGGATTCCTTTTTCTGTAAAGGCCGCAGAAACATCAGCAGCCGGGGTAAGCATATTTTCGCTGGACAAGAAACATCCGGTGGCCGGTGCTTATGAAGAACTGACAAAGGAGGTGCTTGCTCATGAGTAGAACAAAGGCATTAGAAAAAGTGAAATTAACAAGGTTTGATGATTTGTTTGGTGGTAAGGAGGAGCCTGTGGTAGAAGCCGGAGAAGTTAAGCAAATACCAATCTCGGAACTTCATGAGTTTCACAACCATCCGTTTCAGATTCGCTCAGATGAAGAACTGGAGGAAATGATAGAAAGCGTACGTCAGCATGGTGTGTTGGTGCCGGGAATTGTACGATCACGAAAAGAAGGCGGTTATGAGATTATTGCAGGACATACAAGAAGACATGTTTGTGAACTGCTTGGTATTGATACCATGCCGGTTTTTGTAAAGGATTTGGATGATAATGAAGCCAGTCTGATTATGGTAGATTCCAACATCCAGCGAGAGAACATCTTACCCAGTGAAAAGGCGAGAGCCTACAAAATCAAGTACGATGCCATGAAGAACCAGGGCAAAGAAGGAAACAGTCTTCAAAAAATGTCGGAGGAAAGCGGCGAGAATTATAAGTCGATACAGAGATATATCTGGCTTGCCAGACTAAATGATAATCTTTTAGGAATGGTAGATAACAAGAAACTGGGTTTTATCCAGGGGGTAAGTTTATCGGTTCTTTCCAATAAAGAGCAGGAAATGGTTTATGATGCGATTTGCCGGTATGAAAAAAAGTTGTCGACGGTACAGGCTAATACCATAAAGCAGTTGAGTGCAGATGGAAAATTGGATGAAGAGACATTGGAACGCTATTTGTTTTCTGTTGAAAGGCACAGTAAGAAGAAAGATATTACTCTGAAAAATGAACGATTGGCAGAGTATTTTGAGGAAGAAACCACAGAAGATGAAATGATGGATGTCATTTTTGAATTACTGGAGAAATGGAAACAAAAGAGAGGAAGTGAAGAAAATGAATAAGATTATTTTGCTGGGGAATATGACGAGAGAACCAAAGACAACAAGGAAAAAAAATGAGGATGGCAGCGAGATGGTTATTACAAAGTTTGACCTTGCGGTAAATCGCAGAAATAAGCAAGAGGGAAATGCCGATGCAGATTTCTTCCACTGTACATCCTTTGGCAGACAGGCAGAGTTTGTAGAGAAGTATTTTCATAGCGGTTCCAGGGTGCTTGTGGTTGGTCGTGTACAGAATAATAATTACACGACCAAAGAGGGAAACAAAGTATATGGTTTCAGCATTATTACTGAAGAAGTCGAGTTCGCACAGAAGAAAAGTGCAGGAAACACAGTAGCCGATGCAGATGATTTTTCGTCTGCTGGAGATGAACAGGTACCATTCAAGAGCAGGTAGGTGATAACATGGCAGAAGGTTTCTTCCGAAGTAAAAAAGGTTTTACAGTCGTTCAAAATGAAATAACAAGAGATGTAAAAATTTCTTTGAAGGCGAAGGGATTATATCTTGTGATACAAGCATATATCTCTATGCCGGATAAGAAATGGACAAAAGAGGATTTCAGAAATCTGACCAAAGAAGGAAAAAAGGCATTTGACAGTGCATGGAAAGAATTGAAGGATTTTGGATATTTAAAGGTTCATTTCATGCTGGATAATGGCAAGTGGAAGACCGAGTATGAATTGCTGGATGAACCGGATTTGGGTCCTCATACGTTATACCATAATAGTGAAGGAGAGGTTTCCAGTGATAATCTGACACGTGCAGAAAAGAAACGTCAAACGCAAACGGTTACGGATGAACATTCATCTTTTCAAGCAGATAATGCGGATGAAGATACAGAAATTGGCGATTCTGACCGTTACCCCCTTTTTGGTACTAACGGTAATTCTGACCGTTACCCCCCTTTCGGTAGCAACGGTAACGGTAGTAACGCTTACGGTAGCAACGCAAATGGGGGTAACAATAATAAAGACTATAATATAAAACCTGATTTAAAACCTAATATAATAAATCCTAATCCTAATCAATATCAAGAAGAGGATGCGAGGGGAGAAGAGTATCCCATGGAGTTTATTGAACATCATTACGATCTGGATGAAGAGTTTGTGTCTTTGTATCAGGAAAGGCAGATAAACACGATGAAGGATGTCCTTTATGATGCTTTGAATACCCAAAAGCCTGTCATTCGTGTGATGGGTGAAGACAAACCGGCAGCTGTTGTGAAGTCCAGACTTTTGAAATTGGACAGGCTTGATATTGATTATGCCATAGAACAGTATAATAAGCAGGTGACAAAAGTAAGAAATCATAAGGCATATATGCTTACGGTTCTATATCAGGCAAAAGCACAATGTGATTTGGATATTAGTAATCAGGTCATGTACGATTTTTATGGAGCCGGTCAACTGGAAGATGTAGGAGGTGATGACAATGGGGAAGAAGAGCGAATGTATTCGGGTCCCGATACTGCTTCGTATGGATAATCCAAGACACCAGTTGGTTTACAACATTTTGGAGAATGTAGACAACAAAAGTGCTTACATACGTGAGGCGGTGATTTATTATTATCGACATAATGGAATTTCGATGAAGTCAGATGACATTCTGGATGATATTCGAAATGTGATACAGGAATGCAAGGAGGAACTTTTAATCGAACTGGAAAAACGTTTGGAAAGTCATTGATTAAAAAATGTTTTAGAAAACTACAAAATACGATATAATCGAATTGCTAGGAATGACTAGCGTACAGCGAAAGGCGTGTGATTTTTATGAAAAGAATAATTGTGAAAATAAGTATTGTGTTACTTTTAATGCTGACAATGGCTGGTAGCAAGGAGACAGAGGTTTCTGCCAAGATTAAGACAAAGAAGATTACCATTGATCTTCGTGGTGGAAATACGGCAATTAGAGAACCGGAAATTGTCAGAAAAGCCAAAGTGGTAAAAGTGAAAAGCAGTAAGAAATCTGTAGTGAAAGTAAAATTCAAAAAGAGAAAGAAAGAGATTTGCTTCAAGGCAAAGAAGAAAGGAAGTGCATTGATTACTGTTTCTTGCAAAATGAAAAATGGCAAGACGAAAAAAATGAGGTACAAGGTCAAAGTAATAAAAACGAAAGCACCCACTGATTTGGAACGAAGCAAAAAGGCATTCGCAATTCAGAACCAGTATCGGAAAGCCAAAGGTGTTAAGGAACTTCAATGGTCCGATGAGATTTATGAGTTCTGCCGATACCGCTTGAAAACCAGTGGATATGATAATCATGCCAATCTGGGAAGAGATATGAACTCTTACTTTGGGGCATTTGCAGGATGCAGAGATTTGTTTTTCTCAGAGAATCTGACAACGGGGTGTTCAGCAGGAGATGCAATGGAATCATGGAAAAAGAGTCAGGGGCATTATAGAAACCTACTGGCAGAACGACATGTGTGTGGGGCGATTGCCTGTTATAAAGATATGTGGATTGCAATCTTTTATGATAAAGATAAAACTGATTTCATAAACTGGAAATCCTATCAGATAAAAAGGATGACCATAAAACGATATGATAACGGCTCGGGGGCTTATATTGAGGGTTCCGGATTTGCCTATTATGAAGAATCAAAGAAGGATACAACTTTGAAAATGGATAAGATTTCATTGTCAAGTGGAAAGGTTGTTTATCTGGAAATTGGAAAAAGTTATGTGTTTTATGAGCGCATTGTACCGGATGGATATGAGAAAGCAAAGACTGTTCATATAACGGTTGAAGAAAATGGGAGCAATGAGATTGTCTTGAGCAATTAAATAGTATATAGATATAGGGAAAAGTCCTTTAGTGAGTAAAAAACTAAAGGGCTTTTTTATGTATACGAAATCGGGTAGGAGTCATCCTACTCGATTTACAAGCGTTTGGACAAAATGTCCAAACGTGGTGATGTTGTCAGAGAAAGGAGAACTGTATGAATGAACTCGAACGTGCTCCACCGAAGCGAAGAGGGGCGAAGTAATCTAACAAAAACAGAAAAGAGGTAAAGAAGAGTGAAAAAGAAAGTAAGAAGAATTATATCGGCAGTTTTAGCAGTGGTCATGTTATGCGGAATCATTCCGGCTAATGCTACGGTATCAAAAGCAGCAACAACAGCCAATGTCAGCTTGTCCTCGTTGGGACGAAAAGGAACCGTATCTTTTGGCTCCAAATCAAAATCAGGGACATGGTGGAAGATGCGTTTGGGTTCAAAAGAGGCGTTCTGCTTAAGCCTTGGACACACCTGCCATTCGGGAAATACTTATGCAGCAGAAAACAGTTATAAATGGGATCAGGATACGGGCGGTGAAAAGCATGGGTATTATGCGAAAATTATCCGTTGGTATGTGCTAAACGGGAAACGTACGCAAAAAAGTTTTGTGATGAGTCAGGCGTTGATATGGTCGGTTTCCGAGGGGCGTAATTCCGAAGCACAGTTAAAGGATGTGATTAAACAGGTAAGGGAGAAAACTGGCACATATAGTTCTAAGACGGTCAACGAATTATACAATTCCATCTTTGAACCAAGTGGAAACTGGGAAGCCTCGGCAACCATCTGGCAAAAGACCGGAAACAGTAAAGGGTATCAGAAGTTGATTACGGTTGATGCGGAAAAGCTACCACAAATATATACACCTACTACATTGACCGATACAACTTATTATCGTCAGAGAATTACGGTTAAGAAAAAAGACGAGGATGGAAATGGACTGGGAGGCATTCAGTTTACCTTAGATGCAGATAATCTGGATGATTTGTATTCTTTTTCCGTGTCAGATAGAGATGGTGTGGAAAGCAATAGTGCCGATGATGATAATGAAACATCCTTTAGTCTTACCGGATATACAAGAGATTCCGGAAGATTGGCATATCGCATGACATATCGTTTGCAGACGATGGATTACTATTATTATACGGATAGTGATTTGGCAGATATGGATAGTGATGCGAAAAAAGCTGCTAAGAAGTTTTTGACGGATGATTTGGAACTGGATGAAGGGATTGATTTTCCATCTGATTTGACTAAGGCATCTGCACAGAAAATGGCAGCACAAGAAATCAAGGATTTGATGGATAACATTTCTAACACCTATACTTTGACAGAAAACAACACCGGAGAGAATAAGCATCTGATTGTGGACCCGACATATGCGAAAGGCGTAAAAATTACGTTGGACAAAGATGACAGTTGGCAAAAAGATTCCAGTGGTGCATGGCCGGAGAGCGACGATGAGATTCCATCCGATTATGAGAAGGCTTACATTACCGGGGTGACGAATCACTACAAAAAGGCTTCCATCAATGTGATTAAGGCAGATAAGTACAGTGCGGACAAAAAGGCACATGGAGATGCTTCTTTAGAAGGAGCACAGTTCCAGTTATATGCAGATAGTGCTTGTACAACAAAGGCTACTGTATACAACGCAAATGGAGCAAAAATGACTGCCGGAGTCTATACGATTCAAAATGGAAAAGTGACTACGGATTACCTTCGCAGTGGTGTGACCTACTATCTGAAGGAGATTAAGGCACCTGTTGGGTACAATTTGTCTACGGAAGTGATACCGATTATGGCAGATGCTTCCGGTAAGACAGTGGAATATACCAGCGAGATTTCTAATGCGGAATATGGAAATAATCCAATACTTGGAAAGGTAGCTATTCAGAAATACTATTCGGATGGGGAAACCGGATTGTTAGACCCAGAGGCGAATACCACATTTCAGGTTTATTTAAAGAGTAAAGGCAGCTACGAGACTTGTACGGATTACGAACGTGCCATTATCAAGACAGATAGTAATGGCTACGCAGTTACCGGCAATCTCTATTATGGTACTTATGTTGTTCATCAGGTAGATTCGGGAGATGTCGATGCTATCCATGTGGATGATTTCGATGTGGAAGTAACCGAGAATGGGAAGGTATATACCTATCCATTGAACAATAAGTTGTTTAAGGCATATCTCAAAATACTGAAAAAGGATAAACAGACGGAAAAGCAGGTGTTGAAGCCGGGAACTGCTTACAAGATTTATCGGGTAACGGACGATGGAGAGGAATTGGTGAGCCAGAGTTACAGCAATGGAAACCAGATGAAGACTGTTGATACCTTTATGACTGATGAATCCGGAGAAATCATGACGGTCAAGCCGCTTCGTTCTGCAAAATACCGAATCTATGAAGTGGATTCGGCAAATGGACTTCATATAGTGAAAAAGTTCATTGAAGTGGAAATTAACAGTAAAGCAGATAATTATGAGTCCTATGTGGACGAGGATGGATATACTCATGCCATTATTACAGTGACGTATACCAACGAGGAAACTTATGGCAAACTGGCAATCTCAAAAACCGGACAGATGCTGATGGGATGGGATTCCGAGAAAAGGGAATTTATCTATGCGGATCGTTCTCTGAAAGGAGCAGAATTTGAAATCTATGCCGACGGAGATATTGTGACGCAGGATAACCAGGGGGATACATGGTTTAAGGGTGGAGAAAAGGTGGCAACAATAACCACAGGTGAAAAGGCGGAGTTTACATCTGATTGTAAAGGTATTTGCAATTACTCTGTGGATGAAAATGATGTGGTTCATATTACATTACCGTTAGGAAAATACAAGGTAAAAGAAGTAAAAACACTTTATGGATATGTATTTTCGAAAGATAACGAATGGAATCTTGAGTTTACGTGGGAAAATGGACAAGACGAATTTGTACTGAACTCCACAGAGGATACCGATAAATCGGGAAGTTTGAATCTTCGCAATGAACTGGCAAGACCACAGATTTCTCTCTTAAAAGAAGATGCGGATACGAAGGAAACAGTAAGCGGAGCTGCTTTCTCCTTGTGTACAGCGCAGGATATTTACAATGTGGATGGAGAAAAGATTGTAGAAGCAGGAACGGAACTCACTACTTTGACAACCGGTGAGGATGGAACTGCCATCTGTGATATGATGTTACCGTTTCAGGATGAAAATTATGTGGTATCGGGAAGCGCAGTAAGTGGTTCTGCCGTTTCTGTAGAAAGTGCAGCGGTGGAAACAGGCAATTCAGAAGAAAATTCAATTTCTCAGGCATTAAATTCCGGGATGTACTATCTGAAGGAGATTTCCGTTTCAGACAGTTATTATTTGGATGAAGAGCCGATTCCGGTTCAGTTGTCTTATAAGGATGCAGTTACCCCAGTTATTTATGTGAACTGCCGGAAGGAGAATAAGCAGACTACAAATGAGATTGACAAGTTGTCAGTGGCAGATTCCAGTGAGATTGCAGGATGTAATCTGGTGATCACAGATGCAGAAGGAAATGAAATCATTTCTTGGACTTCAGGAGATAAGGATTCGGTCAAAGTATCGGTCACAGAGAAGGATGGATACTGTAATCTGAAATATTCTTTTGATGAGAAGGGAAATCTTCATGTCGGAGGATTGCTTCATGATAAGGACTATACATTGACAGAAACCCGCCCGGCAGATGGATATGTAACAGCGGATGCTATTGTATATCAAATAAGGCAGAAAAAGGCGGAGGATGGCAGCGTAAGTTCTGTGGTAAGTATTAAGCAGGAAGATGGAACTTATGTGGACCAGGCAGATGATAAAACAGTTATGGTGGATGAACAGACTCATATCCAACTTTTGAAACTAGACAAGAAAAGTGGTCAGGCTCTTGGCGGTGCCAAGTTCGTGGTAACGGATTCCGATGGAAAAGAAGTTATGAAGTTTGTGACAAAGGACGAGGCATACGACATTACCAGTAAACTGGTTGTAGGTGAATCTTACACCTTTACTGAAGTTTCTGCTCCATCCGGTTATCAACTGGCAGAACCGGTCAAGATAACGATTAAAGATACCAGTAAGGTGCAGACGGTCACTGTAAAAGATGCACCGATTCCTGACGTGCCGGATACACCACAGACAGGAGGAACACTTCCGGTACTTCCTCTTGCAGCAGGTTTTCTCGGAGTGGCAGCTGCGGCGCTTATGGTGTGGCGGAAAAGAGGATTGGTAAAGAAGAAATAAGAAACGTGTTGCAGAGCAAATGAAGATTTGGTATAATTTTAGTGTGGGGAGCAATGAGAGTTGTTCCCTACAAATCGTAAATTGTGGAGGTGACAGAAATGATGATGTTTTTACGTTTAAGAAATATCTAAATACATAGGACTATGTTAAATAGTTTTATGTATAGACAAAACACAAAAACTATTTAATAAAGGAGATTTTGTAATGATATTTCAAGATAATGTAATGAAAGAGTACTTAAAAAATGTTTATTTTATAGCGGGAACACCATGTGGTGGGAAAACAACTATTTCATGCGCATTGGCGAAAAAGTATGGATTCGAAATATATGATATTGATGAGCGATTTGATGAACACAGAAAAATATCAGATCCATTATATCAGCCTGCTATGAATGCTTATTTTAAAAGTGCAGATGCTTTTTTTGGAAGAACAGTAAAAGAATATAAGAATTGGTTGTTGAAGACAACTCATGAGCAGTTAGAATTTGTTCTTCTTGATTTGATTCGCCTGTCAGAGAAGAAGAAGGTTTTGTGTGACTGTCATCTTACAGTTGCTCAGGCACTTGCCTTTTCAGAACCAGCGAGGGTTGTATTTCTCATAAAAGATCCATCTAATCTTGTAGATGAATATGGTAACAGACCGGATCATCAAGGTTTTCTTCAGTACATAAATTCGGCTTCTGATATAGAAAAAGCAAAGCAGACTGTAAATACTACCTTATATGAACTTAATGTAAATCGTATAAAGGAAATTAAGGCCAGTCCTTTCTTTTGGATAGAGAGAACTGAGGATAGTACAGTTGATGGCACATTAGCTTGTGTCGAAAAACATTTAGGTTTAATATAGTTGAAGAAAGACATTCGATTATA
>ERZ779658.142-NODE-142-length-92576-cov-8.916170_pt1 | contig 92576 bp, 124 predicted proteins | sample MGYA00511485_ERZ779658 | MGnify/ENA primary metagenome ERZ779658 (study PRJEB29588, sample SAMEA2162182) | human gut metagenome | biome: human gut; feature: human-associated habitat; material: faeces | place: Denmark | collected 2008/2010 ... | reverse complement strand
TTTTTTTGCGAAGGTAGGATAGGGGGATAGTGGAATTATGGCATGATTATACTTTTATTCGTTTATTCTTCTCAATAGCGAGAGGAATGAACCCGGAAGGGCTGCCGCAATTATCGGGGCTTGCTTGTATTCTAACCCTCCTCTATTACTTCCATTGCTGGTCTTTTTAATCCCTCTCCTCGTCGCTACGCTCCTCAGTTCTCCCCTATATTTTCTTGCGAAAACACAGGGGAGGAGGGTGAGAGTAACCCTCCGCTCATTGCAGTGCGATACTCCGCATACGGGGCACGGCAGGGAGGAGTTTAGAAGTGGCCCTCTATTCATTTGCGATGAGTAGGGGGAGTGGGCTATATTTTTTCTATTTCAACCCCCTCGCCCCTTGGGCACTCCCCCTATATTCCCTTACGGAAACACAGGGGGAGAGGAGGGTAGTACCGGCTTCGGAAATGAAGTCGGATATAGGTCTTTTTTCTTTGCTGTTTTGTAGTACCCCGTAATGCTATGGGGCAGGGGAGAGGTTAAAGCAGTTCTTTTGCAGTTTAAGCAAGTGTGGGGTATAATATTCTTATTTTTGAACTCGACGAGGTGTTAGATTTGAAAGGGGAAATAAAAAAGGACTGTAATTTACAGTCCTTGTGTAGTTGCGGGAGCCGGACTCGAACCGACGACCTTTGGGTTATGAGCCCAACGAGCTACCACTGCTCCACCCCGCGATGTTTCTGAGTGCAAAGGTATGGATAATTTTTTAAATAGCAAATATTTTGAAGATAAATATATGTAGTTTATTTTTGAAGTTGATTTAAGTTGTTGAATGATAGAAAATTATTTTATTGTTAAAAATGTAAATACCGTGGCGTGAAGGAAAAACGGGGTGCATACTTTGGTATTTCATGATAAAAATGTGTAATTTCGCACAAGTTTTGTACAGATGTGCAGATAGATGAATTAGGATTATGGTTCGTACACGAGAATTGCTTATCGATGTTGCCCGTCAGTTGTTTGCCCGTCAGGGTGTGGCCGCTACGACGATGAACGATATAGCCGAGGCGTCGGGAAAGGGTCGCCGTACGATTTATACCTATTTCAAGAACAAGAATGAGATTTATTGGGCCGTCGTGGAAGCCGAATCGAAGCATTTATACGCTCGATTGGAGGGGCTTACAAACCGGGATTTGCCTCCCGAAGAGAAGTTGCTCAACTATATCAATATCCGTTTGGAGGCTGTGAAAGAAGCTGTCGTGCGTAACGGGACATTGCGAGCGGAGTTTTTCAGGGATATTTGGAAAGTGGAGAAGGCCCGGAGGAGTATAGACTTGCGAGAAGTGGCCTTGTTGCGGAGTATATTGAGCGAGGGCGTGGAGCAAGGTGTATTTCATATTCCTAATGTGACGGCTACTGCTTCGGTGCTTCATTATGCGCTTCGGGGGCTGGACGTCCCTTATATCCGCAATAATTTTTCGGAATCGGGAATAGACCGATCGAGATTGAAGGATTATATATTGGATTTTATTTTATACGGAATAAAACGATAGAAATATGAACCAAAGGGACGAGGCGCATGTCTTGTCCCTGTATTATGAAAAAAAGAGTTATGAAATTACTTGAAGGAAAAGTCGCTGTGATTACCGGCGCAGCACGGGGCATAGGAAAGGCTATCGCCCTGAAATTCGCTTCGGAAGGAGCTGATATCGCATTTACGGATCTTGTTATCGACGAGAACAGTAAAGCTACCGAAAAAGAGATTGCCGCTTTTGGCGTGAGAGCCAAAGGGTATGCTTCGAACGCAGCTAATTTCGAAGAGGCTCACAAGGTGGTGGAAGAAATTGTAAAGGATTTCGGCCGTATCGATGTTTTGGTGAATAACGCAGGTATCACTCGTGACGGTTTGATGATGCGCATGACGGAGCAGCAATGGGATATGGTTCTTACCGTGAACTTGAAATCGGCATTTAATTTTATCCATGCCGTAACTCCTATTATGATGAAACAAAAATGCGGGAGTATTATAAATATGGCTTCGGTCGTCGGTGTATCGGGTAATGCCGGACAGTGTAATTACTCGGCTTCGAAAGCCGGTATGATAGGTTTGGCGAAGTCCATCGCCAAAGAGCTGGGCTCTCGCGGCGTGCGTGCCAATGCTATCGCTCCGGGTTTTATCATCACCGATATGACAGCGGCTCTTTCGGACGAAGTGAAAGCCGAATGGGCTAAACAAATTCCTTTGCGTCGAGGCGGTACGCCCGAAGATGTGGCTAATGTAGCTACTTTCCTTGCCTCGGATTTGTCGTCGTATGTAACGGGACAGGTTATCCACTGCTGCGGCGGTATGAATATGTAATCGGGTCTGCACGACAAGGCATATATAGTACAGGGGCTATATCGTTCAGATATAGCCCCTGTATTGTTCCTATATTTATTTCCCGGCGGCGTTTACCGAGCCGCTGTTGATCGAGTTGTCGATTCGTTGTTGTCCGGCTTCGTGTTGACGACCCCAGTTGAGGTTCCAACTCACGCTAAATGCGACCATTTGTTTGATGGCATTTGAGGTCATTTCGCGATAGTATCCAGCATATCGGTTCCGGTTTTCCGATTTCACTTTGTAGTCGTTGATAAAAGGATCGAGTACCATCACTCCGAAATTCCAATCCTTATAGTTATAGGAAAGTTTAAGGGTGTGTACATTTTCACCGCCTTCGAGGGTTTCTCCCCAAAACCGGTTAAAGTTGGTTTGGAGCATACCTTCGAGCGCAAAGTTCCAATGCGAAAGTTCGAAGGTGGCATAGGCATAAAAGTTGTTATAAGTGTGGGTATAGTTGTTCCCCCGCATCCAGTAGCGGTGCCAGGCTGGCCCGGCACTCAGGGTGATCCAATCGGGGACAACCATCACCCGAGTATCGAGGTAAAAGCGTAGCTCCTCAGCATTCTTTTGGTTGTTGTATCGAGTAAGAATTTTGTCGCCCACCCACACTTTCTCGGGCATGATCGCACCGGGAGCATGGGTATAGAATGCGCCGAGTTTTCCGTAAAATATTCCCCGGTTGTACTGGTATTGCAGTTCGTATTTATAGGTGGCATAGGGCTTTATGTCGGGGTTCCCGGTCGATTGCTGTATGCCGTCGATTTCCTGAACTACGGGGCTGAGCATATCGAGGGTGATTACGCTGCCCATGCGGACAAAGTTGAATCGTAGGGAAGAATAGTCGTCGATGGTATATCGGGCCGTGAACCGGGGGCGCCAAATGGAGTAGGTGTGGGACTCCCGTCCACGGGGTGCATAGGAATAGAGGCTATACCCGATACCGGCCGAGAAGTCAAAATGTTTTCCCAACCGCATCCAATATTCGCCGAAAATATAGCTGTTCCCCTGATTCATGTGGTCGTCGATACCTTGCTCCACATAATCGTTGGTAATCCACGACTGGGTGTGGCGGATACCTGCTGTCACACGGCTGTTTTCCCATGTTCTTTCATAATCGACTTCGCCCAACACCGAGTAGGTGCGGCTTTTGATAAGGTTATCGATACCGACGAGAGGTTCCCCGGTCTTGAAATCATCGTCGGTATAAATAAGTTCGTCCTCGGTATAGATACGGTGGCTATTGGGCTGCTCATAACTTGCCACGATATTGGCCATAATCAGTTGGTCGTCGGTGAGGTTGTTCTGATAGTAAAGATTAAGCTGGGGATTAATACGGCAATTTTTCTCTTTGTCGAACATAAGGTTAGTTGTGCCACCGGGCGAATGGTCGGTGAGAAGCCCCCGAAAAAGGTCCTCGTATTGAAAATTATAGAATTTGAGTGTCGCGTTGAACATCTGCTTTTTGGAATCGAGGTAATTGTAGTTGAGCGAATGTCCGTTGTTCCATTGCTCAAAACGACTCCCGTCGAGACTTTTTTCGGTGCGTGTGTAGCGAGTACCATCGGGCAGCTCGTAATGTTCGGAGTTGTCGCGTTGCATTTTTAAATTCCAACGGGGCGCAAACCAACCCGAATAGGAAACCTCCGACTTGCCGCTGTTGGCTTTGGCTGCCAACCAGTACTCGCCAAATCCCCGATTGACACTTTGGGTAAGGTCGCCCATGAAACTGCCGCCCGAAGTGGGATTCTTGACAATGAAATCAATCACGGCTCCCACCTCACCGTAACGCACGCCCGGGTTGTCGATATACTCGACACGCACGATTTGTTCGGGTGAAAGAGCTTGTATATCCTTGTTATCGACGGGACGGCCGTTGATACGCAGGCTCACCTCGTTCTTGTCGGCCAAAGCGATACTGTTGTCGGTAGGGTTAATGATAACACCCGGAATCTGTAACATTTGGAGCAGTTGCAACCCGTTACTCGACTGTTTTATCTGTTGGGCATTGGGGAAAAGCAGATTGCGGTCTGCTTTACGTACCCAAGCGGAGGCTTCTACGGTTACTTCGTCGAGTTCTATGTGATCTATCGAGGCTTCTATGGAGTCGATGTCGATTCCCGTTGTGTCGGCATAAACTACTTCTATCGTATCGTTGTCGGTTGCGGGATGCGCTTTTGTCGTGGAAAAGACCGCTAATATACATGCAAGGAGGAGTGCTTTTTTTATCATTGTATGTGTCGTTTTCTAATAGAGACGTAATTTCTCTACATTCGGTTGCAAAAAAACTGTGCAAAAATAAATTTTTTTTATCGTCCTGTCTTTGGTTATAAGTTTTTCTATATATTTTAATAGGGAGGGGCTTGGTCGGGACAAGGGAAGTGGAGGTAAGCTACGATTCGATAGGAAAAACGAAAAGTTCGTTTTGTCTTTTTTGGGGCTTGCGCTATTTTGCAAGGCTTGCGAAAAAATAGGCGGAGTCTTGATATATCCAAGCACATTTGTTTCTGCGCTCGGTTTGTACTATTTTTGCACAAGATTGAAATTTGTGTAAATTATGGAAGTCCTTTACGAAGACAATCATCTGATTATTGTCAATAAGAGTTGCTCTGAGATTGTGCAAGGCGATAAGACGGGAGATACTCCGTTGAGCGAGATGTTGAAAGCGTGGTTGAAAGAGAAATATAATAAGCCGGGTAATGTCTTTGTGGGAGTAACTCATCGGCTCGACCGTCCGGTGAGCGGGTTGGTAGTGTTTGCCAAGACGAGCAAGGCACTGGCGAGATTGAACGATATGTTTCGTAACGGCGAGGTAAAGAAAAGTTATTGGGCTATCGTGAAACGAGCTCCTGAAAAGGAGAGCGGCGAACTCGTGCATTATTTGGTCAGAAACGAGAAGAGTAACAAGTCGGTAGCGTACGACCGGGAGAAACCGGGTGCGAAACGGGCTGTATTGGATTATAAAATTTTGGCTCGGAGCGATCGTTATACCTTGTTGGAAGTGGATTTGAAAACAGGCCGGCATCATCAGATCCGCTGTCAGCTTGCCAAGATAGGCTCGCCTATCAAGGGGGATTTGAAGTACGGAGCGGAGCGTTCCAATCCCGATGGGGGGATTTCGTTACATGCCCGTCATATCGAGTTTGTTCACCCGGTTTCGAAAGAGCTTGTGAGCGTGACGGCTCCTGTCCCGTCCGATAATTTGTGGCAGGCGTTCGAAAAGATGGTGGAAGGAAAATAGAACGTGCTTTTCAGTACCCGAAAGAAATCTTTACTTTTTTCCCTTTTATCTTTTCGTTTTTGAGGCGGGTGAGCGTTTCGTGCGCTTTGTCGCGAGTTACAGCGACATAGCTGTAATGGTCTTTAATCTCGATGAGCCCTATCTCGTCGGCTGCGAGCTTTCCTTTCTGAGTGAGGAATCCCACGATGTCTCCTTTGCTTATTTTTTCTTTTTTCCCGGCTGCGAAATGGAATGTGGCCATTGGCGGAGTTTGCAGGAAGTTGGCTTTCGGGTCGATTCGGAAGTCGGTCGCCTCGGTTGCGTATTCGGGCATTTGTTCTGTGGGGCCGAGAATGATAAATGCTTCTCCTTCGGCATGCATGCGGGCGGTACGTCCGTTGCGGTGCGTGAAACTTTCGAAGTCGACGGGCAGGTGGTAATGTACGATGTATTTGACTTCGGGAATGTCGAGCCCCCGTGCGGCCAGATCGGTAGAGATACAGATGTAACTGCTGTGGTTGCGGAATTTGCAAAGCGCCCTCTCTCGGTCGGCTTGTTCCATGCCGCCGTGGAAGGCTTCGGCGATAATGCCCCGGTCGGTGAGGAACTGCCGTACACGGTCTACGCTTTCACGTTGGTTGCAAAAGATGAGGGTGAGTCCCGGTTTGAGGTTGTGTAATAGGGCAAGCAGCGTTTCCAATTTGTCTTTTATCGGCGAGTCGATTCGGTAGAGCGATAGTCTGTCGGTCGGCGTAGTCTCGTTGTCTTTCCGTGAACCGAGGAAATTGAGCTTTACCGGTTTTTTCAAATCAGTGAAGGCCGGTAGAGATTCACTGTCGGTTGCCGAGGTGAGAATCTTTTTCTTTACGTTTTTCAAGGGAGCGATGATTTCTTGCATTTCGTCCTGAAAGCCTAAGGCGAGGCATTTGTCGAATTCATCGAGGACGAGGGTATCGAGCGTTTCGAGTACGATTCGTCCCCGGCGTATATGGTCGGCGATTCTTCCGGGAGTTCCCACGATAAGAGCGGGAGCTACGGCGAGCGATTTACTTTCTTCCCGTACGGAGTGGCCGCCGTAACAGCAAACTATTTTTATACCTGCGGCGATTTTACGCAATACGTTGTCGATTTGTAAAGCGAGCTCGCGGGAGGGAACGATGACGAGCGCTTGCACTCCGGCAATTTTGGGGGAGATTCGAGACAGTACGGGCAGAAGGAATGCTAATGTTTTTCCCGAGCCTGTGGGTGAGAGCAGTATAATGTCGTTTGGCCGTGTAGCCGTTTCGAGCATTTGCTTCTGCATGCCGTTCAGTGAGTCGATATTCAAGTTGCGACACGCTTTGTCGATAAGGGCCGATGTTTCTTTCATGTCTGCAAAGATAATGTAAGCCGAGGGTCGAAGCAAATTTATTTGTTTATGTCGGAATTCTGACTTTTGGTGTTGTACAAAGAACGAGAAAAATAAAGCGCATCGATTTGCTTTTACAATGGAGAATCGGATTGAAAAATAATTTGAAAAAAATGACGATCCAATAAAGTACAAGTATATTTATATTTGAAATAATGTTAAATGTGTTAGAATTGTGTTTGAAAATTATGTTGTATAACAGAAAATTCATACATTTGCAATGTGTTTTTCATAGTATTAGATTAAGATTAAGGTTAACAAAGATTGGTTGTCGTGAGACAATCAATTTTTTTTTTGCCTATTCATTATTTCATATTGTTTGATAGCCCCTTTATTTTACAACGGTAATAAATACTCCTAACTATTTTCTAACCCCTCCGTCACTACGTGCCACCTCCCCTATATTTTGTACGACAAAACACCCTGTAAGGCTACGGGACACGGCAGGGGGAGAGTATGATACCCGATTGTTGCTGTTTTTTTAACCTTTCCGTCGTTTCAACCCCCTCGCCCTGCGGGCACTCCCCCTATATTCCCTAACGGAGACACAGGGGGAGAGGATTGGAAGTGGCGTTTCAGTTTCGGTATAAGGATACATTGTGCACACCTCCCCTATGTTTTGCATTGCAAAACATAGGGGAGGTGTCCGAAAGTCGGAGGGGGTGGAAAATATTATATTTCAATCGTATATGTTTTTGAATTTGCAGCTCGTTTATTTTTTTAGATGGCTTATGTGGGCAGTATATTCAACCGGTGTTTTATTTAAAGTGTGTGTTTCCCTTCTCTTATTTTAATTACAGTAGTGCATTTTGACGCAGAGGGACATATGGGGATTTAGATTTCTATACTTGCCCTGTATCGGCTGTGGGGGGAGACCGGAGTGAGTGCGAGGTATCCGTGCAGGAGCTTCCCGTCGGTTATGCGGGGTGGATTTGTTTTTAGTCGGGCGACGTGGTCGTTGTGGAGTTCTCCCGGTTTGGGATAATAGTCTACACGGTATCGCCCTTCCGTCTCCGGAGGCAAAAAGCGGTCGGCGAGTTTGCGTGCGACCATACCCATATTCATGCGTAGATTGAGTTCGACGAACGGGTGCAAGAGTGTGTTTCCTCGTTTGTCGCGATAGGCCATCATGTCTACCCCGAAATATCCGGTGTAGTACGGGGCTATGCGTTCGGTGAAAAAGTCGATAAGCGATTCTTTGACGGCAGTGATGATTTCGAGGCCGACGGCATGGGTCAGTTCGAGTTCTAAAACGGCATCGCTTGCCAATCGGTTTTCTTTATATGCTCCGTGACGGTCGGTGAGGAACGAGGAATATCCGGCGAATTTTACTTCGGATCCGTCGCTGTGAAACTCCATAGCCCAGTCGCTGATTTTGTCATAGACCGGTTCGCCCATAAGCATACCTTGTTTCTGCAATACTCCGTTGCTCCATTGAGCCAATGCCGTGTCATATCCGTAAAGATTCCAATAGAGTCCGCGCCCGCTACCCGACCACGGGGCTTTCAGGATTTTACGACCGGATTGTTCTGTGAAGGATCGAATCTCGTCGGCCGTGTGTAGTTCTACCGGAAGTTCGGGAAAAGGGTAATCGATGCGGTTGCGAAGGTATTTCCCGATTTCGGTGGAAAATTTTCGGTGGGATAGTTCCCGAATGGTATCGCATTGTCGTGCGGACGGTAATAGGGTTTTATCGATTCCCGCTAATCTCAAACGTTTTATCAAATCGCGGTTCCACCCCCAAACATGTATCTGTTTTACTTGTGCTCCATCGAGCCGGTCGGGTGTTACCGTAGAAATCTTTAAATTGAGCGGGGCTAATGTGTGAAGAAAATCGGACGGTAATTTATCGGGTATGTATATCGTGGTGTCGTCGTCGGCATACCAAAGGGGAAGGGTGGAGAGTTCTTTCCCGATGAGTTGCGCTGCCGGTGGAGGGGTGTAATTTTCTCCACCGAAGGCTATGGCCAAGTCATTTTCGGGATTGAACAGATAGAGGTTCATGATATGCCGTTTTTTTTTATGGGGCAAAGATACGGAAAAAGGGAAGAGACTTTATCGAACAAATGTATTTGTTTTCCCTGTCGGATTGCTTACGCCCTCGATTTATACGAATATCGGGCTTTTCCCATTTGTCGCAAAATGCCGATGAATGTTGTCATATTTTTTTAAAAGGAGATGATTGTTATATTTTTTAAAAAAAATAATCAAAGAATGATTGCAGATTGTAAAATAATAATATTATATTTGCATATAGATAAGATTAAATTCGACTATGTAAAACTCAATTTTCGTTGTTTTCGGTTGCCTGTTTTTAGGAGTGGGAGAATAGAGAGACTTTGCATTCGAGATGGCATTTCGATAGTTTTTGAATAAAAGATGCTTTTTCTTCATATTAATTAAAATAGAATAGCTATGAAAAAAATTACTTCTGTTCTTTTTCTTTTCTATTGTTTTTCGGTAGGGTGGGCTCAGACTGTTCCTCCTTGTACGTTGGAAATAACCGATGCCGAGACTTTTGCTCGTGATTGGACAGTGATCGATGTCAATAGCGACGTAAGTGCCAATACGTGGGCCTATAACGATGGCAATGCGATGTATACGCAAGATAAGAGTAATGCCGCCGATGATTGGCTAATCGCTCCGGCGGTGACCCTCGAAGCCGGGAAAGCCTATAAGGTGTCGGCTTATGTGAAGCATTCTTCTACATTTGGTTCGGATAAACAAAAAATAGAATTGAAAATAGGGACGGCGCCTACGGTAGAAGGGCTGACGACCCGGTTGGTTTATGACGAATCTTTTCAAAGTAGATTGTTCGTGGAAAAATCGGGGACGTTTTCACCGGCGGAGAGCGGTGTTTTTTATGTGGGATTGCGTTGTTACAGCGAATCGTATAATGGCGATCTCTATTTCCAGAAGATCGTTATCGAAGAGGCTCCCGTTTATCCGGCACAAATTACAGACCTTTCCATCGTTGCGGGGGAGAGGGGAGCGATGTCGGCGACTCTTTCATGGACATGGCCTTCGTCCGACCATTTGGGCGGTGCGCTTTCGAACCTCTTGGGCGCTAAAATATATCGGGGGACAGATTTGGTCGCTACTCTCGATACGGCTACTGTGGGAGGAAAAGCTGGTTGGATAGATTCTTCTATCGAGACAGCCGGAAATTATACATATAAAGTGGTCGCATATAATACGTTCGGGAATTCTCAGGGCTCAGCAACGACCGTTACTTCCCCGTGGATAGGGAATGATACTCCTGCGGCAGTTACCGATTTGGTGGCTTTGGCAGAAGATGCGACTGTGAGCCTTTCGTTTACGCCACCGACAGTCGGAAAGAACGGTGGATATATCGATACCGAGGCGCTTACGTATGAAATCGGCCGTACCCCGGGTGGTGTCTTGTCCGAAAGTTTTTCGGGACCATTCCCTTATATCGATGAAGTCCTGGAATTGGGCAGTTATGTTTATACGGTCGTCGCAATGTTCGATGGTAAAGCGAGCGTATCGGTCGCTTCCAATAAGGTTGTTGCCGGAGGAGCGAAAGAATTACCGTATAGCGAGAGTTTCGATACCGAATCATCGCTCGATTTGTTTACTATACTGAGTGCCAACGGGGATAATTCGACTTGGAAATATGATAGCTCGAAAAAAATGGTTCAGTATTGGGGCGGTAGTGATGCCGATGAGTGGCTTATTACGCCTAAATTGAATTTGGTGGCCGGGAAGAATTATAAACTACTTTTCAAAACTGGGCTTGAAAATGCGGCTTCTGAGGAAAGTTATAAGGATTTGAGCGTGACGATTGGTCGGGCCGCCACGGCGGAAGCTCAATCTACCCGATTGTTCCGGGATACAATTCAGTCTGCTTTGATGGAAGAGAAAGAGGTTGTCTTTTCTGTTTCCGAGTCGGGTGGATACCATATAGGTTTCCATTGTTACGGACAGACCAATTGGTATGCTATATTCATCGATGACCTGTCGGTGGACGAAACAGTGGTTGTCCCGGCCGTCGTTTCCGATTTGACCGTCGCTCCCGGTGAACAGGGCGCTATGTCTGCCACGGTTGCATGGACCAATCCTTCTCTTTCGGCTGCCGGTACGCAACTGCCGATGTTGACGAAAATGGAGTTGTATCGGGGCGAAACTCTTATTTATACACAAGAAGATCCGATAAAAGGAGGTTCGGAACAGGTGATCGATGAAGATGTGCCTGCTCCGGGCAAATATGAATATAGAGTCATCGGTTATGTCGAGGAGAATGCCGGTGAGGCCGCCGTGGTGGAATCGGCTTGGATAGGTGCAGATACTCCGAAATCGGTAACTGATGTGGAATTGACCGATGTGGAAGGTAAACCGCAAGTTACTTTTAGAGCTCCCGCAGAGGGTGTGAATGGCGGATATATCGATGTGGAGAATTTGAGATACAGAATCGTCCGTGATCCCGGGAGCGAGATGTTGACGGGAAGTTTGACCGATACGGTTTATGTCGATAGCGATGACCTTTCTTTGGCTTTGTATCGCTATACGGTAACGACGCTGTCGGGCGATATGGAAAGCGAGTCGGTAACCTCGAATGCGTTGGTATTCGGCAGTGCATTGGGACTTCCGTATGAGACGAGTATGGATAGCGCCGATGAGATGGCTTTATGGACTATCGTCGATGCCAATAACGATACGAAAAGTTGGGTATATGATGCTACTGAGAAGGAGATGAAATATACGGCCTATTCGGCTGCCGACGACTGGTTGTTTACGCCGCCGTTCGAAGCTAAGAAGGGTTCGCATACGCTTGAATTTAGGGCCCGGGCAGAGAAATATCGTTATCCTGAGTCCATTGAAGTGACATTGGGCAGTGATGTTCTACCCGGTGAAAGCCAAACGGTGATCGCTTCGTACCCGGAAATCAATTCGACTTTGTCGGAACTTTATACAGTAGATTTCAGTGTTCCGTCAGACGGGATCTGGTATATCGGTTTACATGCTACTACCCGGGATCCGTGGGGATTGTATATAAGTTCATGTTCGATTATCAGTAATGTCATTTCCGGTATCGATGGTTTGGAGTGTATGAATGAAGTTTATTTCGATCGTAGTAACCATTCGTTAGTTTTTGACAAGGGTGGCGATATTCAAATTATCAATGCGGCAGGGGTAACGGTAGTGTCTTGTGAATCGGAAAGCGGACGAATGGATCTGTCCCAACTTCCGGCCGGACTTTATATCGCTCATGTCGTGACCGAAGAAGGGAAAACGATACAGATAAAATTTATCAAATAATAAATAGGAAGTGTATGAAAAGTTTTATTTCAAGCCTAATCTTAACAGGTGCTCTTTGGGTGAGTATACCGATGAGCGCTCAGCGGCCGATGAATGAGAGAGTTCACGATAAGGTCGCTACGAAAGAAGCTCCTCGTATTCAATTCGTGGGGAAAAAACAGGGACCGAATTTGTTTCAATCGGCTGCGGCGAGTGTGACTGCCGATTTTAGTTGTCAGAGTGCCGGTAGTGCCATAACTGTGTGGAAAGAGGATTTTGACGACGGAACAGATGGCTGGACATTTACCAATGCCGAGGATTTTTCGTGGACTGTGAAAAAAATCACGAGTACGACTGACCCCAGTAGAGATTTTTCTACTTATGATCCAGACGATGTTCAATCGTTGTATATAGAGGGCCCTTATCAGTCTTTCAAACGAGGAATCGCTATGGCGACAAGTGGGCAGATCGATGTTCCTGCAAATGCTATGTTGAAAGGATATATAGGGTTTACCCAAAATATGGACGATTACTGTCGCTTGCAGATTTCTGTTTCGGCAGATGCTTTTGAGACTTCGGAAATTCTTTGGAATAGCGCCGACGAGGACGGAGAGAAGCCGTGGCGTTGGCATGAGTTTTCGGTTTCTTTGGAGAAATATTCCGGTCGGAAGATTCAGATTCGTTTTACGTATGGTCCCGGAAAAAACGATTCGTTCGGAACCGGTGGTTATATGGGCGATTTCGCTATCGACGGTTTAAAAATTACCGGAGTATCGACCGTAGAACAAGTCGAGGCAGCCACGGGCGAGGTGATTGCTTTCGCCGATATGTCCTCGGGTTCGCCTACGGCATGGCAATGGGCGTTTCCGGGAGGAACTCCGTCGACATCGACCGACCAGAATCCCCGGGTGTTCTATACGCGAGACGGCGTTTACGATGTGACGTTGACGGTAAGTAATGCCGATGGGAGCGATACGAAGACCCGCACGGGATTCGTGAAGGTTACCGGATCTGCACCGCTCGCACGGATATTACCACCGGCTACATTCCGGTTCAGCGAAACGCGTTTGCCGATGGTAGCTCCGCTGGTGGGGGTGCAGTATCGGGACAATTCGACCAATTATCCTACTTCGTGGGAGTGGACTTTCGACGGTGTCGATCCCGAACCGTATGCCCGGGTGACGTCGCACGAAGAAAACCCTATCGTAGGATATAGCTATATGCATAAACAAGGGGTGAGTCTGCGTGTGGAGAACGAACATGGCGAATCGAACGATACCGTAGAGGTGTCGGTCGAGTACAGTGGGCTAATTACGAATTTAGAGCCGGGAGATAGGGCTGCGACGTTCGATTTGGAAGATAGAGGAACTTTCCCCGGGACGAATAAATTGAATATTACTGCTTATGCCGAGAAGTTTTCCAAACCGTCCCGTCCGATATTGGTATTCGGAGCCTATGTTTATTTTGTGAGTGCTTCGGCTGCGAGTATAACCGACCAGATTGCCGATGTGGGCGTGCATCTGTATACCAGCGAGAACGGATTGCCGGGCAAGAAACTCGACTCGATGTGGTGGAGGGTATTCGAATTGGAAACCCCTTCGGGCAGTTCATTGACCGCTACGGAATTTGAATTTGACCCGACGGTGATCGACGACGAGTTTTTCATTGTAGTGGACGGTATTCCCGAGAAGAACGACAGTGTAGATGTGTCGTTCGCTATGGCCGATTTCCGGGATCACGGTAACACGGCTTATATGTTGAAAGATGGAGAGTGGCGAGACGTGAGCACTTATTTCCCCGCAGGAGCGAATCATACTTCTTATATGATTATGCCTTCGATCGTTCATTCGGTTATGTCGCCTATGCCGGTAGACCGTGAACCGCTGGTGGTGGGTAAAGCTGCCGGTACGGTTAAATATCCTTTCTATTCGATATACGGTTATGAAACTCCTATTCGGAGTGATGCCGAGTGGTGTCGGGTCGTGGGTAAGCCGAATGGCTTGACATTGGACACCTTGCAAATTTCCTATGATCGTTTGCCGGACGGTATTGAGGAACGTGTCGCTACGCTCACGGTCTCGGATAGTATTTCGACTTATGACATCAAAGTCACTCAAAATGTGAACGGAGTTAGTTCGGTAGAGAAAGTTACGGAAGAGAAGGCTTCTATTTATCCGTCTGTTTTCAACTCCGAATTTATTGTACGTGTTCCTGAGAATACCCGAAGTATTTCCGTGTTGGACGAAGGCGGTCGGGAGGTGTATCGACAGCATGTCGATTCGCAAGCTCGTCTTGTGACCGTAGCTGCTTCGGCATGGGCTCCGGGAACGTATTTTATTCGGGTCGTCGGGAAACATGAAATCACAGTCGTTAAGGGTGTGAAGAGATAGTTGGGTAACATTGTATGGTTCACCCCCTCCGTCACTACGTGCCACCTCCCCTATATTTTGCGTACAAAACACAGGGGGAGGAGGTTTGACGGTGGTTCCTAAGGGGAGGGTGGAAAGTTACGGATTGTAATTACTGAGCCTGAAAGAGCTGTATCATTACTCGAAACAGAGTTTGATACGGCTCTTCTTTTTGGACAACTCGAATTTCAACTTAAAAATTTTGGGTAAAATTGAGTTTTGGTATACCTTCTTTCGATATTTTTATAATATTATTATAATGTTATCCTTTCTTAATTTATTAAGAATTTGTGTTATATTTTTAGTACTTTTCCGTCTCTTTGATATACTTAAAAATTAATGTTTATGAAAAAGTTTTTATGGATAGCGTTTTTGTCATTCTGTTTCAGCGGTGTGGCTGCGGAATCCGATTGGAATGCCGATAGTGTGCAAGTCTATTTTAGCCGGAGTGTAACTCCTGTCGTTCAGAAAAATTGGAAGGACCATAAGTTGGTATTGAAAACATATCGCCAGTTCCTCAAAACTTGTGAGTCTGTGCCAGATTCTGTCTTGAAACAGTGTTCGTGGTGCTTTGTCGACACATATTACAATGTGGCTTGCTGCGAATCCTTGATGAAACGAAAAAAAGCGGCGGTCGATGCCTTTGAGAAAGCTATTCAATACGGTTATTACGATTATGCCCATGCCCAAAAAGATACCGATTTGGATAACGTGAGAGACGACAAACGTTTTCAGAAAGCGATGGAGCGTTTGCGTGAGGTAGGCGACTTCGGATATATACTCCGAAAATCACCGAGGTATGACGATGCTGCATCTACCGACTCTTTGCCGGCATTCACCTATATGGACCCCAACGACCGTGATTTGGTACGGGTGCGCCGATATTTCAACTTGGACAGTATTGCGGGAGCCGGTGATGAAATATCCAAGATAAAAAATCTGTTGGCGTGGGTACACAATACTATTCGTCACGACGGTTCGTCTTATAATCCCGAAGAGAAAAATGCGATAGCTCTATATGAAATTTGCAAGAAGGAGGATAGGGGCGTTAATTGCCGTATGATGGCACAGATGTTGAATGAGTGTTATTTGGCTATGGGATTCAAGTCTCGCTATGTGACTTGTCTTCCGAAAAGCTATATAAACGATTGCCATGTGATCAACGTCGTTTATTCCAACACTCTCGACAAGTGGTTGTGGGTAGACCCCACATGGAATGCCTATGTCATGGACGATAAAGGTAATTTGTTGAGTATATCGGAGGTCCGAGACCGATTGAAAAAAGGTGAGTTCGTGACGGTTAACGAGGACGCTAACTGGAATCATAAAACTCCGTGTACCAACGATTATTATTTGGATTATTACATGAGCAAAAACCTTTATTATCTGCAATGTTCCGATTGCAGTGGCTTTAACAATGAAACCTATGTCGAGGGGAAACGGCGTCCTGTGTACATCACGCTGTCTCCGACGGGCGAACCTTACGATAAACGGTGGAGTACTTCGAATGAGTCGTGGTTCTGGGCTTCTCCATATAAATGATATCGACGGGAGATATTGGATGCTGTTTTAAATTTATTGAGAAATGATATTATCATTGCAAGCAGGTATGTTCCGGCCATATTGAGTTCCTGTCTTGCATTTTGAATCCCTTGATTTTTGTCAATAGCTCGCTATTGACAAAAATCTCGGACTCCAATCAACTTCAACATAGGTCTCAATCTGTCTCGGAATAAATTTAAAACAGCTTCTAAAATTTTTTTAATTCGGTGTACAGTCGTTGTATAGGCAATCCCATCACGTTGTAATAGCTGCCTTTGAGTCCGGTCACGCCGATGTAGCCTATCCATTCCTGTACGCCGTATGCTCCGGCTTTGTCGAGGGGGCGGTACGTCTCCACGTAGTAATCGATTTCATCGTCACCGAGGGCGGCGAAAGTGACTTCGGTGGAGACGGCGAAGGAGAGCTGCTTTTGCAGAGAGGTGAGCGTGACACCGGTGATGACGGTGTGGGTTTTTCCCGACAGGGCTTGCAACATGGCTTTGGCATCGGCTGTATCGCGAGGCTTGCCGTATACTTTCCCATCGAGCCGGACGATGGTGTCGGCAGTAATAAGGAGCGTATTATCCTTCATAAAGCGGCGGTAGGCGGCTGCTTTTTCTTGCGAGATGTAGAGGGGAATCTCTTCGCCCGAAAGGGTGTCGGGGTAGGATTCGTCCACTTCGGGAAGAGCCGTTACCCGATAGTCGATGTCTAATCCGGCGAGAAGTTCCCGGCGGCGGGGTGAATTGCTCGCCAACAGAATTTCGTATTTTTTGAGATGCGATAGCATGGTGTTTCGTCGTTTTGTGGGGTTACCAGCCGAAGGCTGTTTTATCGGACATCCATTTGCCTTGTGTCCTCAGGATTTGCTCGATGATGTCGCGCCCACAACCTTGTCCGCCGCCGAACGGCGAGATGTAGCGGGCTATCTGTTTAATTTCGGGAGCGGCATCGGCGGGACAAGCTGGCAGACCGGCTATCTGCATGACCTCGTAGTCGGGAATGTCGTCGCCCATATACATGACTTCATCGGGGCGCAGCCCGCACTCGTCCAGCCATTTTTTGAAAATTTCGATTTTTATGGCGGCTCCCATATAGACATGGTTTAATCCTAATCCTTCGAAACGTTTGCGGACAGCCTCGGTGCGTCCGCCGGTAATAATGGCGATGGGGTAGCCCATTTTGGCGGCGAACTGCAAGGCGTACCCGTCTTTGATGTTGACGATTCGCATGGGTTCGCCCGAAGGATGCAAGGGTATCGTATCGGGAGAAAGGACACCGTCCACATCGAAGGCGAAAGCCTTTATTCGTGAGAGGTCGAAATCGGTTCGGCTCATAGTCGTTGTTTTTAATGTTTATTGGTTTCGTGAATACTCCGGCTCATCAGGTCGTAAATCTGCCGCATGGTCGGGTCTGAAAGCAGAGCTATTTGCTTGTCTATGACGTTTTTGTCGTATCGGATTGCCGGTCCGGTCTGAGCTTGTGCCGGCGGCATGTCGGCTACTTTCGCGGCAGTCTCCCGTATGAGTGGCAGCATGGTTTCGAACGGCAGCCCGTGTTCCGACAGAATGTGGTCGCACAAGGCATAGAGGTGATTGGTGAAGTTGCAAGCGAACACGGCAGCCAAATGCAGGTACTTGCGCTGTTCGGAGGTAGCTTCGTAAACCTTTGTCGACAACCGACCTGCCAATTCTTGCAAACGTTCGGTATCGTCCGTATGGTTCGCTTCGACAAAAATAGGAATATCGTCGAAGTCGGTTACCCGTTCTTTGCTGAATGTCTGCATGGGGTAGAATACACCGTAGCGCGCGGTATACGGGGCGAACACTTCCATGTCCATGCTTCCCGCCGTGTGTACCCAAAGGCCTCGATTGGAGGGCATGCGGGAAACCAAATCGAGCAGAGCGGAGTCTTTCACGGCGAAGATATAGAGATCGCCGTCGGTGGGGACTCGGCTGATGTCGATGGAACAGGGCACATCGTGCAGTCGTTCGCTCAGTTGTTCGGCCGATTCTCGGGTACGACTGTATATATAAGCCGGAGTCATTCCCTTTTTTTGTAAAGCAACCGCTAATTGCGTGGCTAAATTGCCGGCTCCGATGAGAATAATCTTCATGTCGATGCAGGGGATTACCATTTGCCGATGTGAACTTTTTCCCACATCATTTTTTCTTCGTCGAAGGGCTTGCGCTCTTCGTCTTTATGTCCAATGGAGAGAATGCAGAGCACTCCCATCTCTTCGGGGATTCCCAATGTCTCCCGCACAAAATCCTCGGCAGGTTCGTCCATAGCTCCGAATCGTCCCCGCACCTGTATCCAGCAGCTTCCCAAACCGAGGTCGGCGGCTTGCAACTGCATGAGAATGGCAGCGATAGAAGCATCCTCGATCCACGTATCGGTAAGGGTCATGTCGGCGGTGACGACGATAGCGAGCGCAGCTCCGGCAATGGGTTTGGCTCCCGAAGTCTTACATTCGGACAACCGGGCGAGCGTTTCTTTGTCTTCCACCGCAATGAACTCCCACGGAGTGCAGCGTTTGGACGAAGGAGAGAGCAATCCCGCTTCGAGAATGGTTTTTACGGCTTCGGGCGATAGCGCCTCTTGGGTGTATTTGCGGATACTCCGCCGATGAATCAACAAGTCGTGCAGGCTTTTCATAAGGATAGAGGTTCTAAGTTTGTTATGAAATTTATCCATTTTGATTTGTCTGAAAGAGTAAAGACCCTTTTTATCACCATACAAATCATCTTTACATAGCAAAGATACAATAACCTTGTTGTTCTACGGTTAATGGTAGAAACTTTTTTTGATACTTTTCGTCCGGCCATATACTGAACGGAGTTTTTTCCCGTTTAATAAATGTGCCTTCGACAAAAGAGGCACAGTGTGTATAGAATCCCGATGAGATACAAGATATTATTCCTTTTTATCACGATAGGCGCGGTTTTTCAGTTGGCGGCACAGGGGCGTGTGAAGCTGACAGGACGCGTGTATGACAGCGACAATCAGCCCATAGAGTTGGCTACGGTACGAGTGGCAGGAACGACGATGGGGACGATGACCGATTTGAAAGGGGAGTATCAGCTTTCCATTCCGGCAGGAGATTCCATCGTGGTGATTTATTCCTGTTTGGGGTATCGGGAGGAGCGCCGCCAGCTGCTCAATCTCACGAAAGATGTTTCCTTGTCGGTGCGTCTGAACAAGAACGCCAAGATGTTGAACGAGGTTGTCGTGGCGACTCATCGTCGGCAGACGAGTACGTTGCAGACGATCGACACGAAGGATTTGAAATTGATGCCCGATGCGACGGGGGGGAGTATCGAGGCTATGTTGACGACTTTTGCCGGTGTCAATTCGAGTAACGAGCTGAGTTCGCAATATTCCGTGCGAGGGGGTAATTTTGATGAAAATATCGTGTATATCAATGGTGTAGAGGTCTATCGTCCATTGACTGTTCGTTCGGGACAACAAGAGGGGCTGAGTATCATTAACCCCGATATGGTAGGGGCCGTAGGATTTTCGTCGGGCGGATTTTCGGCCGAATATGGCGACAAGATGTCGTCTGTGCTCGATATTATTTACAAGCATCCCGAAGCGTTCGAAGGATCGGTGTCCGCCAGTTTTTTAGGGGCTACCGCTTCGGTAGGACAGAGCACCAAGAAATTCTCGCAACTGCACGGCGTGCGTTATAAAACCAATTCTACCTTGTTGAGTTCTCTCGATACCAAAGGGGAGTACGAGCCCTCTTTTTTCGATTATCAAACTTATCTTACTTATAAATTCGCACCGAAGTGGGAGGCTTCTTTGCTGGGCAATATTTCCATTAACAATTATAAATTTACTCCTCACGAGCGGAATACGTCATTCGGTACGGCGACCGATGCCAAACAGTTTAAAGTCTATTTCGACGGTTATGAAAAAGATAAGTTCGAGACTTATTTCGGTGCTTTTTCGTTGAATTTTTTTCCCGATAAATATACTCAATGGGCTTTGATGACCTCGGCTTTTGTCACGAATGAACTGGTGACTTACGATATTGCCGGGCAGTATTGGTTGGACGATTTGGCTAATGGCGAGGACGGCGAGTCGACCGAGAATAAGGGAGCTCTCGGAGTAGGGACTTATCACGAGCATGCTCGTAACCGGTTGAGAGCATCGGTGGTGGCTACTTCATTGAAAGGAGCTACGAAATTGGGGCAGAACGAGTTGAAGTGGGGATTGACCCATCAATACGAAAAGATACACGACCGAGTGAGGGAATGGGAGATGCGAGATTCGGCGGGCTATTCTTTGCCGCATACGGGGCAATCGGTCGAGATGATTTATAACTTGTTTTCCCGACAAGATATGGAGAGCCATCGTTTGTCGGCCTATTTGCAAGATACCTACCGGTTACGTACTTTGTGGGGGCGCTTTATCTTTACCGGCGGATTGAGGGCTTCTTATTGGGGATTCAACAAGGAGACCCTTATCAGTCCTCGTGCGTCGATTTCTTTTATTCCGGCTGCCAACGAACAGATAACGACTCGTCTGGCCGGCGGGCTTTATTATCAAGCTCCTTTTTATAAAGAGTTGCGCGACACGGTTTGTGATGCCGCTAATGATTATGTCGTGCAGCTCAATCGGAATATCAAGTCTCAACGTTCTATCCATGTGGTAGTGGGTGGAGATTATTCGTTCCGGGCATTGGACAGACCTTTCAAATTTACGGCAGAGTTGTATTATAAGAAACTCGACCATCTTATTCCTTATGAAGTGGATAATCTGCGGGTGTGGTACAGCGGGCAGAACGAGGCGAAAGGGTATGCCGCCGGATTGGATATGAAACTCTTCGGGCAGTTCGTGCCCGGTGTCGACTCGTGGCTTACGTTCTCTCTGATGAAGACACAGGAGGAAATCAATGGCGTGAAATTACCTCGACCTACCGACCAACGATATAGTGTGGGGCTTTATTTTCAAGATTATGTACCTCGGTTCCCCAAGTATAAATTCAGTCTACGGGCTATTTTTGCCGACGGTTTGCCGGTGGGTTCGCCTCGGAAAGGCCGACAGGCAGGTTATTTCCGCGCTCCGGCATATAAGCGTGTCGATATAGGTGCTTCCCGTATTTTGGTCGGAGGCGAAGATAAACTTTTGCAGAAAGGCGTTTTACGTCATTTGAAAAGCGTGTGGATAGGAATAGATGTCTTTAACCTGTTCGATATAAGTAATGTGAACTCGTACTATTGGGTGACGGATATTACCAATGCGCAATATGCCGTGCCCAATTACCTTACTCGTCGTCAGATAAATCTGAGGCTTTCCATAGATTTTTGAGAAATAATTTTTTACGGAATTTATTTTAACCGGATATAGTAAATCAGGTCAGTGATACCGTAAAGAAGTGTTGCCGCTCCGAAAGTAATCACCATAACCCTCTCGGTCGCCGAGAACGGATTGACCAAAATTTCTATGCCGATGAGCAGAACGATAGCCGGTAACAGATAGGAGAGCCAACCCGCTTTGCTCCTCAGATTTTTTTTAAGTGTCAGCAGATAGAGTATTTGATAAACTCCTATCAATACCAACGCTCCCCCCAAAACATATACCGTAATGCCTATATACCAGCTGGGAAACAGCATAAGCGTACAACCGAACAGCAACATCACTAAGGATAAAACGGGGAAGGGTAACTTATTTCTATCCTCGCTCAATAGATAAATGAGTAGAGCGTATAGACTGGGTAATCCGATGAGAATACCGATGATTAAAAGAATCGTAGGCAGAGCGGCATTCGGATATAAAATGAGTAACAAGCCTACGGCGATAGAGGCTATAATACGTATTAATGGGTTTTGAAAAGCATTCATGGAATATATCTTTTTTAGTTAATGTTCGCTTTATATTATAAACAACAAAGATAGTGAAAGGTTAGTGCAAAGTCAATAGGAAATTTTATTTCAAACTTGACTATGTCGAACCGCAGCCTATATTCTACAAATATAGTGAAAGGTGGGTTCGGAGACAAAGGAAATCGTATTTCCGATTCGGTTCTACCAAAAGACTCCTATCTTCTACAAAGGTACTAAGTTGTTTGAGAAATACGAGTTTTTTGTTGTCCATTTTATCATTTAGTTTATAACGTAAAGTCGGAAGCGTGTTATAGGTTTGTAAAAGTTTGGGAAAAATTCGTACCTTTGTCACCCGCTATGGCAATCGGGCCGTTAAGTTTTAATGAATCGGGATTGTTCGAATGTCTTGTATTCATTCCATGTACGGGTTTTGCCTATGCTTTTTCGAAAACAGAAAATTCTATGTCTGCACCGAAAAGACTCTTAGCTATTATAAATCCTATATCGGGAACAAAAGATAAGGAAGAAATCCCTGCTCTGATAAGGGAAGTAATAGACCCTTCGAAATATCGGGTGGAATGTGTTTTTACACAGTATGCGGGGCATGGAGCCGAATTGACTCGCCGGGCCGTGGACGAAAGTGTGGACATCGTGCTGTCCGTAGGCGGAGACGGAACTTGCAACGAAATAGCCCGGGAGCTTATCGATACTTCCACGGCATTGGCTATCGTTCCGGTAGGTTCGGGCAATGGGCTTGCCCGCCATTTGGGTATATCGATGGATGTGCGAAAAGCTCTCGAAATTATCAACGACGGGCAGATCGTGGATTTGGATTATTGTACGGCAAACGATCGCCCTTTTTTCTGCACTTGCGGGGTCGGCTTCGATGCATTGGTGAGCTTGAAATTCGCGCAAGGAAAACGCCGAGGAAAATTGTCGTATGTGGCTAAGGCTCTTACGGAGTATCTCAAATATAAATCGGAAACTTATCAAATCGAAATGCCTGACGGGACGGTGACCGAAAAGGCTTTCTTGATTGCCTGCGGCAATGCCTCGCAATATGGTAATAATGCTTATATAGCTCCTCATGCCAGCATGCAGGACGGGAAAATCGATGTCACGGTGCTTATGCCCTTTACCCCGTTCGATACGGCTGCATTGGCTCTTTTGCTATTTACCAAACATATCGATCAAGACTCCAATATCAAGAGCTTCACGACCGAATCGCTCACGATTAAGAGGGAAAAGCCCGGTGCGATACATCTCGACGGAGAGCCCATAGAGATGGGAACCCGTATAGATGTGCGTTGTTTCAAAGGTGGATTGCATGCGCTCATTCCCTCGGGTGAACCGAAACGCTCTATTATCGAACCTTTCGCTTCGGTATTTTGGGAATTTATCGAAACCGTTCGTCAGGAGTTGAATATTTGATTTTTGTACTTATCGATTATCAGCTAGTTCGATAACTTCCAAATCCTTAAATTCTCCCTTATCGATAGCGAAGCGTACCAATGTACGTTTTTTGTGGAATCCGTACATTCCTGCGGCTCCCGGATTGATGTGCAGGCAGTGTAGGGTTTTGTCATAAAGAACTTTCAAGATATGCGAGTGACCCGATATGAATAATTGGGGTGGGTGTATGTATATTTCCGGGGTCACTTCGCGTGCATATCGGCCCGGATAGCCTCCTATGTGTGTTATCCATATATCGGTATTTTCGATGCTGAAACGTTGGTGCTGAGGATAGCGAATCCGTAACTCTTGACCGTCGATGTTCCCGTATACCGCCCGAAATGGTTTCAAGGCTTCGAACCGGTCGGCGACTTGGACTGAGCCTATATCTCCGGCATGCCAGATTTCGTCACATTCGGCAAAATATTTTTCGTAACGGTCGTCCCACCAAGCATGGGTGTCGGACAACAAACCAATTTTTACCATATCGTTTTTATGATTTTTCTATGTGGTAAAAATACGGCAATAATTTGTAAAGTAGAAAAAAAACTTCTACATTTGTCCCCGTAATAAGAAATGAAAAACTGCGGTAGTAGCTCAGTTGGTAGAGCATCAGCTTCCCAAGCTGAGGGTCGCGAGTTCGAGTCTCGTTTGCCGCTCGATGAATAGAGAGCTTAATATTCTGATAGTTAGGCTCTCTATTATAAAATACACCGTACCATTAAAAGATTAAAAAAAAGGTATTTCTGTCCAGTGGTGGACGAAATCACTTGTCGAAAACGAGTCCTTTTAATTAATCTATTATGGCTACTATCAAATTAACAATTATTCCTGCAAAGAAGTTAAAAAACGGTTCTCATAAAATTAGAATCGCAATATGTCATAAGCAAGTGACAAGCTACATTGTTACCCGTTTCGTAATAGATTCTGAATCTCAATTTAAAAATGGTCAAGTTGTTAAACGAAATGATGCGGCTATCATTAATACAAAGCTGAGAAATCTTCTTAATTTATATCAGGAAAAACTAGATAATATAAGAAACATAGGTCTATATACAAGTGCTCAACTGAAGAATATGTTAGAAAATTCTCCCAGTGATGAGATTCCTACTTTTGCTGAAATATGTAAACAGTATATTAAAACTTTGTTAGAAAATAATCAAAAAGGATATGCTGGTATCATGGATAGGAGTTTACGTAAATTTACAGAATTTACAAATGGAGATCTTCTTATCACGGATATAAATAAGGATATTATCAGTAATTATGATAAGTTTTTGAGAAAAAAATCATTGTCGAAAGCTTCGATTTCTATAGAATTAAGAAATATAAAAACAATAATCAATCGTGCTATTAAAGAGCATAATGTTATAATACAAGAGCACCCATTTAATTCTATTAAAATATCGGCATCAAGGGTAAGAGATATATGTGTTAGTGTCGAAACTATAAATATGATTAGATTATCGAACCCTACAAGCAAAAAATTAGTTATGGCTCGTGATTTATTTTGCCTATCATTCTATTTGGGCGGGATAAACCTTATCGACTTATTAGATATAGATTTCCGAAATATGAATATAATTTCATATGTAAGACAAAAAGCAAAGAACATGACAGATGAACAAGTTGTTACTAGCTTTGATATTCCAGAATGCGCAAAACCAATCATAAAAAGATGGATAAATAATAAAACTGGAAAATTAGATTTCGGATATAAACTATCATATAATAATTTTAGGAGCTATTTGTCAAAGTGCATACAAAAAATGTGCGATGAGTTGAAGATAAAAGAAAAAGTTGTTTATTATTCAGCTAGGAAAACATTTGCTCAAATGGCATCTGAATTAGGTGTGCCAGATTCTATTATCGATTATTGTTTAGGACATTCTGATACATCAAGAGGTGTAATACGATATTATACAAAGGTAAGGAAACAGCAAGCTTCATGTGCGATAAATCTTATTATTGATTATGTAAATAATCCAGACAAATATGACATTTCTAATTTACAATACATCAAGTTAATTAAAGGAGAATAAAATATAGGCTGCCTCAAAATAGATTCTGAGACAGCCTATTATATACAATCAGCTTACAAATGCTATAATGTACTTTGTGAGAAATCTAAATCATAATGTATGTTACCATCTTTTTCTTTAAAAAAATTACCAATACAAATAAGTTCAGGGAAATCTGAAGTCCAAAAAGATACAGATTTTGTCGGTTCAGCAGAAAAATCCATTGTTAACAATAAAGATTTAGCCTTTTCTTCACATAACTTTTTTAGTACTTCGAAACTATCGGTCGTTTTTCCAATGCAAATTTGTTGATTTGAATTATTCATATTATTCTTGTTTTTATATTTGTTAATATATTTTTTATTTTTACAAAAAATGTATTATCTGTTTGTTTCTTCTCTTCCAAAGTCACATCAATACCTACAATCTCACAATATTTAAGGAAGTTGTTCAAGTTGACATTCTTTCCACTTTCAATGGCAATGACAGTCCCAAAGTTCATACCCTGTTTCCAGATATTATATTGAGACAAACCTTTTTTTTTGCGAATCTCGCACGCTTTTTTCGATAAATCTTCTATTGTCATACTCCTATCAATTCCTTCTTTATCGCCTCTAAAAATGCGATAGATGTTAATACCGTATTCCTATAATTATAATCGCTTCCGGCTGCAATTGCATTCTTACGACCGTCTAAAATCAGCGTATCAATGAACAACACCATTTGTCGCACCGTAATATTCCCGATGTCTGCCGAGAATGTCGACAGCGATGTATAATACTTCATAGCCTGTTTTAAAAGGCCTCGTATTTTAGTCTTATCAGGATTTTTACCGGTAATGCGCTTAATGCTGATTTTTGCGGAGAGATTCGACCCTGACAATCCGGGCTCTATGCGGTAATCCTCTCCGACTTCCTCGACAATGCCTTCTATATACTCAACAATGGCGATAAAGCCATTGTCTATGTCCGAACAGTATATGAAGTCCACTTCTCCGAATTTGTGTGCCCGGTTATGGTCTACAATGAATAATGGAAATTCCCTTTTCATCCTTCGTCCTCCTCGTTTTCCTCGTCGTCATCGACTTTAACAAGATGTTTAAGATCTTCGCTTATATACCCTTTATACTCCCTTATGGCTTCCAATTCCGAGTCGCTGAGGTCGTCTATATCCTCTATCTCGATAGTATAATATCTGTCATAATCACCATCGAAGTCTATCTCACCTGTTCTTCCGTTCTCGTCGTCCTCACTAACGACAGTGCCCACTTCGTCTGCAATATAGGGCTTGCAGAACCTCCCATGCTCGTCCCTGTTTTTCGTGAACAAGCGATCTGACAACATGCTACACACATCTGAGAATGTTCTTTCTCCAACAAATTCAACATGACCGGGGTTAAAGAATCTGCCACCTCGGCAAACATGAAATGATAATACCATTGTTCTTTTTGTTTCCATATATAAGTAATTTTTATTTAAATCATCTAGCCCATACAGGAGTGTAACAATCTTCAAGGTTTATGTTATTCTCGATTGCGGCACAGGCAAGTATCCATGCTTGCTTACTCGACATGTTGGCAATCTTGAAACTCGGATAAGTGCATTTTTCATCAATCGTTTTTGCCACATTGGAGGCAAAAACATTCAGGTTGATTATCTGGGATAAGAACCGATAGAACGGATTGAAGTGCATCTCATACGAATTGTTATTATTCCATCTTTCATAGCTAGCAATCTGTTGAAGTCTGTTGGATAATTCCTGAGCTTCTTTGTATTGTTCTGTACCTTTCTGTAACATGGCTCTATTTTAATTGGTTGCTGTTTGTTTTTGATTACATTGTAAAGATACTTCATTTTATTGTATATATAAAATATTATAGTATAAATGTTTTATGATTTATCAATATTTAACAAGACAAATAATGAGGTAAATTTTCCGCATTATTTTACACGATATAGCCTATTTCGTATAGTTGTGGAAAATTTTCCGCAAAAATGATTGTCATAGAATTAAACACGAATGCCGGAGCTTCTCACCCCGGCATTTCCCTGTTCATCATTTGCATTTCCGAATATTCCTTTGAAATTTTCGCCTCATTCTCCTGTTCAAGAGACCGTTATCGGCAAACCGATTCAAGGTGTCCTTCTCTTCCGGCGAAAGCAGGTTATAGACCTCTTTCCTCGACTTGCCGGAACATATGGCTTGTATGATTTTAGCTATCTCCATGTACTTCCCGAATTAATTTCTTTCTGCAACACTCACATAGGAACTTCTTCGCCACGGGGAACATCTTCTGTCCGATATATCCCCGAAGGTACTGTTCTTCCTCCCCGTAAGGGTCAACGCCGAATGTCCGGGATATATGCCTGCACAAATGCCCCTTTTCGTGGTCCCAAGAGTTTTGGAACTGTTCGGGACTCGTCGTCAGGGCAATTACCATCACCGTCCGGCGATGCTCGAAACTGGAATAGGTAAGGCCCGTATTCAAGTTCCCGGACGACAAACTTCTGAAAGCATTTTCCAGATTTTTTCCCGTACAACCGATCCGTTCCAGCTCCCGGAGTATGGTCCTTGTCCAGTAGGTGGTAACGGCGTAAAATACCCTTACGTGCCAGTCGTATTTCGCTATGTAGAAATCCTGAACAATCATGTTTTACAACATATTTTCCCACATGATCGGAGTACCAGAACCTATACAGTCGGCGTAGAATCGTGTAAAGGGCAACCCGTCGTAACCGTCAGGGTCGTCGATATAGTCTTTTACGAACAATGCCAAATGGGTATCGTCGGGAATCGATGATTTCAGATAGTCGGCCTTACCCATATTGGCGACAAATACATGGTCGTACCCTTTGGCCTTTTCCAGCTTCACGCCCGCCTGTGTCAAGATGACCTCCACATCTTCTTTGGAAAGGGCTTTTATCTCCTCCTTCTTTCCGGTGGCCTTGTTTTCGGACTTCATTCTGGAAACCGCCCACTCGCACATGTTCTTGGAAAAGTGCCAGCCGTATCGGGAAAGGTACTCCGTCATGCCGGAGGGGAAAATATCATAAATGTCTAATCGTTGGTTCATAACACTGCTTTTTTATGTTTTTGAAAAGAGAGGGGATTTCTCCCCTCCCGATTAATAGAACTCGCCGTTGGCCCGTCTGCGTCTGCGTTCCCCCATTTCGTCATAGTACGAAGGAGGATAACCGGGAGCATAACGGTTGTTCATTCCACCGGAAGAACCTCCGCCATAATTCCCGCCGCCGTAACTGCCGCCATTATTGCCACGGAAGCCCATATCGCCGCCCTGCATTTCCCGCATGGCAGCTTCATAGCCTTTCTTGTAGCCGTGCTCGCAACCTTCCTTGTAGGCCATTTCGAGCTCGCTACCGCCGCGTTGATTGAATCCTTCATATCCACGGCCTTCTTCTAATATTGACCACATTCCCATATTACTTTTTGTTTTTAGAATTATCAGAAGCACCGAGCTGTTCCATCAGTTTTTTGTTCATGGCCATGAGGTCGGCCATGCTCCTGCTCATTTCGGACATCTGCCCTTTGAGGGTGGCAATCTCCTGCTCCTGTCTTTGCTTCTCCGCAAATTCGGGATTCAAAATTGTCAATATCTTGTCACACCCGGCAATCACGTTCTCGTGGTAATTCCGCCGGTTCAGTTCGTCCAAGCTCTTCTGCCGGATAGCCGACACTTCCGAGTTCATGGCCTCTCTGGAGCAAGATATGACGATGTTGCCGTTTTGCCCGAAGTCGGCGATGTCCGCCCCTGCCGGCAAGTTCTGGAACGTCGTGTTCTGCCCGTTCACGCTGACCACCACGTCCACCACCATTTCCATCTGGGGCAGTTGCCCGATAGGTGTCGGCATGGGGTATTTGGGCTTCGCAGCCGAAACGCTGACGACGGAGCCTATATCCACTAAGGGATTTTCGTCCTTATGAAGAATAAATAACTGGTTGTTTGCTCGAAGATTCTGAAACATAGTTTTTTGATTTAATGGGACTGCCCGGTAAAAGGCAGCCCCGTGTTAATTATTTGCTTTTGGCAGCGACGTTGGCCGCCGCCGTCGCCGTAGTAGGCCTGTACCCACCGTTGACAAGGAACACTTCGTTGGTGTACTTGTTGTAATGGATTTCATAGATCCCCGTACCGGCGATATTCCCGACCGTGACCGGCTCGTTGTTGTAAGCCAGCAGAGGTCTCGTGTCCCCGTTCGTCCCGATGAGAATGGGAAGCGTTGCGGTCGTTCCGGCGGGTATCGCCTGACGGAGATTGATATAGAATCCTCCCACATAGTCCCTGTTACGGAACGCATGGTCGGGAAGTTCAAAAGTCACGTTCTCCGTACCGACCGTCACCGCCACCGTAGGCAGCGTGTTCAAATTCACCCTGCCCAGCGTCGGGAACGGAAAGGGAAACCCTGTAAAAAAGTTAGGCCACATATATACCTCCTTTCTTACTGGAATTAACCCCAGTAGTTGTTGCAACCGCATCCGTAACCGCTGCGCCCGTATGCGACATCGCCCGCATAAGCACCATAAGCAGCAGCCCGGTACAAGTCCGTGTTTACAGCCTGAATGTTCGGATATACCACGGGAACGGTATTGGGCAATTTACATTTGATGCCGTCCACATCGCTTTGGAGAGCCTGCAAACCGGCAGCGAGGGGAGCGATCTGTTGCCCTACCGCATTGAGAATGGTCGCATTCTGGTTACGTTGTGAGATTTCAGCCGCCAAAGTAGCCTTCTCTGCCGTCAAAGCGGTGATCTTGTCCTGTAAAGCCTGAGTTTGGATAGAATCCAGCTTCGCCAAAATGGCACGAGTGTTCTCATTGCCACTGTCCACAAGGGAGTGGGTTTGTTCCGAGGTGGCGATACGGGTTTCATATCCCTGTCTCTCGATTGCGTTTTGCGTCTTGCAGCAGCAATCTGCGATTTGGGTAGCCAGCGTACAATTACCCGATTGAATGCTGTTGATGATCTGTTGTGCGGACATGCCCACTTGGTTGCCGACACCCTGAATCAAGCCCTGAATGTTGCACAAGGCGGATTGTAACTGTTGGGTAGAGCAGTTCAAGGACGAGGCGAGTTGGCTGATGGCATTGCCGTTGCCTTGAATGGCCGACATCAGGTATTCACGTCCGACATCTCCGTTCAATTCGGCAGGAAGCCCGCCCCGGTTGCCAAAACCTCCGAATCCGTTACCGCCCCAGCAGAACCACAGCAGGATAATCCAAATCCACCACATGCCTCCGCCCCAAGCGTCCTGATTGTTCCTTCCCTGATTGAGAAGGGCCAAGAGTCCGGGATCGACCCCTTTACCGCCCATCAGGTTGGGCAATAAAGCCATGATGTCGAACTTGCTTCCGCCACCATTGGGCTCTTGATTGAAAACATACGTTCTTTCCATATAGATATAATTGATGGTTACGGCCAATATCGGCCGCATACAAACGTATGGCTATTGCCGTTGCTATCCTCGTATTTCGGTGGCTATCCTGTTGCTGACCCGTTGATTTGTCGTTGACAGGATAAAACTTCCCGAACACCGCTGTTTCAGGCTGTTTTTCAATTTGTTCACGCCCTGTCTGGTCATGGAAAGATAAGCGGCGGTGTTCTCCTCGGAGAAGCCCAGCGATACCAACGCACAGATGAGCAGACACCGTGCGTCGACTGCGTTTTTGTTCGCCCCGTTGATCAATTCGCCGTAACACAGCTCGCATTCCTCGCAAACGATTTGCAAGACGTGTTCAAAGATTTCATTGGTTTTCATATCTCTTGCCTTTTTAAATATTTGTTAAATTATAAATCGTTGACACAATAAAAAACATCACGTTCCTGTTTAAAGGCTGTGAAAGCCTCATAACATTCCCCGTGATGTTGTCTCTTGTTAGTTTTGGAAGAGCAGCAAGAGATTGAGGCTTTCTCTTTATACTCCGAAGCCTCGGAAGGAGTCGTAAATCAAATTATATCAAGAAACCCAGTCCTTTCAATCTTGTTATCCATTTCACGATGTAAGGGACAAGCAGCAAGACAATGCCACCGAGAGCCCACCAGCACCATTGAGGAGTCTTGTACTCTACTACCTCGACGGGGTAGGGTACTTGTATGCTGTCCGTCTTGGATATATACAGCGTATCGATTCTGTCCTTGAACCTGTATATGTACTTGTATTGGAACTCCCGAATCGTGTCTCCCGATTTCTCGATGAAAACACTGTCCCGCATGTATATGGAATCGAGCTGCACCCGGTTCATATACACCGTGTCGCTCCTTGTCGTCTCCACCGGAACATACACATGTTTGGTACAACTCGTTGCAGCCAAGCCAACCAAGAACAACGATAGGAATACGATATGTCTCATAAGCTCAGTATTTGTTTCCTGTTCTTCGAAGACGACACATAAGACACGTGCACCCAACTGTAATCGCTCTCGTCAATCAACTGGTCGAAGGGCAGGTTATCCCGGATAAGCTCGAACAGCCTCTTGTTCTCCGTCTTGCTCCCTGCCGTTATGTCCGCAGCCTCGCCCCTCATATGCTGGCTGTTTTTCGCACCACCCACGGCGTCATTGAGTTTGGGACAACGATAGCCCGAATTGACGGTTATCGCCTTCCCGTACATCTCCCGCAGTGGGTCTAAGACATGGGTGACAAGGTTCGACAACTGGGCCGACGCTTCGGGAGTAGGGGTATTGTCTATACTCAGTTTATCGGCCGTCGAGCTCTTTGTGAGTTCTTTCATCGTGAAGTATTTCATATCTCGAAGATTAAGTTTTCCATGTTGTTAATTCTGTCCGGCTCAGATACGAGCAAATCCTCTTCCGGAAATTTTTCTTGAAATTCTTTCCATAACAGATACTCCATTTCCATGTATTCTTCACTGCCTCTTCTTATGCTTTCAGGAGAGACCTCCACGATATGGAAGTTGGTCTGCATGTCGTAGGCATACCTGATACTTATTCCCGGTATTTTCGAGGCAATCGATTGAATCGTCTCGATGACAAAATCCTGTACATTCTTATTCATATTTTTCAGTAGTCATTTTTTTCATCAGGCAATCCAAACCTCGATTTGAATCACCAGCCCGCCCAGTATGGTAGCCAGTAAGTCGGCATACGACCAAGCCCCCGGCTTCCTCCACTCGTCGACAGCCTCCTTGATACAGCCGGCTATGGCAGAGAACAGCACACAATATTCCGCCGTCGCACCTGTCACGATGGCGAAGAAAGAGGCGATGACACCTCCTGCGATAAAATGCAGCAGCTTGTCGTGGGGAACAGACAATAACAACCCTTTGATTCTTTCCAAAAGTTTCTTCATATTATTCATTATTTAATCGGTGATAAAAATCCAGCTTGATACGGTCATAGACAGAAAATACATTGGTTTTAGATCTTTCATCGTTCACCGTCTGGGCATATATCTCGTCCTCGACGACCTTCGCCACCCAGTCTATCCATTCGGGATTGGCATAGCGAGACAGCCTCTTTCCCTGATAGGTAAAGTAATCGAGACGGCTGTTCCTGTCCTCGAACTGGTTCGTGAGCTTTCCGATAATTTTCTCATGCGTCCTCTTCCTGTCGGATATATGGTTTTCCTCCCTCACTTGCTCAATGATTTCCAAAACCCGTCTGGCGGAAAGGTTGAAAAATTCACTCGTCATGTTCTTTATCCGAAGTTGTGTTTCCGAGCGCAGGCCTTCCGATATGTCGGACAACATGGTATTCTGGTCGTTCGTCTTTTCGATAAGCTCTTTCAAGGACTCGCCGTAGTCCTCCATGCTCTTGGTGATAATCGACTTGAACCACTTGAAGCAGGCCACCATCATCATGGCCGACAACACCAAGAAGAATGCTGCGGTCATCACCAAGAACCCCTGTTCGCTTATCCCTCTGGCTACCTCCGTAGCCTCATTTATTCCTACCATATCAATTTGCTCGTTGTTCGTTAAACACTCGTTCCAGTTCTCTGGCTTCCTCTTTGCAGGATTCCGCATAGGCGTTATAAGCCTCGAACTCCTTTGCTTTCGTGTCCCTTTGCCGAAGTATCGCCAGCTCCTCCGACAAGGTATATTTCCGACGGATCAATCCGTTCACCATTTCTCCGTAGTCCATTGGTACGGGAGATGTTTCCGTGCCGTTATCCGTCGCTTCCGGTGCGTCCACATATTCATAGACTATCGCCCCGTTCCGGTAATACATCACGGGGATTTTTCCGGGTATCTCCTCGGGAGATGGGATAGAATCAATTCGTATAAATCCTTCTATCAGGGTTTCGCCATAATAAATATTAGTGACTCTTTCGTCGCATATTTTAACTTGTATCATATCAATTGAATTTTTTATACCTCGGATACAAAAGTTTTCCACTTCCCAAATTCGGGTTAGGAATCTGAATATACCCGGAATCTCCTTTTATCACTCTCCCGACATATTCGTCCATATTTATATCTGCATATACATAAATATTGTAGTACAAGCTGTTGAAAGTGAGTTTATATCTATACCCATAAATCGCATTGCCCATCAATGAATCGCTTGGGGAAACATTGACATAAGTATTCATGGTATATCCCGCTTCGTTTTTCTTGGCAAGAGTTCCGTTCTCTATGTTTGACATCTCTATCGTACAAATCTTTTGATGGGCGATAACATAAGCCGCACTGTTGAAATAGACGATAATGTTATATCCTGAACCTTCTATTTTCCCGACAAATGAAATATCGCCGTTGGAACTGTCGATTTTAAACAAATTACTGTACGACAGGAAATAATTGAATCCGTTGTATTCGCATTGCCCGAAATTCTGAATATCTGGAATGGAGGCTCCGGACAATTCTTTCAGATCGAATTCTTTTTCAATGAGACCGGTTTCAAAATCTATCAGTCGTAGAACGCCATCGTTTTTGTAAAAATATACGAAATCCTTATATTCGACGAAGTTGCAATTATAGTACGGTTCTGATAAAGTCCATATCTTAGTTCGTGTATCTAAATCCCAGCAGGTGATGGCACTACTGTTAGGTACAATGATTTTACCGTCTTTATAAACGAAACAAGAGTTTCTAGTATAGTGATATGAATGTATATTTAACGGGATTTCATCATAAACGGTATCTTCTCCTGTCTGTTCATTCCAACAGGCAAGCCTGTTGTCCTTGTTGCAATAGAAGAACAAGCCGTCTTTAAAATAATACAGCTGGTAGGTTTTACTCGTATCTTCGAATAATTTCCCGTTTATCCCCTGCGCAGAAATAACATTGTCTTTTATTTCGATGTTTTCTCCACTAATCAATCTGTCTTGTTTCCCGGAGATTTTATTGTCTATGCTCTCTGCGGCTTGGTTCGCTTTATCAGCTGCCTCATTGGCGAGGGTTGCCGAGTTGTTCGCTGCCGTTGCGGCATTCTCTGCATTTCCCGCCGCTGTGGTAGCGTTCGATGTAGCTGTGCGGGTATCCGTAATAAGCCCTTCAAGGGTAGTTTGCATTTGGGAAAAACTCGTCTCTCTTTGAACTTCCTCTTCGGCTCTCTCACTCTCTGCCGAGGCACGGCGGCTTTCAGCAGATTCCCGTTTTGCTTCTTCCGCCGTCAACGTGTCGCCGAGAGCCTTTATATCCGTGGCCGCCTTGTTTGCCTTTTCAGCCGATTGATTGGCAACTGCCGCCGCTTCTGTCGCAGGACGTTGAAGCTCGGCGATTTGCTCCGGCGTAAAATCGTCGTAGGTAAAAGGGTCTCCCTTATCTCCTTTTTCACCGGGCAAGGCAACTGTTTCCACCACCACGACTGGCTCCGGCACTACCACCTTCTCATGAACGATTATACAATCATTATCTGCCATACTACTTGATGATTATATTGGTTTTGTAAACATCGCCATAGTCCCATTTGCCGTCTTCGAAATCAGCATCCTCTATCCAATAGTGCCTCTCGACCGTGAGCAAGCCATATCGGAAAGTCCCGGAATTGAATATGCCGTACAGCACGCCGTCACGGTACACACAGTTCTTACGTGTCTTTCCGTCGTAGCTCACTTCGCAACAACAGCCCGATTCGTCCCGGTAGATGAACCGGAATTTCTTCGTCTCGGAATCGAGCGGACTTCCGTTTTTGTCCTCGAAGCCAATCGTAAACTTAATATCCTCCCACGAGTATTTCACTATGGGATCTTTTTCACTCATCGCTGCCATCGGATAATGCGTTGAACATTTTTTCCACCAGAGCTTTCGTTTCTTCGACCGTGGAGGTCATGGAATAGACATTCATGTTAAAACTGCCTTGCCCGACGGTGACATGGCCTTTTTCCGCTCCATTCTCCATGATTCGGTAATTGACCGCTTGAAGGTTATCTACCGTTTCTTGTCCGTCGAATTGACGGCTGATGTTCTCACTGATTTTTACTAACTCAATCATAATTTTTGTATTTATGGTTAACTGATAATCCCGCTGTCGGGAATGTCGAATGTCACGTTTTTGGACAGGGAGTCGAGTTGGACGCCGGCCTCGCCCGACGAGGAGACCCCATACACGGAACAGGTCAGATAATAGGTATGGGTTCCCGGCGGAAGGTCTGGATGTGTCGTCCCCAAAGGGATATTCAAAATGAGAATCCCGGTTCCCTTGTATTCGTAATCATATATCGCAAGGAATCCGGACCCCGAAATGCGGAAGGTGTATTTCTCACCCACCGGAGGATTTCCATTCGGAAAACCGATACGCACCTGAAAGTAACTCGAAAGGAAAGTGAAATCCACTATTTTAATCGGGGTATATGTGCTGTTTATCTCGGCTGTCATGGCAATCGATGTGGGGACAGGGAAATAATCCGCCACGGTGATCTGTTTGTCGGCCTCTGTCCAGTATTCGAACGACTTCCTGTCGATAAGGAACAAAGTCACCTTCAAATTCGCCCCTACCGAATCCTCCCCCGGAAATGTGTCGCTCTGACCGACAGGAAGTATCGGCGGAGTAGTACCGTCGCTGAAAAATTTGACCTTGAAAGCAGAGTACCACACATTGCCCACCCGCAAGGTGGTTACGGTATTTGTCGAGGTATTTGTCAGCAATCGGGCGAAACTGCTTCCGTTTACATCGGTTGCCAAAATAGCCGGATAATAATCGCCGATACTCTTGTCGGAGGCAAGTGCCAGCCACGATTCGACGGGTACACCGGTAGGATTCACCGAAGTATCGTAATAGTTGATGTCGACAAAAAGATACGGAACGTCCGCACTGATTTCGTCAATTTTGCTTCCGGTAAGATTGGGTTTTGCGTTATGGTCGTAGCCGTCGAAATCGCTGAGACGACAAAAATCCGTACCCGGGTGCGGATAGGCGACATAATCGAAAGAGGTATCATGGATAGCGACGATATTCGTACCGTGCGGTATCGTGGCTTTCAAGCCATAGCGTATGCCTTGATTCTTATCCGTCTCGTTTCCTTCCCACTGGTCGATGTAGGTAGTGACACCGCCGGATTGCTGGGGATAATTTTCGGATAGCGGTGCGGCCTGCGGATAGCGCACGGGTTTATGCCGGCTCCATTTGTTGATACGTCCCGGACGGCCACCCTGCAACAGGGGGCGTTCGAGGGCAACAATGTCGGCCACGTCCCATACCCCGTTCTTCGGGTATATTCCCAGCAGGTTATACGGGTCGGTTATCGCTACCGGGGCTGCTATCTTGTTTTTATCGATGGCCATACGCTCACTTTCCTCCTTTCTCTTTTAATTCGGATAATTCCTTTTTCAATCGTTCCACCTCTTTTTTAAGGGCTTTAACCAGACGGGCTGTCTCTTGCGTTGCACCGGCGATGGTGTTGATATAGTCGGGCGACAGGTAGTTCAGAGCCCCGTAACCGTCCCCCGTTTCGTAGGCCATCGATGGCAATACCTCTTTCACCTTTTGGTACAACAGCCCCGTATGAGCTTCCCCGTCCACACCGCCCTTGTTACGCTTCCGTGCTTTTTCGGTGTATTGGAAATCGCATACCCTGCCCATCGCCAAGAGGCGGTCGGTATAACTTCGGGTATAGTCGAAATCTCGCTTCAAACGCATGTCCGAAGTCGTTAGAGCGGTGACCGAGCCTTGTGCCGAGATATTGCCTTGCGACGATATATCCCCTCCGGCCGTGATGTTACCGTCCGATGTGATATACCCGTTCGACCGTAGATAGTTTGAGGCCAATATCCCGCCATTATAGATAGTAACCCTACTGTTACCGGTTTCCGCCACGACTCCCGAGCAGTAAACTCTGTCAGCTCCATTTATGTCGCCGGTCATGGAAATGCTGCCTACACCGGTCAGATTACCCGAAACGTCACCCGTCCCGTCGAACGACTGTCCCCAGATCGTCCGGGGAGTGGCTAATTTATCGGCTTGGCTGCAAGTGACGTTGTCGAGGCGGGAGTTCGAGAAATACGTAAAATTACCGTCCCGGAGCACGACTATCCGGTTTTCTATCTCCTCGCTCGTATCGGCAGGTTTGTCGAGAGTGCTTTCTATATCGCTCGTATATGTATCAATATAGAGGTACTCTTTCCCGACGATTCTGAACCGGAATTGGTTATGCCATTGCGTATTCGTTTTCACCCACACGTTCCCGCTCTTGTCTATACAGGCATGTATGTACAGCTCCCTCTGAGATTGACACTTCTGCATGGTCATCAAGTTAAGGGATATAGCACCCTCCCCGCAGGTAAGGTAAAGCCTTCCGTAAACGGCTCCTCCGGTCACATAATCCTCGACGGCCTCGATTTCGATGACCACGCCCGAATAATTCGTATGGCAGTCCGTGACGGTAGCAATCTTATTCCAATACCAACGACTCTCGGAATCTATATACTTATGCGATGACAGAATAATCCACCCGGCCTCTTGGTAGTGGTAAATGTCCTTGTTCGCAAAGGCGTTCGTGTTGGCGGAATTTCCCGACGAGACGGCATATCCGGCATTCGTGGCATAATCGGCGTTGTTCGCCTTGCCTACGGTCAGCCCCGTATATGTACCGCTCACGTTGTTTATCTCCGAGAGCGAATAAGTTGGCTTGTTCGGCTGCTGCACCCAATCGTACAGGGTGATGCCTTTGGTGACAACGATACCGAGGGCTGTCTTGCTGACCGCCGTCACCACATTGCCTGTACCTATCGTAGATGCGCCGGCGTTGGCGAGTTTCCAAATCTCGTTGATGGTGTAGGCGTTGAAAGTATCCGTCATCGTGGTGTTGTCGAACACGCCGCCTAGATCGTCGAACCCATGAACGAGCTTGATGAGCCCTCCTTCGCCACCACCGCCCCCTTCTCCACGCCATACACCAAGAGCGGATATTCCGCCCTGTGAATACACATTGAATTTCGAGTATATTGTATTTTCTAACTCTGTATCGAATTTCCACATATCGTTAATACGGGCAAATCCTTCCTGCATTTGTTTTACAGTCCGTTGATACGATTGTTGCAAGGAAGCCGTCATATCATTGATGGCAGAAATCAAGTCGATATTTTTATTGGCCGATGCAACCTCCTCTTTCAGTTCTTGCGTATTCCCTTTTATTAGGTTATTACCGATGGTAATAGTCTGTTCGCAAGGATAGTCGAGTTTGGTTGTAAGGCTTATAACACGAGTAACGTATGAATATCCTGCGTTTATGTATTCGACTTTTCTTCCTATGGATAAATCGGGATTGTTTTTATCGAACACCACAGGATTAGATGAAAACTGGTAGTTGTTTTGGTCAGAAGATAATCGTTCTATTTCTTCGTTCATAGCCGTTTCCAGCCGTGTGTACGCCGAATCTGTATATTCTTCCGGCATTTTGACGTTGAATAGGATAATATCGTCATTTTCCGACGGTATAAGTCCCGTAATAGCAGGGATAATATAGTTACCTTCTTCCTCTTTATATTTAATCTCGAAATCTCCTTTTTTGACTTCGAAGCTTATGCCATCATCACTCGTTATTGTTTTACTCTCATCATGGTATATAAGCTCAAATTCCATACCTTGTAAAGCCCCCGATTGGAAATGTACCGACGGTTCCTTTTGGGGTATACGCATGCCATTCGGATTTTTTTCTTCGTCATAAGTGGAATTGTCGAAGTTAAATTCCGGTATTTGAAAATACCATATCGCATATTGATCGTATATAGGGTCTCCATTTTCATCTGTGCCTATCTGTATTTTATCATTCGTTTCCGAGTCTATACGCCACATAAGGCGGAATCTGACATCTGATATGGCGAGTTCCGATGAAGGGTATATATCATCGAACAGGAGGATTTTGCTAAATATCTCTCCCTGTTGAAGGTTCTGCTTTATATCTTTATATCCTTTCGGATATTTTTTAGGGTCAAGAGTCAACCGTTTGTTGACTAAATTGTTGACATTAGCACCTTTGTATTCCTGTACGATGTTTCGAGTTGCCCCGAATGCGTAAAATCGGGTATAATACCCATCTTTTCCCTCCTTAACCGAAGGTGTATTGATGTTTTCACCAACTTCGAGAGAAACAACAGCTCCATGCTCGGATTTCGACAGATGAATAATCATGGAATCTTTCTCAATCCACCATTCTGTCTCAAACGCAGAGGCTATACTGTTCAAGGCGGATAATATGTCGACTGATTGGAAAGACAAAGAAGTGGAAGCGTTAAGAGAAGAATCGACTGCGTAAGTCCATGTATCCCCGGTTTCGTTCTCGATAGCCTTGCAAATAACGCTCATGAAATTGGCTGGATTATCGGTAAGAGACCAATCCGGTTCCCGATTCGTTATCTCGTTATTCTCATCGTAAGAATACATGAAGAAAGGAACTTTTCCCCACGATATAAATTTCGAATGGAATTGCGGCTTGTATTGAAATTCGACCTCGTTCTTTTGTTCTGGATTGTATGGCTCCAAAAGAGAATATTTCTCACCATCGAGCATGATATAGGTCCCTACCGGAATCTCTTCATTTTTGTCCGAGTTCCACGACAATTCTACATAATCGGATTTCATCAATTCCTCTACATGAATACATTCTTCTGTTATAGGAACTGATAAAATAGTCTCTCCTTGTATGTTTTTAATGTCTATCATGATGGTTTCGTATATCTTCATACGATTTCAGTCAAAGATAATAAAAGTGTATGAAAAACATGCACTTTTTTATGAATTTCTATCTGCCGGGTTATATTCGACAAGTTTTAGAGAAAACCGTGCTATTCCTCTCATGAATTGCGTAAATTGATTGCATGAAATATAGATTGTTTTGTAAGTAATATTGGGTTGATACTTTGTCTTTATATTTATCACGCCTGTTTCCAATTCTTCACAAAAGCTGTTGTATCTTGAAAAGAATTCTTCTTCCGTTTTTGCCGTCAGGTTAAAAGTTAAAGTGATATTTCGTTCATCGATTTTAGGATTAGAGGACAGGACTCGTTTGCCATGTTCTAACCGAGACTTGTTTTCGATGAACTCTTTTAACGGTGACGGTGTCATTAAGGCGGAAAGGGACGATGTATCCATACTTATACCCCAAGTTGTATAGCAGTCTTTCCCATTTATGTAAAACTCTCCCGATGCCATTTTATTTAAGTATAACTGAAGTTTTGTCTTTATTGATTTCTACAGGACAATTTCGTATGTTTATAAGTCTAATAACTGCGTAATTACGGGCAACTATTATAGCTCTGGCTCCATGCATGAGTATAACTTTGTGAACTCTAGTATTATCGTCAAATACCAGTTCTGCGTTGGTATTGCCTATTAAAGCAATATTGGTATCATTACTTCTTTTTATATTATTAGTATCGACAAACACGCAATAATTGGCAATATCATTACTCATCTCACGGAACGTTTCAATAGGAGGGAAGTTGTTCTTTTCGCAAAACTCTATACCTTGTGGTGTAAAGAACAACCATACTAGAGTTTTCCAGTCACTAACACCATAAGACTTATCGCAAGCTCCTTTTTGTAAAGCAGCCATCATTATTTCTTTTACTGTATTCATATCTATAAATCTTTAGTATTCCTATTGACTTGTGCTATATCGGATTTTATATCAATTAATAATTTCGTATATTTTGCAATGTCTTCTAAGTAGCTATTCGTAATCACATGTTGATTAAGAATGTTATTTAGTATAGAATTGCTATTAGTTGATACAGATAAAAGAGAATTTAGAGAGATTACGGCTGAAATCATTTGATTTTTGATTTCTTCACCAGAAAGCTGCAAAGCTGTAAACCGGCCGTTTAATTCTGTTGCTGTATCTTGTGACATGGTTTCAAAACCTCCGGCTGTCGACTTTTGTTCTGTGGTGGAACTTTCTCTCATGAGACTATCAGCCCAACCGAATTGAGCATCTATTTCTTGTTGAAGCTGTTCAGCCATGTTGTTGATGTAATCTTGTTCCCATTGAGAAAGCACGTTGTCGGCATAAAATTGTTGCAACTTGGTGCGTATTTCCTCCATTTTATTCGAGGATTTAATTGCTGCCTTAATACTCTCTGTTACCATTTGTTGCATCATCTGCTTTACAACATCTTTTGCAGATTTAGCCCTGTTCTCGCCAGAAGCCCAAGCATCTGCATAAGCCTCTGCAAAGTTATCAATAGCACTTTTTAGGTCTTCACCAAATATGACATCGATAGCTTTTTCTTTGTTATCAGAAATGAGATTGTTTATTTCGTCAATTTGGTTTTCCCATTCTTTTATTCTGTCGCTATCTGTATTTTTTTTATCTTGTTCTTCTTTAATTTGATTTTGAATAAGTACTTTTTGTTGTTCTAGCAATTTATTTTGGTATTCAATCAAGCTGGAAGCACTCTTTCCGTAAGCAGTTTCAATGGATTTGCCTAACTGTTCATACGAACGGTCAAGTGTATCTACCTGATCTTGTAATTTCTGAATACGTTTTTCATTTTTTTCGTCGTGAATTTTTGCGATGGAGGAAGCAAGAGAGGAGACAAGACCAATGGCAGCTCCAGCAGCAGAACCTATCGGTCCAAATATAGCACCTGCTTCTGCTCCTTGCATGGCTGAATTGAGACCGTCCATAGCCACATTGATACCTTCGGCAATACCTGACAGTGTGTCAGAGCCGAAAGCTTCTCCGAGATTTGAAAATGTGTCGGAAAGAAATTGAGCTACACTTAATACCTCACTCAATCCACTTCTTATTTCTTCGAGTCCATCTTGCAATTTTTTGGTATTTGAACCGGCATCGAATACTTCTTTAAGACCATTAGCTAGTTTGTTAAATCCCGTTTCAGATTGATCTGCGGAATTACGGACATTATCTATACCTTTTCTAATTCGTTCTAATTCTTCGGGAGATTTACGCAATGTGTCGAAGGTCTCTTTTGTCATACCAAATTCAAGACCTTTGTTTTCGTCCCATTCGCCTGATTGCAAGAATTGGAATGCCCGTTCAGCTTCATTAGCGATGAGACGCATATCTGCAACTGTATGTTGACGCATATCGTCAAACAATTTACTTATGGCAGACGTAGATTTATTCGCCTCTATATCCAAATCAGAGAGTGCCTTTTTTGTTTCTTCGTCAATAGATTTCTGCTCCCATTCGTTTTTGCCTACCTTACGTGATTCGCCTTGCGCAATGATGGCATTACGCTTTTCATAATAGTCCCCGTAAGCGGCAAGATAATCGTTCATTGCGTTGATTTCATCATCGAGAATTTCTTTGGTTCGTTTATTCTTATTCTTCTCATTTAACCTATTTGCGGTATCAATATCTTCCTGTTGTTCAGTCGTTAGTCCATTCTCATTAAGTTTGGAGGGTTCAATCTTAGCTACTTTGTTCAACTCGGCCAGCTCTTTCTCTTTCTTTTCAATTTCTTTTTTCTGTTCTTCATAATAGTAGTTAATTTGCTGCAATTTTTTATCTTTACCTTCTTCCCAGAGGGAGATTTCTTTCTCTTGGTTTTTTTTACGAAGCTCAAGAAGTTCATCAACAAGTTTCTGCTCGGCCTCTTTTTGTTCTTTTGCTTGCTTATCTTCAGCCGCTCTATCAGATTTGGTTTTAGGCAGCTTTGAACGGAGTGTATCAATTCGTGATTGTAATGCATTGTATTCTTTGCTCCCATAAACTGTTTCTCCTTGTTCTTTCTCTAATTTTGAGATTTGTGTTTTGACTTCATTGATTACTCTCAAATCTTTCTCACGTTCAAGTACAGTGTCTTGAAGCGACTTTATATAAGCCTCTTGTTGGGCCACTGCTTCTTTTGTTCCGCTGCCGTCTGCAAGGGCTTTTTTCAATGATGCAAGCGAAGTTTCAGCCTTCTTGATTTCTTCTTCAAGTTGGGAAATGGATTTACCTTCTGTTGTAAAAATATTTTCAGTAGGTGAATCTAATGAGGGTTCGGGAATGAAATATTTGTTTCTGTATTCTTCTAAATTTTTATTTCTTATTTCAGCTTGTCGCCTTATTTCAAATAGAAGTGTATTTGCACTTTCTCCCCACCCAATAGATACATCATTAAAAATCCTTTGAATTTCTATCGGTATATCTCGACCGCTATCCAGCCAGTTTAACCAATTTCGGTAGATTTTTAATCCAGACTCATCTCCATATTTTTTTGTAAATGCGTCATATACTTTTGTTAAATTTTTTTCTCTGACGCTATTGTATATATCTTCTTCTTGTTTGGCAAAATTGGTATAATTTTGTGCAGCCATAGATTTACGTATGGCTTTTTCTAATTTTTCATATTGTCCAGCAAGAGACCCTGTTTTATCAATTTCTTCATCAATGCCAGAAAGATACTTTGAATAGCCATTTACTATTTTTTCTTTTATAGCATACCATTCGTCAGACCATTTTTTAGCCTCCGTAAGTTGCCTATTAAGTTCCCTTAATGTGGACATTTCATTTAATGCAGCCACTTCGGTTTTACCAAATTCATCGTTCAGTCTTTCCTGTGCCTTTTCCGCTTCTGTTTGATAAGTGACTAATTTATAAACCCCTAAACCTAGTGCTGCTACTGCCGCTGCTACTGCGACATATGGGTTGGCAAGTAAAGTCTTGTTCAGTGCAGCTTGCGCAACTTGCAATAATTTCGTGCGAGTAGCAGCCAAAGCTTCTGCATTTGATAATGTTATTCCTGAAGCTGCTGCAAGACTTTGATTTAATGCGGACTGAGCTAATACGGCGGAATATACTTTTTGTAAAGCTGTTATAGTAATCAATGTAGCTTTATACGTTCCGTATGTTCCGACGATTTCAAGCAAGGTTTTTCCGACAGTTTCATAGTTTTCTATCAAATAAGAAACACCGGATAATGCATCATTAATGATACCTTCATTCGCTTTGCCGATGTCGTTCAACATCATCGAGAAACTGTCTCCTATGTTAGAAATCTGTCCGGTAATGGTTTTACTTTGTTCTTGCATTAAGTTAAAGAACATACCACCCTCGTTGGTAAGGTTCTGTATGACTTTCTGAACCTCTGGAAACCCTATCATACCAGCTTCTACCATTCCTTTGATTTCACTTTCAGCTACTCCAAATTCTTTGGCGAGTTCTTTTATCATTGGAATACCTCGTCCGGTGAATTGGTTTAAGTCCTGTGTATAAAGTCGACCTTGTGTCATAGTTGTACCATAGAGATATACTAAGTCGCCCAAAGGTTGTGAAAGTCCGGCTGCAATGTTCCCTAATCGTATAAGAGTCTCGTTAACATCTTCGGCAGAAGTACCGTAAGCCAATAATTGACGAGCTCCATTGGCAACACCTTGTAGATCGAATGGAGTTTTGGCGGCTGTTTCTGTGAGCTGAGCCATAAGAACGTTTGCCTTTTCACTACTTCCAAGCATAGTGGTAAAAGCGACCTCTAATTGTTGAAATTCACCTCTTACTTGTATAATATTTTGGATAAGCTCTTTTGCTGTAAATCCAGCACCAAAAGCAGCTGCTGCTTTCGTCATTTTGTTGAACATATCTTCTATGCCCAATCCATTTTTTTCTATTTCCTTAGAAGTATTGGTTACTCCGGTTTCTACTTCTCGTAGTTTACGAAGAAAATTAGAATTGTCGCCTGTTATATCAAAATGAAGTCCGGCCATGAGTCTTTTCGATTAAAAGGGGTAGATGTAACATCACATCATTTGCAAATATACAAAAGTGTATGAAATTCATTTACTTTCGATAAAATAGAATAGAGTTAATAAAGTTTAACTAATGTGTGAGTATAAATATTTTAATAAATGATTATTGTATTATATTTTTGGCGAAACAATCTTAACAGTATAAGATATGGACTTTAAAGATACAATTCAGCAGATTGTAGAGAAAATTACTAAACAGAAGGATAACATAGCAACAGAAGAAGCAACAAAAACTTCTTTTGTAATGCCTGTGATAGCAGCATTGGGATATGATGTATTTAACCCATTTGAAGTCGTACCGGAAATGGATTGTGACTTAGTTAAGAGGAAAGGCGAAAAAATAGACTATGCCATAATGAAGGACGAAAATCCTATCCTACTTATAGAATGCAAGCATTGTAAACAAAACTTGAATTTACATGACACTCAGTTACAAAGATATTTTGTCGCTTCAAAAGCTAGGTTTGGGGTCTTGACGAATGGAATAGAATATCGCTTTTATACAGATTTAGAAAAGGTGAACATAATGGACGAAAAGCCGTTCCTTGTGGTGAATATGCTCGATTTATCGGACAACGATATTGAGCAACTGAAAAAGTTTCATAAGTCTTATTATAACGAGCAAGATATATTGAGCACGGCACAAGAGTTACAAATCACGATACAAGTAAAAGAAATGCTTAATCGTAATTTCCAAATGCCGGACGATGAATTTACACGTTATTTTGTCCGTAATCTTAATGATGGAAAATATACGGCAAAACTTGTTGATCAATATAGACCTATTGTTAAGAAATCCATTGCTTCGGTGATTAACGATATTATATCCGACCGTTTGAATGTGGCTATAAAGAATGAGAATAAGGTCGAAAAGCAAATGTCACAAGAGGTTGAGAATGAAAATCAACAGCCGAACGAAATGAATGAAGAAAAACTTCCCGATGGTGTAGTATTTCAAGACCGAGAAAAAGGTATAGTTACTACACAAGAGGAGATAGATGCCTATAACATCGTGCGCAGTATATTGAGGCAGTATGTAGATGTATCTCGTATTCAATATAACGACTACAAGACTTATTTTTCCGTGAACATAGATGGTAGTACATGGTGGTGGATTTGCCGCATTTATATAGGGAAACGGAGTAAAAAAATATGCTTGCCAAAGGATAACTACAAGACGAATGAATGGATTGACATTGAGACTATCGATGATATTTTTAATTATGCCGATGGTCTTAAAGAGGGTCTTGATTTGGCATTGAAAGAGTCGAATTATTGGCTTGCAAAGAAAAATAAATTAGAAAAATGATAAACGTAACTAATACAAATTTTAGAATTATGAGAAAGTTTTTGCTAATCATAGTTTGTGCTTTATCCATTGCATCTTGCTCAGATAATGATCCTGAGATATTATCAGTAATGATTAATGTAAAATGTGATAATAAAATTGCATCTCCTTCTTTGGTTCGCTTGTATGAATATGAAACAGCAAGAGACTTTGATGACAGCTATATGTCTACAATGGAGTACGGCGATTCTCAAGTTTTAAGAGATAAGTTGGGTAATGAGTTGACTCCCGCATATACATCTGACACGTTTTCTGGAATAAATATTTTTGAGGACATAAAAACAGGGGTATATTTGGCTGTAATACTTTATAAACCTGACGGCTTTACATGGCCGATGTTTTATTTTTATGGATATAAAGTAATTAATGTTGACGAGGATAATAACGCACTTTTACATAATATATGTTTTTCTTATAGCGAATACGACCGAGGTAAATTCATTGAGTTTTAGTCCCACTTCATGCCTTTTATTTTATCCATATTTTTAGGATCGTCCCCGTTTATAAATGTTCGGTCCATAGATATATGATATTTTTTTATCTCATCGTCAGTAAGGTATATAGATGTTATGTAATCATTAAGTAACATATGCAGGTTGGCATAACTAATACCCCATACAACATAGTCCATAGTCCAGCCATAGCGTTCGCAGGCTATATCTATCAAAGTACCATAAATACTTTTACCTCCAAAGGTTATAGTGTTACACTTCTTTTTCTTGATTATTGATATTTTTTCTTGTTCTTTCTTTTCAATATCAATCTGGAAGTGTTTAATGAACTGCTCGATGTTATCCTTTGATAACACTATTATGAATAGTTGAGCAAGTTCTTCGTTCGAGAGGTTGTCTTCAAATAACTTTTGTCTTTCATTTATCAGGTGGCTATTGAATAATTCTTCCTTTTTATCGAATGTATGGTAAGACAATATTTTGCATATAATATCTCTTTTGGAATCACATAATCGTAATGCTTCCATATATGGATTTAGAGAAAGGAAGTCTGTATTTATTTCTAAATTTTCGGTAAGACGTGATAAGAGGTATATTTTACCTAATGTGGCAGGGTATAAGTAGAATTGCATTTCTTCCCCTATATGGAACTCATAAGGCCTTTCCATAATAGTATCTGCAATATCCATTTCTATTATTTTCCCTTCTTTGTCCATGTAAAATAAATTATATTATATTGAGCGCATCTGTGGTGTCGAACCACAACTTTATACATGGAGTGTATATGTGCTACCGTTACACTAGATACGCAGGACACGTGGGTACAAAGCCCCCACGTTGGCTCTATCTACCTATTGAATTATCCTCCAACGCTTGGATTAGGAGCTACTTCGAATTTATCTCCATCTCCAGATTCATCTTCAGGATCGCATTCAATTTTACTGATGCTTCCACCAGATTCCGTCACGATGATTTTACCCCACTGAATTTGTTTTTTATCGGCGGCTGCTTTCAAAGCATCAAAAGTGTATGCCCAGACACCTCCATCAGCAGAGGTAAATGTGTCTTCGACGGAAACTGTCGTTTTCTCCATACAGAAGCCTTGAACTTCTGGATCTTCCGGTTGAACAACAACGGCATAATTGTGTGCAACAACACCATCGCTATCACTTACAGGGCGTTTACGTCCTTTTGCGGCACGAATGTTCAATGCCAAAGCATAGGTATTCTTTCCATACTTTACATCCTCATTTTCGCCCCCTTCGATTTTTGCTTCTTGTTTATCTCCTTTTGTTGTCGTCAACTGTGTAGAATCTTCCACAGGGGTAGGTAATTCCTCCCATTTAGGAGCAGAAGCATCCAAATCTTTTATAAATACACGGGGTTTACCCCATCCTATTACTGCCATGATATACCTAATTTACATTAAAAATTTATTCGTTATTAATCTCGATATACAGTTTGTTATTAATGAAATGTTCCGTATGTCCGTCCTCAAAGGAAACACCCGTCGGATGCACCTTTTGGTTACATTCCGATGGCACGGTATGGAAGTCACCTCTACGTATGGAGAAAAGGAACTTACACAATTCGCATAATTTGCCTACACGGACCGTATCTCGTTCCCATTGTTTCGTATCTTCATTCCATAGGTCTTTAACATATATATTGACATTCACATAAGCTCGTTGTATTTGCCCGCAACCTTCATTTGCAAGAACAGATATGACTATATCTTCTTTTTCAGATTTGTTAGGCCTTCCTCTATCACTCAATTTACCGGTGACATTACGTTCGAGTTCTGTACCTTTAACTTTGTGATAAACGAACTTAGCTATTTCAATATCGGATTTCATTATTTCGCAATCTGTCTTTTAAGTTTTTCAAGCATCAATGGAACTTGTTCTTTTACCCAAAGTTCGGTTGATGCAATTACGTCTTTATTATCCATCGCTTCTACAAATTCAGCATAGTTCATTCCGGCGACTACGATAAGTACATAGTTATTGGAATATTTTTTAGCAAGTTCTTCCGCTAAGTCTTTACCTGTTTTTACACCTTCTGAACCTTGCTTCACTTGGTTGAAAGCTGAGTATTGAATGATGTTCTTATTATGAGCAATTACATATCCAACCGAACTACGCAAGTTGCCTGTTTGGTCGTACCAACTTTTATCACCTGCTCTATCACGAATTTTTGTAACGCATTGTTCGCCAAGTTTGGATAAAGCACGAATAGTAAGACGCTCGACACGCTCTGCTTCTCTCATGAGCATGTCATGCACTTCGCTTAGCTTGGTGGTCATTCTTATACCCATATTCTAAACCCAAATTTTACACTGAAGCTGGTAGCGATGGAAACCTTTCACACTAAACTCCCTTTCAATTCCTTCAAGCAGATGTATCTTAATCCTGTCACCTATCATGAATGTTCGACAATTTGCACGTAGATAAACTGTATATGAATAGCTTCTTACAATACCATCTTCAAACTCTTTTTCAGAGGCTTTACCGGCAGGAACCGCGTCGCATTCAATACAGCCTTCCCAGTTAGTTTCTCCTTCATGATAATCACCATTGCTATCCTCGTAACCATCTTTTGATACGAGGTACTGCAATCTGTGTGGATATAGTCTTATTACTGACATATTACAAAAGGCAGTCACCTATATATACCATTGGCTTTGCCTCCAACTCTACCGAAGGTTCACCAATGGCATTATAGATTGAGTTAACACGTAACAGAATACGTTCTTTGTCTTTATCTGACAAAGACCCGAAAGACTTGTCTGCTTCAGAAAAATTGATAGCTTGAACCAAAGACCAAAGACAATCAGCCAAAGCTCCCATATACTCCTTTGAGTTCATTATATCTGAATCGCAATCACCAACTGGATTGAGTTTGCGTTTTATCATCACATTCTCTACAAAACCGATAGAAATCGGATAATGTATTTCGTCTATGAGAGCTTGCTGAATTGTCTTCATGGCTTAACTATCTCCATTTGTTGTTTTATATGATTCAACAGCTTTTTTGAGCTTAGCTTCATCGGCATCATTCAATTTGTTTACAGCAGCAATTAACTTATCGTCTGAAATAGCCGTCGATAAGTTTTTACCGGTTATTTTATTGAACTCTGCGACGAAGTTTGCTTTTATGTAAGCTTGCCCCCAAATGGTGATGTTCTTATCGGTAGAATCTTTTCCCTCTTCGGTGGAGTCAATCGTTTGAGCCTCTGAGATGTCAAGGGAGTAGATTTGGTCTACGTTTTCAATAACAGGGAGAACTAATGCTTGACCACTTGTAAATTCCTGCAAAGGATCATTTTTAGAATACTTGCTGATAAGTTTGTATTCATCTACCGTGGAATAAATTACTCCTGCTACGGGATTAGTAACTTCCGCAAGTGTACCCCAAACCAATGCGCCAACTTCTTGTGTGGTAAGGAATATTAGTTTGTTCGCATTCCACGGCTTGTATGGAGTACGTTTACCATTTTTCTCAGAAATGACTGTACGGTCAATCTTTAAGAATGTAATTCCGTTGTTGTCATCGGCAAATGCTTCGTCAAATAATGTAGCAGTAGGAACAGGTAACTTGGTGTTGCTATCGAACGTCTGTCCACGATAGTTGGCTACCAATTCTTTTGCCCATTGTTCTTGTCTCATTTTATTGTAAGTCGATAACGAGATTGCTATCGTTGTAATGGAGTTTCCATCTGCGTCAGCTTTTGCAATAACACGCTTTATGTCATCGGAAGAAATAGTTCCAGATGTCTCTACACCAAAACTATTTTGCGGTAAATAGTTGAAATTTATGCGCAATCCAGTTCCTGTATTGTTCTCATCTTCAACGATTACGACACCATCAGATAAAGCAGTTAAAAAGTTTGCTTCGTTCTTTTCATCGATACCAACAGAGCAAGCTACCGCATCGTTGGTTAGCTTGTTAGCTATATTAGTGAACGCAGCTCCTTGAGCTTTCATGATGTTGATTGTGTTGATCTGAGTCTCACGAAGAATTTTTTTCATTCCGACCTTTGGCAATGTACCATTTGCGTGAGCAATGGAGTCTCTCATCTTGGGAGGGAGAGGTGAGTCCATTGCTACCATGTCGGCCGCAACATAAGTTGTGTTAACTGATGCACTTTCCCACTTTTGGTCTGCGGAATATTCTTTGCGAAGCATTGTCTTGTGAAGATATGTAAGCTGATTGCCTCGCTTACCATTGATTCTCTCGATGATGGTTTGAAGTTTCGGGAAAATCTTTCTGATGTATTCAATAAATAGTGATTCTTTCATTTTTTACCTCCTTTCTACATTAATCGTGTAAGAATACAAGAGTTGGCAATGCCGTTTTCATAGCCGCTTTTATGTCGTCTATGGGGTATGGGCTAGCCAAATCATTGACTTCGCCACTATACATAATGCCAACCAATGGTTCGCTAGTTGGTTTTGTACATACGACTACTCCTACATATTCGTGGGAACCGGGAAGTGATTCGTATCCATCGCCAGATGATTTTACGGGCATAGGTTTGTACGTGTCTGTGGACGGATCACGAATAACAACGTGCCCGGCTTTAATAACCGGAAGGTTATAATTTGATACGTCAAGAGTACGACCTCCGATAATGCCAGCTACATAATGCCGAATTACGACAGAATCCATTCCGGCATTTAGAATTTCCATTTCGCTTGCTAAATTTGCTGTTGCACCCATTGTTACAATTTCTTTTTTGACTTAGAAAGTGTTGACTAAATCTTCAACTTCTTTGTCGGTTAATACTTCGTCTTGTTTACCCGAACCTTTACTTCCGGCAGCAGGAGGACTTGACAATGTTGCCAAACCTGCATCTGCACGCTCTTGATTGTAATTCTTCAGGTCTTCCTCAACATCAGAATAGAACTCCTCGAAATCGTCGTCACTCTCAAAGCTCATTTTAGAGAAGCTTTTCAAGGTACGCGAACCGAATGTTCCGGTGTCTTTCAGCAGGGCTTCAAGTTTGGCTTTACGCAAGTTAGAAACTTTTTCACCTTCCAATGCGGCAAAACGGGCTTCCTGTTGCTCTCTGAAAGACTTAAACCATGCGGGTTCTTCGTCTTGTTCATTTCCTTTGTTTTTGGAATTTTTCTTGTTTGAAGCTGGTTTCGGAGTATCATCCGGAATGTTGTCATCCAGTTCATCGTCCAGTTCAGCTTCGGGGTGTTTCTTCTTCCATTCGTCAAGCAAACGGTTGGCTTGCGACTGGCCGAAAGTGAGGTAAGGGAGAACCGCTTCTATCTGTTCGTCGATTTCTGCGTTTACATCCTCTTCTGAGGCATCTTCTGCGGATTTTAGGTTATCGGCAATCTTGGCGGCGATACCCTTCAATTCCTTTGCGTTGAACCCTAACGCCTTCGCTTTAAGTTTCAACCTTACGAAAACTTGCTGTTGTCTGTTCATTTCATTTAGGTTTAAACAAAAAAATAGTCTGCGTAGCAATGTAGCCAGCAGACTATTCGCATCTTCTTTCAGATGTGCCTCCGCCTAAACGGACAAACAGGTGTTTACGACAAGTCGGGTGGCGTACATCTTCATACGCTTTCTGCAAATATATAGTAAAGTATATGAATTTCATACACTTTTCAATAAAATATTGATCGAGTTTTATTTTTTTAAGAAAAGAGGATAATAAAAATAAGACAAAGTAATACAAAAACAAGATAGTTGGGAATGAGTGATTTATCATCAAGTAACCAAAGGCGAGTGGAATTGAATTTGCGTCATTATCCAGTTATTCTATTGAGAATGGCAAAGATTGTTTCGTCAGTGAATCTGAAAACTGCATGTAAGGTTGCAGCTGAGATACTATATAAGGCATTCATCGTTCATTGAAAGGTAATCATTTTCGGTTAAAATAATACTGTCTAATAATTTTATATCAAATATATCCAATATATTTTTAAGGGAGTGAGCCATTTTTATATCCTCATTACTAGGGTTTTTGTTACCGCTTGGGTGATTGTGAACGAATATGACATTAGTAGAGAGGGTATCAATAGCATATTTGGCAATCAATCTTTTGTCAGCTAATGTTCCGCATATTCCTCCTTGAGAAATTTTAGCATACCCGGTTATATTGCAGGCTTTGTTCATCAATATAATGAATGCACTTTCATAAATAAGAATATCTTCATGATAGAACTTTCTTGCGAATTTGGCCGAGTCTATAGAAGAATAAACTTTGACAACTTCAAAATCTTGTTTTTTTGCTGTTATGCTGTATTCTACGGCTTTCTTTTTCATTGCTCTTATGTATTTAGTTATGCTATTTCGAATTTGTAGTTAGGATTGTTTGCTTTCATCGATTTTATGTTTAAAGATGAGTATATAAGCCTGTCACTTGTGTGAACACTTCTTGCAACTGTTCAGCATAAATATCACTCGAAAAGAAGACCTCTTTGGCCTCGGAAAAAGAAAAAGTCTTTTTGTTGAATTTCGGGGATTTGATGAATCTCATAGAATAAGTATCCTTACCTTCTTCATAAGTAATAATTAATTTATCTGCGCCAGATTTATTTTTGCTCAATTTAATAACCTGCTCCATGTCACCAGATTCATTCTCCATGTAACCGGTAAATTTTGATCCTGTCATAACTACAAATCTATGTCTGCCAAGTTGTTCGTATAGGGCCAACATTATTTCTTTTATTTGTTCTTCCGAATGTTTCATTACTCTTATGTATTATTGTGCAGGAATTTAGTCCTGCTGGTTAAACTTAAATGATTTCGATTGTCTGCTCCCTGTAATTGATAGTCACTTCTAATTTCTTCTCGCTTTTATCCTTTGGATAAGAAACAGCCTTACATTCTGTCCCACTCATCACATATCCACCATTTGATTTCCTTCCAAACTCACTAAGGTACTCATCAGCCATTTCTATGTATTCACCAAATGACAATAAATCGTTAATTCTTAAATCTTTTACTTTCATTACTCTTGTCTTTTAATTGTTAGTAATATTGTTTCTTTTAGTATTGTAAAGATACTCATTATCAGTGAGTTAACCAAATATTTACAGCCTTATTTTGCTCATAATCAATAGTTTAACTTTTGGTAACTTGGATATTGTAATATAAAAAACGCCGACTTTCACAAGCCGGCGTACATAAGAGCAATGAAAACTGCAATTATTGTAAAATAATAAGACAGTCTTCGATACAAAGATAGAGGTTTATAGCGATCATAAAAAGTCTTTTAGTAGTTCTTCGTCACTAATAAAATCATAGTCATGTGGATAAAACGTATTAGCTAGTGCATCCATATAGTCTGGTGAACGTTTGATACGTTTCTTGATTTCTTCTTTCGGTTCAATTATAATCCGGCCATCGCTTTGGAACTTCCAATGTGTCTCGGTTGCTTCTTCCATGAGTTTGTCACAAGGGGGAATAGCTGCCCCAAAACCGTTCTTCGGATTAAGCCAATCTCGTAAAGACCAATAGCAGTAAGCTCGCATATTGGCAAATTCATATTGTCCGGTAAGGTCATGCAAGCCTCTTGCACTCTCGGAATACTTGCAAGAATAAACGTTCCTATATCCGAGTTCTTCCAGTCGGGAATATACTCCAGCTCCTTCACCTATTGTATCGATGTACGCTTTGGATTTTTTGTCAGAAAGATATATGATGTGCATTCCTGCGACATGCATGTGATCCGCTTTTCCAGCAGATTGGTGAACTTCAAATTTAGGGACATAGTTGCCGTATCGAGGGCAAAGTACACTTTCATCTCGTCCCATACCAGCAACATCAGAGCCAATCTTACATGATTTAGACGGTGTAAAACCTTCTTCTTGTAAACGATTCCAATTATCATTTGCAATCTCTATCCATTCATACGGAATAAGTACATCTTCGGAGACTTTTGGAAACATACCAAGTACCTTGACACGAAAAAGGTCATTAGGTCGGTACAGACCACCTTCCCACTTAAAATCACCTTCTCCTTCATTAAAATCTGCTTTCTGAATGGGAGAACACCAATTTATCACTTTATCTTTTACCCACTCGTAGTTAACTTGTCCGGGAATAATCAGCTTTTTACTGACTACATTTTCCGCATTCAAAGAATTAAGCCTGAACTTTGAAAATCGTTCTGACTTCATCGCACGTGCCGCATATCCAGTTGTGATATTCGGATTAAATACAATAAGCAAACGGGAATTTCCCTGTAAGTTACCCTCTATGGCGTTATAGATAGTTTCAGATATGCCGGAGGCTTCGGTAACGACAAACATGGTATTCACAGCATGGAACCCTGACCATGCTTCCATATTATCATCACCTGATTTGAACCCTGTCAGAAACCACTCATCATAATTGGTTCTGATACCTGATGAAAGTAAACGACCGGGTAATATTTCTGCATTGCGGAACAATCTGGAAACTTCAGGTATCATAATATCCTTTACTTGGCGACCCGATGGCGCAGTCATCGCTATCTTAGTATTTTTAACCAATTTACCATCCTTCCAACGAGGGGTAAGATACATAAAACACATAGCGGCACAGGCGGCAATATAGTCCTTTCCTCTTGAAGTTCCGCTGGCAACCGCCGTCATTGGATTGTGCTGAACAGATTCCAAAATCGTTTGCTGCTCTTTATCCAGCCGTGCATGTAAGACATCATGCGCAAACTTGCACCAATCCTCTCGCCATGCCTTCATGTATCGTATTGATTTATCCGCTTTGCTCATTCTTCATCGTCCGGAAGTTCTTGCATAAGTTTCTCAAATGGATTAACCGTAATGTCTTGTTCTATTTTTTCTACATACCCTCTATCACGCATTTTTGTTTTACTCAACCAAATGAGCATCGTATTATCTTGTTCCGTAATAGCTTTCGTAAACATTACCGTTTCAAGTTTGTCTTTGAATGATTCTTCGACTTCTTCCCATTGTTTACGAAATTCTTCATCCTTTTCTTTCCACTTATATGCAAGAGTTCTGGATATACCAGCTGCTTCACATGCTTTGGTAACATTCAGTAATCGAGCATCAAGGGCATTGAGAAAAATTTCTTTCTTTTTCTTTACTGGAATTCTAAACTTCTGTGCCATCCTTATTTCCCTCCAATACATTGTTTACAATTTCCAACATTTTACAAATACTTAGTGCTTGTGCTTTGATTTTATATTTGGCTTGAACTTTAGCACTAACTTCATTCAGCCTATGCATCGTTTCTATGTCTAATAAAGTGAGGTTCCCAAGTTCCTTTTCAGAGTAGCACTCCAATGTTTCCATAAGTTTATCAAATGAAACTTTTTGCGTATCTACAAACATCAGAGTAACTGGAACAATTTCGTTATTCGGCATTTCAACCGTATAGTTTATGTCCTTCACGCTTTCCAGAACTTCATTGCTGATATGAGCATACTCTTTCAATGCTACATCTGTTATTTCATCAAGCAATTGCTTTATTATTTCTTGGTCATCTTGACCGTTTATCGAATTTGCACTTAGCTGAATAGCCCGTATTTCGTCATTGGTAATATCCTTTTCATTAATATACATAATATGACATGATGTCAAACCAGCCATATTTGCTGCTTGGATTCTATGGTTTCCAGAAACAACAGTATAAGTTCCGTTGTTATGTTCAACACAAAATGGGACACTGCTTAACTGTCCATCTCTACGAATATTATTCACAAGTTGGTTAAACATGGATTGCTCCATGAATCTTGCATTCTTCTTAATCAGCTTGATAGAAGAAAGCGGAACTTCTTTTATTTGAAACTGCTTCATAACTTTTATTCCTTTCTCGGCTCATCGCCGTATTTTTTCACAAAAGCTTTTAAAATATCATCTAATTTCCCACGAATACCAGCATCCTGTATATAATGCAATTTACCAACACAGCGTTCATGCAATTTAAATACACCCCGATACTTCATGCTTACAGGTTTATCGGTAAATACAGAAGTGGCTATAACACCACAATTATGCTTATACCTTATATCCAACTCCGCTTTAAATTCTGACGAAAGCACACCCATAATTAGCAACCTGCTTAGTTTAGGTAAAGGATGGTCTATCACAAAATCCGACTTCATCCAAACTGCATCCATTCCATATTTGCTGACTTTCAAAAAGTCGAACATACAAGCTCCGAACACATAATCATCCAAAAACCACAAGTAACAAAATGGAGCGGAACCAAGTATAATCCCTTTCTTCAAGTAAATCATACGTAGATAATCAATCTCTGCCATAGAAGCACGTACAAACCGGAGTTTGCTATTATTTGTAAGTACGTAATCATCCGGAAGCCGTTTATACTTTAGGGGGATGATAGTTCGCTTGTTAAAACTACTATCTCCGCTTTCTACCACATTGGACCAGATATATGTACGTTGGTCTTTAAATACTTCTCTTCTGCCCATAAACCCATGCTGCGAGAGAGCCATGTAATTAACTTGTTCTTCATCTATTTCTGCATACTTTGTTTTAGTACGTTCCTGCCAGCCGAAGTCATCCAAAAGGAAACGCTGTAATGCGTTACTTGTCGCTTTCATGCCGGAATGAAACTCATTCTGATAAATCATAATATCATTTTTGTTGCAATTAAGTATTGCATCCGATATATCAGCACAATAAAAAATTTCAACAGACTTGCTTTTAAGATTATCCACAAGTTTTTGGTAACGCTCCGTATATTTCTTATGGTAATACTCCAATTTAGCCATGAAATCATCATAAAGCGACTTATGGTAAATATCCTGTGAGTTTTTATGCTTCTTGATAGCATTGAACAGATGGATAGTTGCAATGATTTCAGCCGGGCTTTCAGACTTGATATTTAGGAACTCATATTCGTCATTAAAACGCAGTTCCTTTATCTCTCCTTTGATTACTTTGTACATCATATAGATGAAATACTCTTTTGTGTACACCTTAATCTCACGGTTAATAAGAACCTGCTCTATATCCATGTAATATGAGTTAACCACATGGGCTACATCAAACTTGGCCGCTTCTTTCTTGATGAAAGAAAGCATACGATTTGACTTTTTGAACATGGAACCCACTATCGTAACATTATCCGAATGTTCTGCCGCCCAAAGCAACGGTTTGTGCCTTTGGGGAACTTTAGAATAATCGATATGGAACGCTTCAATACATTTATCAATTGTAGTGAGTTGCTTATATTCCTTCATGTCTTCATGTAGATAGGCATACTCCACGAATGAATACATGAATTTGATTGTTTCCAGAACCTTATCAAAATCCCAAGAACTGTTGAATATACGGAACTCTGCCGTACCAATTTTCGCAATAGAACAAAGATTGAGCCAATAACGTATGTGCCCCCTGTCAGATCCATTACTGAATACTTTTAGAAGATTGTCGATATTGTCAGCTTCCAACACTCGTTTTACTACATCGTATGGTGGACTTGGAACAAGATATTTTGTTTCCCACCACTCGGCAATATCAAATATTCGCTTGATAGGATATGCAGTATAGTAGGATAGTGCAAACATGCGTTTGATAACATCCAAACCCATATCCTTGATATACAGATGTGCATCAAAACCTTCATTCCACATAAGATAGCTTCCTGCATCTTTCATAGTCTGAATGAAGTCTTTCAATTCTTGCAAATCTTCCACACAATAATGATACGGTCGGGTGTTAATCTCACCGCCAAACTGACCGTGATGTGTAACTGCTGAACCGTCTGAGTTATTCATCATGGTTAATTTGTTGTCCGTCCACTTGTAACCGGATGGAAGAGGAATGCGCTGTTTATCGCCATCCGCAAATTCCAGTTCCATGCCAAATGTGCGATTGGCTATGTAGTCTATCCACCTTTTATCTATATTCATATTCTGCATATCTCAACTTGACTAATGATTTATAATTGGGAACAAACGTAACCACATCGCCAATACAATAATCTGAAACATGTTCGCATTCCATAATCGTGTATTCACTGGAGCTATCTACATACTTCAAATCTTTATGATAATCAATATGACATTTATCCAAATCTGCCATTGAATAACCACAGTCCAAAATCAACTGCCCGCGTTCCGGGAAAACGCCTATCACTTTTGTCTGTAACTCTATTCCGTTCAGGCCTTTTTTTTGCTTATCGTTACAATATGGTATTGTACCAAACAGCATATATTCGCCGATACGAACGTCACTTATAAATCCGGGTAATTTAGAATCTTGACCAAGCCAAAAGCTACCTCCCAGACTAATTGATTCGATATTATTACGAAGTTTACTCCAGATGCTATACAGTTCTTTTTCTGAGGGATGATTTTCGTTGAGACATCCCGAAGTAATCAAGCCACATATATGAGAGTTTGAAAGCATCCTTATCTCATCGGATAGTTTACGTACTTCATAAATACTTAACCCTTCCCTATTGTCGCAAGCATTAATAGGAATGTAAAATTCCCGTATTCCATGCCCCGTATCTCCATTTATATTAAGGCATCTCCAAGCATCGGAAAATGATGTTACGACTGCTCCTTTATTCTCTTTTACAGCTTTGCTGATGGAATAGCAAATACTATTTTTTAAATGTAGCCCGAAAATATTATTTGTTACCCTATCTGCTATATGTTCATAAATATCTTCGTAGAAATCTTTGAACATTAAAGAGATAGGTATATTAACAAGTGTTTGCGCCTTTTCGATGTTCTCAATGATATTCTTGGTGTAAACTATAACTTTCATAGCTCCCACTTTAAGATTAAACGTTCAATCCCTTTATATTTGGTATCTCTTTTGAATGAGAACCCTGCATTGACGAAACTCTTCATGCTTGCCTCATTCTTGGGTGAAGTCATAGCAAATATTTCTTGAACACCATTAGAAACCAGTTTCGCTATATTCGCATTAATAAGTATGTACTGGAATCCGTTACCTCTATAATCAGCATGAACAAAACATTTATCCACGTAGGCAGTACCGTATTCAGTAAAGTATGCAAGCGAATAGGCGACCAACTTGTCATTTACCAGTAGCCCGAAACTGCAACCGGATTGCAGACACTTTGCTATATCTTCCTTCTCAGAAGGAAAACATATATCAGGATTGACAAGAAGAGTTTGCTCCATTTTTTCAATTTCGGATATATCAGACATAGACAATGCTTTCACTTGCATCTTGTACTCAATACTTCCTTTATGCGTTGGGAACAATGGTTCGTAACGGTCAATCCATGCTTTAGAGAGGAATGTGTCTATGTCAGTTTTAGGCAACAACGCTTTTCTGTAATTGTCAAAGATGTCCAATACAAACTCCTTATGCTTGGTAAGCTGTTCATTCTTCAACGGACACTTACCACTACGAAAAACAAAGCCCTTCTTTACAGATTTTACCCACAATGGATAACTGCGACACATGATAGGCTTATAACCATTGTCACATGACTTACAGTCTTTGGCGATACATTTTACCTTTTTACCGCCAAAATAATCATCGTCTATAATCTGTAAATGGGAGATTTCTTCTTGGTGCCCATCAAGTTCATTGGGCAAGATTACAATATGCCCGTCCGCCCCGAACGAACAACATTTCCAGCCGCAGCCGGAGTTTTCACATGCTCTTATTAGTCCTTTATCGTTCATATTATCGAGTTGTATATAACTTCATATACATTTTGCGTTAAATGCCTGCCGAGCGTATTCCCGACAGGCTTAACAAACAAATTCAATTTGCAAGCTACTTGCAAGAACACTTATGCAATCTTTCGGCTTCTTTCAGTCGTGTCAGATGGCAATTTCCATCACCCCGTAAACTACATAAGCTTTTATATCCTTGCTTTTGCTTATCGCTACTATAAGGGTTGAGAGATAAGTAGGAGTCGAACCTACACAAGTATCGTCTGATTTCTCGTTTTCGTCCGTAGATTGGTTATCCTACGATTTTTAAACTACTCAACCTGTTACTTTCAGCAACGGTCTTGATGACATCCATTCTTATGCGCGCTTAGAATTTCCGTTCATTTAGTCTTAGCACCCTATGACCATTTTATCCCTACGTGGTGATATCAGGACTTGAACCTGAAATGATATGTTTAGCGACTGAGCTGTTGTTAGCTTCCTCAGCTTCCTATTCAGTACTATCTACCGCAATGTAGCGTCTACCAATTCCGCCATACCACCAAATTTGCGTGTCTTTCCACGCTGTCAGATTGTACAGACCCAGCTAAAGAAAGGAATCGAACCTTTCTGCCATTTACCATAATCTCAATCACCGAGCCGACTTGAACGGCATTCGAGCGGAAACAGGGAATCGAACCCCACTCTTTGGCTGGAATGCCAACGCTCTACCGATGAGCTATTTCCGCAATCGCCTATGCTGTCAAACCATCGCTTGCTTGGCAAATCTGGCAGCATTCCATCAAACGCTATTGATGGTTGGCTAATTCTTTGAAATCACAATTATCCCATTCATTGCCAACTATTTCACCTTTGAGTATCTCTTCAATATGAAATGCTGACTTATCATTTATTTCACCATTGTATTTTATAGCTTTCAGTACAGAATGACCGTATTTGTCTTTGCTTATTATTCCAAGTTGGGAAAATGGAGCATCTATGTATTTACTTCCAAATTCATCTAATATTTTGGGGTTAAACTTTACAATATCCCCGAAATACGCATCAATTCCATTTTTGTCTTTCAATCCAATCTGTTGGCTTACTGTATTAGCTCTCACCTCTGTTGAAGACAAATCAACCGTTTCCTTATCGTTAATATAGTCAACATCGGCAAGGAAACCATATACCCATTCATTATTATCCGTTCTTTTTCCTCTAAATATGTAATTATCCATATCAAAACAAACTTGCTTGTTCATACTTAGGTTCTTTCTTCTCAACAACTCCAAACTCTTTGATTTCAATACCTGTCTTTTCGGTAAGCCATTTTGCTAAAATGTGACGATGGCAGAAATCATCCGGCTTTTCGTAACAGCAGAGAGCGACATCTTTGCCTTCACTCAATGCTTCAATTTGCTTCACGACTTGGCTTGCATCTTGGCTCGCCAATATTCTGTCATAGAGTTTTAGGTATTCATCGTGAGAACAAGGTCCACTCACCATATAACGAGTTGGGCAAACATTCAGCATTTGTGGAATACCAGCTATAAATCTGGGTTTTCCGATTGCTACGCAAATCATATTAACTCCCGCCTCTTTCAGTTTTCGGCTATTACCGAAATACGATGTAAAAATCTTCATTTTTTTGTTCTTTTTACGGTGTAAATATATAAAAAGTATATGAAATTCATGCACTTTTAGTGCTAAAATTGTCTAAACTACCACGTTTTTATCATTTCTATGACTTTTTCATATTCTCCAGAGTGTAATAAACCTGCTTCGGTATGGAAATTTATATCATCTAAGCGATATTCTATGAGCAAACAGGTATATTCATCACCAATTTTACGGTGTTTTTGATGTTTCTTAGTAAGTGCTTCCATTTCTTTGCAAGATAGGCAGTAGTAATTCTTACTGTTGAGATTCCGCATTTTCTCAACATCTTCTTCTTTCAAATCGTCGTATGTCATGGCTTAATCCTCCTCAAATTCGTCTTCATATACAAAAATGTGTTTACCACTTCCACAAATCTCGACTTCCCATTTAAACGTGTTCGGCCAATATTCGATTAGAATGATGTTTCGATAGCCTTTATATGGCTCTTTCAATGTTGCTGTTCTCATTGCTGTAAATTTAAAATGTAGGGTCTATATAATGACTTTGGTAATGAAGCATAAGTAAAACACCATCTTTATAAGACTGTCCTTCTGCCACCCAAAATCCGTTTCTTCTTTTGGTAAAAACTTTTGGCATTCCTTCAAGTTCTGGAAGTATCTCATATTCGCCATTATAATAGTCTAAGCATTTCGTTTGGTTGAAAGTAACTTCTATTTTGCATGGAGAAATAATTTTAGTTACTGTTGCCGCCCGTTTGTCAGAGTAATAACAAACTGTGCAGCCAATCCCGACTTCTGGCACAAGGCTCTTGATTGCTTCTGATTTAGCTTTTTGCTTTTGCTCGCACCAATCAGACAATTTAATATTGCCGGGATATTTACGATTTTCTATTTCGTGAAGAATAGCAAAACTCTCTTTGCTTGTCATTGTTCTTTTAGTTTCCATTGTTCTATCCGTTATACGTTGCTGTTATTTCTTCGGCTTTAAGCTCAGCCTTCAGTTCGCCATTCTTATACATTCTTACCGCTATGATACGAACGGTTTCAGATAAGAATCTACCTAAGTCCTTTCTTACTTTTTGCTCCAGCTTAATAGCCTTTACCAAATCCTTAGTACGCTTTCTAATGGTTTTCTTGAAACCAAAAACGTAATCTTCTGTATCAATCTCAAACAGGTATGTAGTTGAATGCAGTACCTTGTTGAGTTCTGCTGTCATTTGTTGTACTCTATTCATTGCTCTTATTGTTTAAGTTGTTATTTTGGATATGTAAATATACAAATAATATATTGAATATCAATAGTTTACGCACTAAATATCGTGGACTTAAACTTTGTTTAACTTTTTGTCTCTCAGCAACTTTCGGTCAAGTATCTGTGCAAACAAACCAGTTGCAAACTATATTTCACGTCCATACTTATCCTTGCATCGAATGTATATATCTGCTCTTTACCAGACATATATTGTATGGACGAATACAATCACAGAATATTCCCGATGCTGTTTTTGGCTTACGATAACCACCTCTACCCATACTTCTCGAATAATAATGATTTGCTTTTCTCTATCTCCTTGTCTGTGTCAATTCCGAGTTGTCGATAGAAAACAGAATTTCCGGAGAGACATTCATGTGCAATCTTCAATGTCCTACGTTCTTCTTTGGAGAACCCAACTCGAAATGTAGAAAATATAGCCAACGCTTCTTTCAAAGACCCGGAGTGGAGTAGGGATATAGCTTCACTTGTTTTGGTTTCCATAAGGGTAAATTTCTATGTCTTCAAAATCATCGTCAGTAAGGGCGATTTCTTCTGTGTTTATCATTTCTTCTACTTTCTCATGAGCGGAATTCATGTTTTCTGCTTCTACCTCCACTATCTTCGAGTAGGTTTCGATTATTCTGAATTTGTATTTCATTCTATATTCCTTTTATTTAGTTTTGAATTTTGCAATCCTGCGTGATACCCATCAATCCATATTAACAATTCTGTGGGTTTCAGATACCCGCTTATCCTGTGGCATGGAATGCCCCCTTCTATTACTCTATCCCCAGTAAATGATTCATCGTGTATTACGAACGCATAATACCCATAAGAGAATGACGAAGCGGTTAGATGCATCCGATTAGCATGACAGTACTTTTCTAATTGTTTTAATGCTTCTTTTTGTGTCATAACTGATGATTTATAGATTTTCGTTGATTTTCTTTTCAGTCCGTTTAATGAATCGTTTAATCATATCTTTTAACTCATTCTTTAAATCGTCCTTGTCAAGATACGAGCAGAAAGTTTTCGCATTATCCAATGATTGTAAAATATTGGTGATAGCATACGATTGTTTATCTGACATATCTAACAATGATATATTCTCACTTATTACCCCCATAATTTTACTGCAAGATCGTAATTCTTTTGAGCTTCATTTACTGCTTTTTTTGCATAAGTAAGAGTGTAGGAGTGTTCACGTGGATATTTGCCTGACTTTACACCTTCATGATATTCTTTGGCTTCTTCCAGTTTGTGAGCATAAAAGTCGATACTTTCTGGCATAGATAGGTTGATGGTTGTAGCACGCTTGTCCCAGTATTCGGCTACTCTTTCATGTTCATTAGCCTTGTCGCTAAATTCAACACTTTTGCCCATGTTATACCAAGCATCCTCTATTGCTTTTCTGTGTCGTCTTTCGCTGTGATGTCCTACTTTAATGGGTTCTCCAAGTGAAAGAAAATCTCTATCCTTATTTGACTTTTTGGAATATTCAATACTTTTTTTATCTGCTGATACAGACCACTCACGTCTACGTTCGGCTCTACGTTTAGCCCATTCTTGTACGTTGAATCCGTCAGCTCTTACGATGGAGTAATAATAGAATCCGTCACGCTCGAAAATCAGATTGAAAACTATGCTTTCATTTTCTTTTCCATACTTGGTTGTAACTTCTATAACTTCTCCTTTTTCGTGCTTATCGTCGCACTTTGCCAAAAATACATTTGGCGCAAACTTGTAATACGTATTCATTGCTCTTATGTTTTTAATGTTAGTAATGTTGGTTTCTTTTAGTATTGTAAAGATACTCATTATCAGCGAGTTAGCAAAATATTTACAGCCTTATTTTGCTCATAATCAAGAGTTTAACTTTTGCTAACTTGTAATAATAATGAATGAAAGGGAGTGTCACGGACAATAGGTTTAATTTACTGGTTTTTGTTAAAGTAGCCCGGCTTTTGTTTTCCCCGTGACCGGGCTACCGTCTCGTGCTGTTTTGGAAGAGCACGTGTATTTGGTGTATTAATCTCCGCAATAACGCCCGCTTTGGCTCCTGTAATACTCTATTATACCTCTTTCCATTGTTGAGTCGAATACAACCGATTCGAGCTTTTGTGCGGATTCTGACTTTCTCATTAACCGGCGAGCTTCTTTTTCGGCTTTGCGGGCTTCCGCTTTCATCTTAAACCATGCGTTCCTCAAACAAGCACTGAACGATTGGCAGAACTCACGGCCGAGAACCGAGATAGAGCGTTTATACATTGACCATGCCATTTTGAAGAGTTGCGATTTGTTGATTTTCGTTTTCATATCTTTGTTTTAGTTTTATGATATAAAGATACAAGTTATATCTTGTATTTACAATAGTTTGAGCAAGATTTATCTTGTATTTAACTTTATTTATACAAGATATAGCTTGTATATACTAATAAAAAAACGACTTTTGTAACAGAAATAACTTTTAGGATATGAGAATAAGAGATATTATTGAGCAAAAAGGTATAACGACAAAAGAGTTAGCCGAAAGAATGGGAATTAGCCAAAGTGCATTGAACCAACATATATCAGGCAATCCTTCAATTAAAGTTCTTACTTCAATTGCTTCTAATTTAGGAGTTGATATATGGGAATTGTTTGTATCACCAGAAGAAGTACGCCCCAATAGCGATACTACTGTATTGACGTGTCCTAAATGTGGAGCGAAGTTAAAGGTAACCGAGTCAAAAGATTAAGCCCATGAAAAAAATCATCTTTTTTATTATTCTATCATTGGCTAATAATGCTTACTGTCAGATAACAATAATGAATACCGAAGCAAAAAAGCTCCAATCTGATAATTTTGTTTATGATAGTTTGAGGAATATGGTTCCTGAAAAATATGAAGGGAAATATACATACCATCATTTAATTGGTCAAACAATAATGTATTGTGGTGAACCTTATTCTTTATATAGACGAAAAAACTATTTTAAAATTGGCGATTATTATCGTGTTGATGGTATTTTGCCAGATAATACAAATAAGGGATTGGATCATAGATTATCTTTAACAAATATAAAAACAGGAGAAACAGGAGAAGAAGAAGACGGTATTTTTACAAAGGAATATAATTTTAAGTGGGTAGTATTAGGCCATTATGAGAAGATGAAAGAATTATACCTTAATAAAGAATTTATATATGTAGGTACTGATGATGTTTTTATTGATAGTTATGGGAAAAAAGCAGATGGACTTATAAATTTAGAATACGACACAGTATCAAAAAATATTCCAAAGGAATCGGTTTGGAAATGTATAGATGTCCAAGTTAAGCCTAGAAAAAAAGACGATGGCATGGATTTAGACAAAAGAAGTCCAATTATTCTAATTTTTGACAATCCTAATTATGGAAAACATTATTGTTATTTAGAGAGTGATCAAGGAACTCCATACCAAACCTTACTTAATAAGTCTTTATCCTATATTTGTGGTAGATTTCATCTAAAATCCGATTACGAACAAGTAATATTAGCAGAAAGATTGGCTAAAAATAAACGAAAAGCAAATCTAATTCGTAAATACGGTACAGCTATTGCCAATCTAATCATACAAGGAAAAGTTAGAATAGGAATGACAAAGCAAATGTGCTTAGAATCATGGGGAGAACCTGATGATATAAATACAACAATTGGAAGTTATGGAACACATGAACAATGGGTATATGGTAATGGGTATTATCTATACTTTGAAAATGGAAAACTAACTAATATTCAAAACTAACTATCCAGCCCCGAACCATAAGGAACGGGGCTTTAAAATCAAAATATATATCATCAATAAGTGACAAATTTAGGGTAAATTAGAGTGCAAGTTGGACGTTTTGATCGAGTGGGGGTTAATTGTACTCTAAATTATCGATAGTGTTATAAGTATAAGGAGACAAAAAAAGGAGGGCGTTTTGCGTCCTCCTCGTTATAGTTCCTGCTTTATATGCTTACCACAAAGCAACCTTTCCGCCTATTCCCAAATCAAGGGTGGCCGTTGTAATTCCCAAAGCTTGGAATACTCTACTCATCGTGGAAAGGGTTATAGAACTTTTACCGCTCTCCAACTTACAAATTTGAGAGCGTTTCACGCCTACCTTTTTGCCTAATTCCTCCTGTGTAAGGTTCTGTTTGAGCCTTTCTGCCTTGATAGCCTCTCCAATGTAATAAGCCTGCAAATCATCTTTGAGTTGAGCTTCCATAGCGTCCCTTTCGGGAGTGCCCACCTTTCCCCATACATCATCTATCAATTTGTCTGCTGGTGTGAAATTCATCTTTGCCATATCTGTTACTTTTTATCATTAAAATATTCTTTCCTTATTCTCTCTGCCTTTTCTATCTCCTTTTTAGGGGTTTTCTGTGTCTTTTTCACTATCCCGTGAGTAACTACTACCAAAGCCCCTTTCTCGGTGTCCCAGAAAGCAAACAGACGGTAACAAATTCCATTGAAAAGCGTCCGTAACTCCCATATATCAGAGTTTTCCAATTTCTTGAAAACGTCCTTTTCTATTAGACCACTCTGCACTCTACGAATATTATACGCTATCTTCTGCTGTGCCTTGAATGGCTGCTGCCTTACAAAACTGTTCGCCTCATCGCTTAGTATTATGGTTATCGTATGTCTGGCCATATCGTTTCTTGTTATATTTACAAAGATAATAATTTGTTTCCAAATTAGCAAACAATCGTATCTGTTTTTATTCTATTTTAGAAAAATTTCTCTCTCGGCTTGCCGTTCGTCTGGATACTCCACCCAGCCTGAAAGCTCGGAGAGGGAGACGTTCAGGAAATCGGGATCCGATATATTATAAACATCGGTATCTTTATATTAATGATTAAAATATTACGTTTCATATCGCCTTAAAATCTAATCGGCCTAAATTGTCATTTATAGACTTAATGATACTTTCCTGTATCAAGGTTCCGCATTGGGTTGTTAGTTGTATAAAGTGGTCTATATCATTATCTGATACAATTCCGTACTTGTTCTTCCAGTTGCAAAAAGAGTTCTCTATATCCTGCAATCCTGCCAACATGATTAATAACTCCCTTGTCTGTCCACTGATGACTGCGTTACGCATGGTATCGACGCTACGATGTTCGATTACTTCTACTGTCTGTTTATCTTGTTTTGATTCGTTCGTTTCCATATAAAAAAGCTTATTGTTTAACCTATGTTTGAAATAGCGGGAATCCTCCCGGACACGTCCGCTACCGGTGGGATAGCTTACTTTCACAAGCGGCTACCCCGTCTATAATTTAACAAACATAAAAAGCACCCTATTAGGGTAGGGCAACCCCGGAGCGGATAAACCGCCCCTTTGGATTTGTATAATTTATGGATATAGCTGGTATTATGCCAATAGTTTGGTATTGAACAATTCAATGACAAACTTTCTGCCAGATTCGGTCCAATACATGTGTTCTCTTGATTTCTGTACTCCGTTATCCATATAAGGGTAGGGGACATGTCTGGTAAATCCTTTACTGCGGTATTTGGCCGTGAGGAAATAAACAGAAGATTGTCTGTATTGAACTCCCCATTCACATAGTAGTTTGTTCAGCTTGATCGCCGATACACCTAAGAATGCCGCTATCATGTTTGTCGTTACAAGTCCTTCACTCGACATGATTTCATCGTAACATTTACCTTTGGGGGCGAGGACCTTTATAGTATCGTCCTTCATGGATATTTCCTCGTCTTTTCTCTCGATGATAATTTGTTTTTGGGCATTTTCAGCTTCGAGCTGTTTTAATCGTTCTTCTCTTTTGGCAAGAGTGGCTTGTGCAATGGTTAGCGCACGTGCCATGATTTCTTCTGGTGTGTCTTCTTGCTTGGTGGAGATGTAGCCTCCGGTCTTTCGGATTGAAGGTAAAACTTCGCTCGTTATCCATTTGCGAAATGCTTTTGCTTCTTGTTTCCTGCTATCAAGAATAACATCATACATTCCATCTTCATTAACGAATAACATCTGTTGTATGCCTCCTGTTGTTTCAAGGGGGTAAGTTGAAATTACCTCCTTGCTAAGTCTTTGATTTACGCCTTTTGATGATAATCCAAGACATCTACATAAATCACCTAAGCAAAATTTAGGCTCATCGCTTGTACCTGCGGTACGGATTTCACCGAATCTCGGTGAATTAAAAATTTGAATGTTAGATTGCATATCTGTAAGCATTTAAAGATATGTTATAAGCAAACGAAAAGCGGCTGCCATATACGCTGCTTACAGATAATGGTTTCCACTCCACAGAGCGAAATATCTACGTATAGGCAACCGCCAATATGTAAAAGTATAGGCATAAAAAAAGCCCAACTTTCTATTGAGCAAATTAACCGCTTGCTCTGCGAAATGGGTTACCATTATCATGTAAGCATTACAAATGTATTGAATTTTATGAAGTAATGCTAATTATTGGGCACAAAATTATAGCATGGAATCTTGAAAGTATATGAATTTCATACATAATTCAATATTATTAACCTTAGAGGGCTATTATACGATTTACTAAGGCGGAGATTCGTAAGGCAAAATTCAGTTTAAAGTAAAATCCCCATATCTTCGCAAATAAAGACATGGGGATTAATGTTTATTTATTGAGGGGTCAAATTATCACTTCAATTTTCAGCTTTCCGCCGAGACCACGCTCCACGACATCATATAAGGTTTTCAGAGTAATGTTCTCGCCATCGTTTTCCACTTTTGAAATGAAGGTGCGCTTCTTATCTATCTTGCTGGCAAGTTCGGCTTGCGTCATTTCCTTTTTCTCTCTTGCACTACGTATTTTGAACCCGATCCTCAAAGCTTCAAGTTCACGTTCTATTCGGTCTCGTTCAGGAGTACCGACTTGACCATAATATTCGTTTTTAATTTGGTCTAATGTTTTTGTGTTCATGTATTTGTCTCCTTTCTTTTTTCTTCGTAATATTCATTCATTAACCTCACGGCTCGTTCTATTTCCGTCTGTGGTGTTTTCTGTGTCTTTTTCTGAAAGCCGGTCAATAAAATAATGAATCTATTTCCATCAAAGAAACAAAAAATACGGAATATATTATTGCCAAGCTGAACACGGACCTCGAAAAGCCCGTTTGTACCCTCGATATATTTCAAATACGTTGTTGGGATACGTTCAACTTGTTCGATGATGTCTAATATCTTAATGATTTTATCCCGAACCTTTTGAGGTTGGTCTTTAAAGAAATCATCGAAATAGCTTTTATAGGTTATAACTTCTCTTAGTTTCATATTACAAAGGTAATTTATAAATGACATATATGCAAGCATAAATAGGTGAAAAGTATGTTTTTAACATATTATACGGACAAATTGATGAAAGATGTTTCCCAAAAAGTTGTAACAGAAAAGGTAAAAAGAAAGCGATGAAAAATTAATCTCACCGCTTTTTATATGCCTCAAAATAGATGTGTAAACAAATGCCAAATTAGAGTCGTACAAACATCAATTCTTTTCTTTCTTTTTAAAATCAAAGGAACTATCCGTATTTTATCGAGCAAGCCACGAACAAGGCCATAGCTCCGAATATGGCACTTGCTATTGCGATGATGGTAGTTATAATCCATTTCCAGTCTATGGGATTGTGCAAGTTAGGATTGGTAGCAAGATAGATTTTCCCATATTTTGTCATGCGGACATCTTCAAGTTCATGCCCTTCGTTCCATAGCCCTTTGACAAGGCCCAATCTTTCCAGAGAGTCTACGCATGAAATGAATATATGGTGCGGATATGTGTTTGGGCAGACAATCCCGCTGCTGATTAAACGTAACACTTGCTTCTCCTGTTTTGATAGCTTGATTTGCTTCATGACCGTTTCTCTACAATGACAGCAAAAACTTATACGCTTTAAGATGCTTGTTCAATCTCGGTAAGTCTTCCTCTATTATTTGAGGTAAACGGGTTACGTCCAAATTGTCCTCCAAGTCGTGCAGCTTTACTTGTCTTCCAATAGGATTCAATCTACACCGTTTTATGAAATCGTCATAGATCTCATCATCGTTACGAGTGACAGAAAGTATAGCATCCACAATATTATGAGGAAAGCCTTCCATTAGTAAATATTCAGCAGTAACTTCGGTATCTTCTATCGTGTCATGCAATAAAGCTACTATGCGCTCCTCATCTGTTTTGCATCGGTTTGCCACACGGATAGGGTGGAAGATGTAGGCTGCTCCAGCTTTATCGGTTTGTCCGCTATGGGCTTTGACGGCGATTTGAAGGGCTTTTTCTAATAGTGAATTTTTAGTACATGTCATATTCTGATTTGGGTATTTCTATACCTCCTAATATTATCTCGCAAACGGTTTCATTTGACTGTGATATTTCCTTTTCATTGCGTCTTCCTTTGTGCTTAATGAAAGCATTTGTCTTTCCATTTTCAAGAACAAGACGTATTGCAGATTCTTCAAAATCGTCTAAAATATAGACTTCTTCACCCGCTTGTAATTTTTTTTGTAGGATATTTAGGTTCATATTTATATGTAAAGATAATTATTTTTATCGGAAATGACTATAATATTCAATAGATTTTTCTACTATTTTTAGTGCTTCATTACTTGATTTATCGAGTATGCGCCATTGCTCATAATATTTATGTCCGAGACCACCTTCCATTCCTGTCTCATTATGTATTTCTTCCCAACGTTTTTTCCCAAGAATACGTTTCGCATCTTCCGGCCTTTCTTTTGCAAAAATCATACGTTCCGTATTAACCTGTATTTCCGCAGTAAGACCATTTGTGGTTCTTATGTTTACGATGTTTCCACTATATCCCATGAATGATTCTGGTTTTTGCCTTTTAAGGCGTAAGAAGCCTTCCGTTTTGTACAGCTCTTCTAACACATCTTCTATTCGGGACTTCGGAACGATTATGGTTGTTCTTACAGCATCTTTAATATCGTATGGAGTTATACCTTCTGTGATGACTTTTCTTGTGATAGAAGTTGTACTCTTGAAATTAATAGGCGTAACATAACCACCATTTTTTATTGCGATCCGTTCTGCTGTGGACTGTACTTCATCTCCCACTGATGATGCTCGTTTTACAATTTCCGAAATGGAACTTTCAACTGTTATTTTCTGATAAACGGATTTATTATCACGCAAAAAGTATGGTAAAGTATTACGTTTTTTTGCTGTGCTGATGCGCTCTTGATTATCTAATACCCACTTTTTGAAAGCGTCCGGTACGTCTTTAACTTCGTTCACGCTTGCTTTCGAGGCTTCACTACGACCGTCCCATTCCCAAAATTCTTCTTCCGTCTTTAAAATGGGTATCTTGTAACAGCGACAATTGCTTCCCCAAAAACATTTTCCGTTCCTGCGGATATACATGATATGGTTCTCCGCCAGCGTGAGGTCATAAACGTAGCCGTCGTAGGCAACGGTTTCCTTGTTGAAAGTGAGGTGTATATCATACTTCACATCAACGCCGGTACGCCCACGGAAAAGCGCACCTTTCGATTGGTCAAACGCCGCCGCCGCTTGGTGCTCTATCCGTCCGTCCCCTTTGTTAAGGTAGACCATTTGATGCTCGGGCGTAACAAGGCAGTCGAGCGAGCGATTGTAGAAGTGTACCATTTCTCCATAATATGAGAAACATTGCCTATCGATAAAATCAACCCATTCTATATTACGTGTATTTGGATTTAACGATAATATCAAATCATCATCTAAAACGTCTTTGAATAACTTCCAACCTCTATTCGTCAGAACTTCGCTATCATCTGAATAACAAAGGGGATGCCAACCGGTCCATTGGAAGTCTTTCGGGTATTTTCCAGCTAGTATATCGCAAATGTCTTGAAAAGGCTTTCCGTTGCAAGTATGGTTGTTGCTTAATTTGATTTCGTACCCCACAACGAAGTCCATCTGCTGCCAGCGTAGGTTTTCTGCTTGGCGGTATGCCATATTGATTTCGGAAGCAGCCAAACGGATAGAACGATACTCGCAATCCATTGATCGTGATGCTTTTCCGAACCTTTCCTTGTAATCCTTTTGCAGTTGTGGAAAATCGAGCAGATATTTGGAGATTTGTTTACTTAATATGATTGCACTCGTGCCTTTCTGAATAGCACATGATATAGCCTCTTCAAGTTCCTGCTTATACAGGGTCGATTGATTCCACAACTTATCTGATATGGTAAATCCTTTATCCTTACGTTGCTGGAACGCTTTCAATGCATCATTATTGGGCTGGTATAGGATTTCGTAATTCTTCTTGCCTATGGTAGCACCATAAGTTTGCAATACTTTGTTAGCAAGTAGGTCTTGAACTTCGTTGCTGTTTTTCCATTCTTCAGAAGTGCCACTATATATTACAGCTCCGATGTCCTCAACGAACCTTTCTTGTAAGTCTCTTATCCGTTTTCTTGTTTGGGGATAATCCGACCACATAAACGGCCTATCACTATCAATAGTAAAATCGGTAATTCCGACTATTTTAGCCGCCTCTAAATTCAAATCCTCGTATATGGATTCCACAAGCATGACGTACTTGGCAAGCCGTTTATTCAGTTCGCTGTACTTGTGTTTCTGATTTGGAGTTTTCGGCTTTGCCATTGCGTATTATTTATTTCAACCCTGTCAGATGATATACAGACCGTCTTTCTCTTGAAAACTGATATTCTCCATAATTATCTAATTAAATTGCTGACTCTCCGAATATATTGTTGACCCTGCTCTGAGAAGTACTAGCCTCTTCTTGCTGTATCTGTTCCAATGTAGCCTGTGCGTCATTGCTATAACCTGCCTGTTGGATAGATTCAAGCTGTGACATGACTGGTTTTCCGCCATTAAGTTTCAATAAGCGATCTGCTGTGGCATCTTCATCTTGTTGTATGAAGGGTGTAATGATATGTTCAATCTCTATATTATCAATTTCTCTTGCCCATGATGTGTTCATGTACTTTAAAAATTCTTTGATGACACTTGCCTCACGTTCAAAAAGCTCAATCCATGAGCCGCTTTCGTCACCAACCTTTAAGTGTGCATCGGTCAAAAGCATTTGTCTGGCATCATAACCTATGTTCCCCAAAGACTTCATGTTGTCAAAAGAAACGTCCGGCATCTGCGATTGCATCCAATAGAGTTTAAGAAGGGTTTCCACGTGATACTTCAATGCCTCGATAGATTGCGCCCACGATACATACGATACATCTCCATTTTGTTCCACACGGTAAACTCTACGGCTTTCTCCCTTATCCTCTTTGCCTTGTATACCACCGGCTATTTTCAAAATTGGTGCTGAATTATAGGCAATCACGTCAGAGTTACGAGAAAGTGTATATTCCAATTCTTTGCGAATACGAGTTAATCCGTGGTATATAGGTACAGGCCTAAGTGCGTATGCGCCGGGTATTTTCATTAACCGTATCTGTTCAACAGTGCCGACAGGCTCCCAGCCCTTACCATTTTGTTTCCATTTATAATGTTTGTCTGCTGTGTAAGTCTCAAAATAAGTAATTTCTTCGTCCTTTACCTTTTTTGTGTATTCAAAGGACATTGCAAGCATATCGTCAAGTTCGTCAATCAATGGATATAGTTTTACGCCCTCCATTGGTGAGTATGTCTTGCATTTTAGCTTATACTTACTTTTAAACCCATATAATGTATTGGGCTTTTCTACTACATACCAAATTGTGAAGATTTCGCATGATGCGAAATACGCATTTGCACGTTTAATATTTTCTGTATCAATTCGGGCGTACTTGTAAATTGACTCTATAGCCTTTGCTATCTGTTGGCGGACTTCAAATCCTTCTGTGTTGTGATAGATACGTTTTACAGGAATAGCAAACATGAACTCGGTCATACGCTTTGTAAGCAGCTTTTCAAGGCCAATGTAAATGCGTGATGCTTCTTCTTTTGTCCCGTCTTTGCGTATTTTATCCTTTCGTGTTATAGTATCTTTGGCTATTTCATGGAATGATGGTTCATACGCTTTAATAAGAATTTCCCATGAAGGAACACAAACGGATTTTCTTTTTAAGTCATTGATAATATTATCAACGGGTCGGGCACTGTCTAATATAGTGGTTATTTCGTCCATAGGCATGTTTCGTATTACTTCATACGATTTTTTTTCAAAAATAGTAAAAGTGAATGAAATTCATTCACTTTTAAAACTAAATTTGTTTAATCTACTATATTTGACAGTTTTAGTGTTTTCCAGCATTCTCCGTTGAGCGGCAAATTTGATACAAATACAGTAATATCGCTGACACTCCTTTCAGGTAGCAAGATTTAAGAAATGAAATATATTTCTTAAACTCTACTATTAGAGAATCAGCGATATTTACTGCCTTTATTACTATTTTGAATATACATTAAATCTCACCTTATTCCTACTTCTGAAATTCACTATATCTTCGATCATTCTGATATAATCATCGGAATTTACACATGGAGTGAAAGCACGGGGATTGAGTTTTATTTTCTTTAATACGAGCTCATTGTCAAAGTCTTCACATCGATATAGCTTTATAATAGCTGCTACAAACTCCCTTCTCCTGTATATTGGTGAACTCTGGTTTTCACAAAAGGGTTTATAAGCCATTACCATATCTGCTAGTTTGCATGAGGTTTCAAAATCTTTTATAACAAAAAGACCTCTTCGTATGGCACTATGGTTTAGGTGTCTCTTTTTATCATAATCACAAGTCAAAGACATTCGCAAGAAAAATTCGCATATAGAGATTGGGAAATCTGGATACCTTTTTTGAAACTCCATCATCTTCACATACTCTTTTTTACCTTCATCTGCATAGGATTTAACAAAGTCTTTTTTTTGCCAATTCCGAGCTTCCATATTATACATACGCACCTGCTCAACGCCGTATCCTTCTACTATGATGTATCTTATAGGTTTATGTAGTTCCTTTGATGCAAGAAAACGGTTTTGCCCATCTATTATTTCAAATTTTTCATTCACAATAATAACTGTAAATAGGAATTGCTCATTCATTTGAGTTGCAATCTTCTTGTAATGGTCAATTTCCCTATTCCCTTTTTCCATGATATGAAACTTATCGTAGTCGTATGTTTCATAAACAGATGCTATTTGTTTGTCCATTGTATGATAATTTAATTTGTAAATAAACTTTTTATGATAATAAGATTAGAAATCGCAAGCGTGAGTATATTGCTTTTTCAGGCTTTCTAAGGCTTTTTCTGTAACAAGGTATGCGTAACTGTTTTTACTGCTTATGCGCTTGATAGAACGTGTCTCTTTGAGAACAACAGGCTTATTGAAGATGATTTCATACCTGTTACCACAGCTCGTTATTCGAAAATCAACACTACGCTTATATCTGTCCAATTCTGTTTCTTTGTATTCACCTTTGGGGACAAAATTAGGATTGGACACAAAGTAGCCTTCTGCTACCAATATACCATTTGAGTTATATACTTTCATAATCGTGTTTTCATGACATTATCAGTAATTTTGTTTCCTGTGCTATCAAATACTTCTATAGTTGGTCTACCTCCGTTATCAATAGGAGAAATGGTCTCTGATGTTTCATATAAAGTTTCTCCGTCTGTAACCATTATCTGCTTGTCATCTTCAAAACAAAGTACATCTTCACCTCCCCATGATTTTATTATTTCTAACGCTTCTTTATAACTTTCCGCTTCGATAGAAAACTGAGTACGCTCCCAACATGTTACTTTGCGGTCTTGATAAAAATCAAATGTGTTCATTGCTCTTATGTAATATGTCTTATTTTATTTCACTTATTGTAAGTTCTGGATATTCAGCACCTCTTGCATTTTCCAAAAAAATCATTGTGTTGCAAAAATCAACTGCTTCTTCGTATGTTGCAAACTTAAATGTTACACTTGAACCTTTCTTTGATACTTGGTATTTCATCGTTTTTGTCTTTTAATTGTTAGAAATATTGGTTTCTTTTAGTATTGTAAAGATACTCATTATCAGTGAGTTAGTAAAATATTTACAGCCTTATTTTACTCATAATCAAGAGTTTAACTTTTGCTAACTTTGAAGTTCCTGTTTATATCCTGCTTCGTACCATTATAAAATCTCATCATGTTTATTCTTGTGCCAATTTTTTGCTTAATATTTTTCTTTTTGAGTTGTTCACCCCACTGATAGGCTTCCTCAATGACACTTTTGCAATATTTCTTCTCCCAATTCTCGCAGAAAGGATATGACTTGTATATACTCTCAATCATATTTCAAACAATTTTTTATAACTCATTTTATTCCTAATTTTCATCAAATATGCTTTCGATTTTCTCGTTCACCCTGTCGCATGTATCTCCAAAGGAAATGGAAAAAGATTCGTCGCCTACACGGTCTATGATGGATCGCAGGTCACGGGCGATGTGGTTGAACGCTCTCAGTTCTTCCAGCATAGGAAGGGTAACAGTGCCGTCATATTTTTTCAGTAGTGAGAGCAAATCGACAGCGGAGGATTCTGCAATGTCGGCCAACACGGGAATTTTTCTCAGGAGGCGATTGCATTTCTCCTTGTCCTCTTTGCTCATGGTGTCGGTGATTGTTTTTGCCGGGACTTGCTCACGGGTTTGCAGGAGTCGGTCGTATTGTCTTCGCAAGTTGTCAAACAATGCGAAGTCTCCCCTTCTCAGAGCCTTCTCCATCTTCCGGCTGTACTCCTCTTTCAATATTTCAATGTTCATGATTTACTTGTCTTAAATAATTATTTCAATATCAACTCTCTTGGTTCTTTGTCTTCCCATTTTACTTCTGGGAATAAACTGTCACTTAATACAACAACAATAGTCTTGTTGTCTTTAAATCCCCATGTATATTTACGCTTAAATGGTTTAGTTGAGTACATAAACAATTTTCCACTTTCGTCTCTTGCTATCCACATAACTTATTATTTTTTATTTCGTTTCCAAATAACTTTTTTAAAGAATCCTCTTTCATGTAATTCCAATATACCAATTACTATCCAAGTTATTGGGCTAAGAACTATCAAGAAAAGTGCAACGAATAAATCACCGACAGTGAATTTACCGTCACACCTCATAATATAAATTGTAAGGATTAAAGTCATTATCACACTGAATATGCAGTATATTATAGCCCATGTCATAGTTACTCCTCCCACTCGATTTTAATTGTACATAAATACGATGGCGGACAATTACTTACGGCTTCTTCTCTGTTAGGAAATACGCCAACAGCTAATGTATCTCCATAATTATTTTTGCACAAGTTAACCCACCCCTCTTTCTTTTCAGGGGACATCATAAGGTTAAGATTATTATCATGCTCATCACATACACCATCAATATCATACTGATACGCATTTTCTTCTGTATCACAATTTATAATAGCAACAATTGGAAAGTTTTTATTGTTTAAATCAAAGCAAATAATCCTTGCCTTTCTACCATCTCTCGTGCAGACTGGTTTGCCTGCTTTGGCTGCTTCAAGGTCAAATTCTTTTAAGTTCAATTTCTTTTCTTCCATATCTTCTTTGTTTTGTTTGATTTCTATACTTATTATTTTTTCATGCCAATCATATAATACATAATCATCGCATATAGGTTTATGATTTTTAAAATCTTCATATACCATGAAGTTTTGAACATAAACTTTACCGCCTTTAAAAATTTTGTCGTATATAAAATGTGGCTCTCCGACCTTTTCAAGTTTCTTGAAGATTACAGATTTACTGTCACTTCTATAAGTTCCACTACATTTATCAAGTTCGCAATTACCAACAGCACTAAAAGCACATAATTCAAAAACAGTGGCACAATCATATTGTTTTGGTTGCTCTACGCACTGATACCACTCACCGTTGTACTCAAATATTTCTCCTACTTTTCTTTCCATAATCATACGCTTAATTATTCAAATTCCATTATCTCCTTATCCCATAGTTGGGCCACGAAATTTTCTAACTGGCAGCCTTTGGATTTTTCCCAACCGGGGCAAAGGCATACCTCATCGCATCCCATAAGAGCCTTTATATCGTTTCCCAGAAGTTCATGATAGGGTTTGTCCAAATCGGGGTTTACATCGAAGTCTATCGGTGTGACGACACGGTATCCTTTCATTTCGAGGACTCCCGAAACGTATAGTATTTCACTTTCCACTTCATCGAAGTCCCTGCCAGTAATGGGTAGGGAGATGTAGATTTTCTTTTTACTCATAATACAACAATGTTAACTAAACTATTAAAAGAGTTAATTTGATATTTGATAACTAAATATCGAAGTCGATTTGCATCGAACTTGATTCGGAACATTAACACCTCCTTTCCGGCGAACTGTCATTCGCCATCATCTTGTCCATTCTCGTGTGAGAAAGACATTAAGCCCAATGTCCTGTAACTTTGGGCTTTTTTTAGTTGCACTTGACAGGGTGCAACTTATAGCTTGTCGATACAGGTCGGCAGGCAAAACGGAAAGGAGGTGTTAATGTGAAAGATCAAGTTCAAAATGAAAGTGGGAAAATCCGCATATTCTGCCGTTATATCATCAAGAACGGTAAAAAGATTTACCCTAAAAGGTCTAAATACTTTTCGTTCTTGGTGAGCGATAAGAAAAGTGCGTGATTTCGCTTTCTATGGGAATGTACAGGCATTCCCTTTCATCTCTACTCCTCCTTCTTTTCCTTCCATGATTATATTTCATTTTAAATCGAATATCTTGCTTGAATCCCTAATAAAATCGGTAGGCATCTTGGCACTCAATTGCTCCATAAATACAGCAATGTCCATTGCCAAGTTCCAACTATTCCATTTGTGAGTAATCTCTACCAGTTCAAAAGCATTTAATTCGATAAGATTTTCGTTCTTTGCGCGAAGATCTTTAACAGCGTTTTGTATCGGTTCATACTCAGGGCCTTTATATTCTGATGAGAAGTCTATGCACTCTTTTCTTCTTTCAATAGACCTGTATTCAGCTATATATGAAGGCAACATATTTGCTTGGATTGCATTATATACATCACTCTCCACCGGTCCATATGGCATAGCATAGAAATTATCAAATATGTCTAAAAGGTCATCGCCTCCATCTTCCTTAGGAGCAGCAGCCAAAAACAGCAGTTTCATGGCTTTAAGTTTAGAAAACGGCTTGTTTTTTAATTCTTCATGAGAATCTCGCCACTCCTCAAAAAGTTGGAGCATGTAATCAAATGCCTCTATTTTATCTATTTCCATAATTTTACTTTACCAGTTCGAAATCATAAACAAATACATAGGGGTTGCTCTCCCATGTGCCTTTACCGCTTATCTTGTCAATAAGAGAGGCGTAGGCTTCACGGGGTGTATCAAATAATTTTCCCGTTGAACACCAAGAAAAACCCTCTTGCTCATAGTAATTAATCCCCTCTGACATACAATCAATATCAGATATATCCCGCAACCTCTCCACGCTTACAGCTGTTATTCTTATTCTGTGAGGCATTAGCTCCGGCTTCACATACATTTTATTCGTCCAGCCTGCACCGTTCGGGAATAAATTAGGATTGTACTCATCATTGTAAAATGAATTATAGCTTTGAGCGACAGCTACGATTTCACCTACTTTATACGGGAGTCGGAATATACTGCCTCCTTCCAGCTTTGCTCCATAACCACAGAGATTACAATAAACGCTACCACCTTCGTTGACGACCAAACTCATGGGCTTGTCCTTCCAATATGCAGATTTATAAAAACGATGTACAGCAGAACAGTCCTCCGGTTGTGGATTCATTATCCGCCTTGTCTGCGTCTTTCTACCTTCAAGTACGGCTTGGGTGAGTCCGTATTTATCATTGAACATTATTTTCTTCATATTTCAATCTCCATTAATTAGATAAACTTCTGTAACCTCGTCGTCTCCATATATCTTACCCATAGAATAGACTTTTAAATTATTAAAGAAATCGCCACTATCTGAAAGATAAAACACTTCGGCTGACTTATCTGGAACTTTCATAAGTTCGTCAATCAATTCTTGTACTGTCATATTCTTTTCTTTTTAAGTCTATATCAATCAACATTTTTGTATCACGTAATGAAAATGAGTGTGCAAAACCGCTTCCGTCATGGTCTACGGCTTCCCATACTATACGATTTTCAGGTGGATAATAGCCGATACAATAAACTTTGTATCCACGATAAATATAATGTCCCTTACTTATCCTTTTCGCTGAATACTTACTCATTGCCAATCAGTTTTCCTTCTTTATCGGTTTGTATTCGTCTGTTTCTTCATCGTATTCATAGCAGTCCGGGCAGTATAGCTTGTCATCAATAATTTTCCATTCTATATAAAGAGCATCTTCTATCGCCAGACTTTCTTCTGGCCATGCATAATAATCTTCATTGCTACAATCCTTACCACAATTGTCGCACACGGCTTGGTACATTTCTACTTTCCGTATCATAAATTCCTCCTTGTTTTTTACATTATTATTTCTGTTTATCCAATTTTTTTTCCTTTTCTTTCATGGCTTATCTACTTTAATCATCTAACTATCTTTTTTTATATACATAAATTTAATATCAGACTTTTCTCTCATTTTTTTTATTTCTTCGATAATAACTTTTCTAATAAACCAGCGTCCACCTGTAAGAAAATAATTTAAACCGCTTACTATTTCTGACTCATATCTCGTTCCTTTATAGATAACTCTATAATAACCACTCCATCCACGATCATGATATTCAAAATTTTGTAAAATATCATTCCTTAATCTTTTCAATAATTTAATCTTCATATCTTATTCCTCCTTTATAATTTCTTTCATGAAACAAATCCAGTGTGTATTAGATCGTTTGCCGGATATATGCCCGAATATTGGTTTTTCAGGTGTGAGTTTGAGAACTTCCGACACTTTGATGTCTGTCTCGTTCCATTTGAAAATCAAAAATCCTCCGGGTTTCAGGACTCGAAAACATTCTTTAAATCCCTTTGCCAGCATATCACGCCAATCTGAATACAGAGCTCCGTATTTAATTTGTTGGTAGCCTGTTGGCGATGCTTTTTCGTTCAAACTTCCGTACATATCTGCCATCTCTGACTTTCCAGCATTCCTTAATAAGTGAGGCGGATCGAAAACTACCATTGAAAAAGACTTATCCTCATAGGGCATATTTGTAAAGTCGGCTTGTATGTCGGGATTTACTTCAAATAATCTACCATCGCATAAATGAGTAGAGACCTTTCGAATATCTTGAAAAAGAACTCTTTCGTCATGTTTGTCGAAGTAGAACATCTTTCCCCCGCAACAGGCATCTAATATCGTTTTTCTCATTAACTATCAATTTTTCTCATTAACTTCAATAAGATGACTATCTATTTCTTCTATAACCTCAATAGCCGCTTGTAAGAATGCTGTACGGATATATCCTGATCCGAACTTACCCATCTTGTATTTGTCTGCCGTAAAAACGATATATTGCTTTGCAAACAGAATGTTGATACAACATTTTAATCGTTCAATCATTGCTCGCCTCCTTTCTTCAATTCAGCAATGAGGGCATCGGCACATTCTATTGCATATTGCGCTTGTGCCATTGTATTTTTGAATCCTGTTGTGTCATTGTTATGTTGTTCAGCAGAAGTCATCATATCTTTGGCTATCTCATACCTGCGTTGCTCCCAATCAATGGTCTTGTGTGGTTCTTCTTTAATAAATTCAAGCTCTGATTGCACATAGTAACACCAACTGCGCTTGTTATCAACATATTGATGCTCCACTCCTCTTTTGGTGATAATATCTTCTATCTGTGATACCTCTATGACTTCACCTGTTTTCTTAATTTTTGCTTTCATTGCTCTCCTCCTTTCATAAGTTCGGGGTTGTCTAATGTTCCTATTACTTCTAATTCATATACGGTTATCTCAGAAAACCAAGAAAATGGGGATTGTTTCCCATCTGCATAGCAAGCCATAAATGCCATTGCATCATTGCTCCATTTTACAACTATGTTGAAAGTCTTTTCTTGGGAGGTAACTCGTAAGATGTCTTTATCGTATATTTTATTTTTGTTCTTGTCTGTCTTTCCTGTGAACTGACAGACTGTTTCGGGGTCTACCTCAAAAACTTGGTGAGGGAAATCATATTGTCCCAAACGTAAAGGGCTTATGATTCGACATTTCGATCGGTCGTGGTTAAACTCAATATAACCGTATCTCCATTCTCCTGTTTCTATATCCTTACCTCTGTACTCTATCTCTCTCATATTTGTGTACTTTTTACTCTTATTTCCATTAACTCTAATAATGCCTTTCTCAAATCTCTATCTATGCCTACGCCGGAAACATTTTCGAAATAACATTGCCATACCTTCTTGCGGCTGTCGAAAATGATTAACAGGTCGTGCAACCCGCTCGTCGGCTTATGAGACAGTATCGCCGATACGATGTCTTCTAGGGGAGCCGTGGTTGATTCTTTTTTCATAACTTATATGTTGAAAATATTTTTTTGTATGATAGTACCTATCGGTGTTTTATATTCACCCAGACATTCTTTCCTGAATCTTTCTTCTTGCCGGCAATAATATTCAGTGGATATTTCGGTAGCATAAAAATCATAACCCAGTTTATATGCCGCTATCCGACTACTTCCGCTTCCCAAATGGGTATCAAGTATTTTATCTCCTTTTTTAGCCAATTTTTCCAATAAATAAGCGTATAGCTTTACCGGCTTTTGTGTGGGGTGTATCCTTTCTTTATCCCCGCTGCCGAATCCGCTATTCAAAGAAAATAATTTAGACGGTTTATCAAAGGAAGTCCAAGCGAACTCACATTGAGAAAAGTTCTCCCACGGCTGTGATTTGTCCCAGCAAACGAAACATCTGCATGGAGGAAGGTCAAAGTAATTTCCTCCCCAGATTATCTGATTGCGGGATACTCTGAACAATTCTTCGAAGTATTCCGGCTCCGGTGCTTTATCCCAATCAATACCGAACTTGTTGAGACTAATCCTCTTCAACTTACCGCATCCTCGTGTACTTTTCTTGTCCAATCCATAGGGCGGATCGACGATAGCTAAATCGAAGAATTTATCGGGTATATCCTTCATATATTCCATGCAATCCATATTGTGTACTTCACTTATCGGCATAGTGTATCTATTTTATTTGTTTTAATAATTTGGAAAGTTCACGGCAGTCTCGAATAGTCTTACCCGTAGCCCAACTACTGTATGATCTACATCTAACAACCCTATCCTCATAAGTCACTGAGATTAAAAGTTTTTATTTCCTCATCGGTGAACCAATATTTGACTTTGAGAGGCTTTATGCTGTAAAGCATTTCGTCGTAGCTATTCCTATTGTATATCTCGTCTAATCGGCTATATAGTTGCTTAGCTCTGTCTATGTCCTCACAGATAACTCGCTGAACTTCTTCATAGGAACAGTCGATAATATGCTTCGAGAAAACATACACTCGGTCATTCCTTATGTCAAGATAAATAAATATTACAAGCGTCATAAAAAGAATGGCTAACGCCGCTATCAATGTTATTTCCATGTCATTTCTCCTTTCTTAATTTTGTTTCAAATCATTCATTTCATATCCCATGTTAAACAGCCATTTGAGCTCTTCCCATTCCTCGAAGGTGATGCTGGTGGTTCTGCTTCGCTCCCATTCCCGTTTCTTTTCCTCCTGCCTTTTTTTGTCCTCATAGAAACTCAATAGTTTCTCTCTGTCGGCTCTGAACTCCCGAAGCGACCTTGTTATCACCATAGGGTCGAAAACCCCGTAGAACGTCCCGTAAAGGCCTTGTTTGAATCGCTGGAAGAATACCATAAACTCGGTGAGCTTGAAATCGCCATAGCCGGAGATGATGATACGGGCTATATCCTCGTATTCCTTCTCCGTCACTCCGTCCTTGCGGACTCCCGAAAACTCGGCGAGGTCGAGAAGCTGTATTTCCAGCCACGACTCGGCAATGTGGCTCCCGAACGTCCTCGATACACGGGCTATGCTCGGAGCTTTGCCGATAAGGCAGCGTTCGAGGCTCTGGCAATAGCGGCTTTGCTTGTCGGGGCTAAAAAGGCAGAGCAGATTCTCCCCCGTCTTGTAGGCTGCCAGTATCTCCTGCTGCCAGCTTGGCGGTGATGGCTTTTGCAAACTCTGCATATCGCTCCTGTTTAGTCTTTCCGGTAGCAGCTCTTCTATTTTTTTCATACTTTTTCTCGTTGTTTGCCCATGTGGCGAGCCGCTTGGAGAGCTCCCATGTGGGCTGTTTCTCGAATCTCATTTTCGTTTGGGAGGCGTTCATCTCCGACCAATAGTCGAAGAATGCCCGAAGCATTTCTTTCCCGTACTTGTCGGCATAAGGGATAAGGGAATGATAAAAGTCTTCTTTCCTTTTGAGTGTGGCGGCGGACGCCGCTTTTTTCTTTATACTCTCGTTAGAGAGTATTTCTTTTTTTTCTTTTTCTTTTATTTTCTTTTGTGGTATTTTCTCAGAGTTTATGGGTATTTCTTCGGAAGAAATAGGTATTTCCTCGGAGGAAATATGTTTTTCCTCGGAAGAAATAAGGGAATATTCGACGAAATCGCATTTCCGATTGATCTGTTTGCAAATGTCCCTGTATCGTTCCTGTATTCCTTTCGATGACAGCACATGTTCCATTTCAAATAATTCTTTGGAAAATAACCCCAGTGCCAGACAGCTCTTAATCACTTCTGATATATATGCCTCTTCAAACCCGGTCTGTTCCGAAATAATGAAGGGCAACTCTTCGTCCCACATCATGTAGTACCCACCCTTGTAGATAAGACATAGCAGGAGAGCATATACCGTCATAGCTTTACCGCCTTGATACTTGATTAACTTTCGTATTCTTATATCTTGAAATGTGTCTATGTCAAAAGGAAAATAGTCCAATCCCATTTTTCTATTTCGTCCCATGTATATTTAGTTCCTATTTTCTTTTTATAAACTCATGAATTTTACTCATAATTGACAATTTCCACTGACGTGAAACGGTTGGGAAACTGTAAGATTGTGCTCATAATTGTTCTTATTTATTACATGGTAAATTTAATATATTATTTACTTTTTGACAAATATAAATATCTGTAAATCAAATGATTAAACGTTTTTTAATTTGTGGTTTCAGTGATTGAAAATGCCCACCCGTTCAGGGTCTTGTGCTTGTCAATCTCTCCGGTTTTGCATAGCTCGTTTATCTTGGATTTCATCGATTCGATGACCGCCTTCTGTATCTCTTGCGTGTGGGCTATCGCAGGTTCTTCGTTATGCTTTCTCTTTTCCTCGACTATCGAGGCGATGATGTGCTTGATGTCTATCATACGGCTTGTTGTTTTTCCTTGTCGATAACCGTTTTACTGTCAATACATTTTTTGATATAATTTGAAACTTCCTCCAATGATTCTGTGGGGATAACTATACCCAATTCTTTGCATGTCTCTTGGTCTTTTATTCCAAAGTAGATACCGGAGGCATTGTTGTAAATCGTCAAAGTCGAATCCTCGTGTGTCGAAGGAATCACGATTCCATAGTTCAAAGTTTTTTGTTCCATAATAATTTGTATTGTATTTTTAATATTGGTTATGAGAATACAGCCGGCAGGTACTTGTGCCGGTAAACGTTTTTCAGATAGGTTAGCATTTGGTCGTAGCTCTTGATAAAGCCCTCGTTGATAAGGTCGGCGACTTTTCTTTCAAGCTCGTACAGTTCCCGCTGTTTCTTTTCCTCGCCGTATTGGTTGCGGATATTCCTTTCATGCTCGTTGAACACAATCCAGTTCAACGCTTCGCCTACTTTCTGCATGGCTTGGGGCATGAAGTCTTTCCGAACGATCTTTGAAACGGCAGAGCCTAGTTTGTTGTAGGCATCGCCGGCTTCGTTGCGGTACTTTATCATTTCGTCATAGACGAATTTGATTACTTGTACTTCAAATCTTGGATTTAGCCACATAGCAAATTTGACGAATAATACAGGGTGCATCCATGTTCCTCCGCTTTTACCTCTCGATTTTAAATACGCAAGATTCTTCGTGCTCAATTTTTCTTCTTCCAACAAGGCATCTATAAATTCTTTTGTGTTTTTATTGGAAAAGAACTCTTTCAAATCCTTTTGCTTTAAATAGGGGGAATTCCCCCTATTTAGATTTGCATATTCATTCCATTGCCTCAACAGCTCTGTTGCGCAAAAGAATCCGTCTTTTGTTCGCTGGGTTACGTTAAATTCACCCATCTTTCTTTTCATCAGTTGGTTGGTTTTCATAGCATTTGTTCGATTGATAATACTTGTTCGCTCATAATACTAAAATTTACATACCACAAGAAGGTGAATTTATGATGTTTTCGTTGTGGCAATATGTGCACATAGATGTCATTGGCGAATAAACTCTACCGCATTTAGGGCATATCCAGCCCTGCATACCGACAAATGTCTGCGATTTTTCGAGTCTTGTCATCTCAATAGCTTTTAAGGCATCATCTTCTGAAACTCTACGGTATATATGCCCGCCTGCGCAATCTTCTGCGCTTACCGATTTTATAAATTCTTCTGCTGTCATATCATTTGTTTATTTTAGATTCTTATTTCAATCGAAAAGTGTTTTTGGCTTTTCATCGGGGAGAAACAGCCCATTTACAGCTAATACCTGTCTCATCGCTTCTCGATAAGTAACGCCGTTGTTCGTATAGTTCATGAAGTGATTGTACATCTTGGGGTACAACTCATAGCAAAGTTGAAGCCTGTTATCGTCTTTGAATTGGCAACCATATCCGCAGAACATACAACCGGTTCGTTTGGCTCCTTTATGGTATATGTCTGAAATTTTCAACCCTCTATCTCTTATGTATGCCCAAATGTCTTCTTCAAGCCAAATTGATAGAGGCTTTGAAATTGTTGTATCGCCAAATTGGTTACAACCTCCGGCTTGTAAATATTTCATCTGACGATGAATACTTTCAGAAGCCATTTCTCCGCTTATTGGAAACTGTCCTCTTCTTATATGATATTCATGAAATGGCTTTTTCTTTAATTGATAACAACACTTTTCACTTATATCGAACTTTACGTCAATCAAAAACATCCATTTCTTCGCCAACTTAAATATACTATGACGTTTTACTACAAAATTTTCAAAAACTTTTCCATTGGGAGTTCTTCTAACCTTACCTATTATGGCTGACGTAGATTTGCTCACAACGGGGAATCCGTATTTTTCAAATACCTGTGCAGGTTTTAATGTTGGATATATAATCTCAATGTCATATCCTTCTGTATTTTTAAGTTCTCGAACGAACCTGACTATATCTGGATATTCATTGCCCGTATTGCAGAAAACTGCCTTTATATCGGGTTTGACGATACGGCATAAATCAAGCAGTACGGTGCTGTCCTTTCCGCCACTGAACCCAACGTAAACCTGACCGTTTAGACGTGATACGAATTGGTCTATCACACCGAGGCTGTGGTCTATCTTTTGGCGAAGGGTCCAGCTTTGTCGCTCTCTTAATTCTTTCAAGTCCATAATATCACTTATTAAAGTTTGATTCTACTACTTTGTACCTCATGGGTAATCCGGAGCAGGTGATAGCGAGAAGGGCTGCGTCCCTTTCTTCTTGGTTGCTGCGGGGTCTGTTAAACTCTATACCGCTCATATCGCACAACCGCTTCAATTCCTCATGGGTGATCTTGCCGTCTTTCCCTTGCCAGCACTTGCGCAACGGGGATTGCTCCATGACTTTTATTCCGTAATGGAGCAACGTCTCGACTATCTTACGGCCTGTCTCTTGGTTGCGGCCTACGTGCTCGCCTTTCTTGGCTGCGCTCGCCCGTGTGTCTTTCGGGGACAAGTGCCAGTTGGATTTGTTTTTCCAACCTGCCTCGACATACACTGCCACTCGTTCATCGTTTTTATTGCAATGCTCATGAAGTTTTTTTATGCCCTCTACCAACAAGGGGAATGGGCAAACACTCATCTCCATTTTCATTTTCCTTATGTCTAATACGGAGTAGCCGCTACGCTCAACATCGGGGTCTATCCCTATCACTACATCGTATTTGAGTTTTCTGTTGTATGTGGCTTGTTCTTCCATTATATTTTGTCTTTTTATCAGAAAAGTTTCTTTTGTATCGATTCGCATGATTTGTCCGTGAACAGCTTTCGGAATATGTGGAAAAGGACATCTACGACGATACTGTTGCCTGCCATCACATATTGCCGGCTGTCGCTTATTCCCGCATTTTGAATCTTGTTTATGTCCGATTCGCTGACACCCATTAACCGGAAACATTCTCTCGGTGTCAGCCTTCTTATCTTTTCCCGACACAGAAAATTATTTTCCTGCCACGAGTTGCTTGTTATCGCAGGGCATATCGTGTATGTGCCTCCTTTGTTGAATCCTCTGCTGCGTTGTATTATCTCGGGTTCCGAATATTCCCCGGCGATTATCGAATTGTCGGTCGGAGTTAACGCTCCGTTAGCCCTCAGACAATTGGCTGTGCCATCACCTGTTTTAGGTAACCATAAAAAGCCCGTTCCTTTTTTTCTGTGAGCGATGTTGTGTCTTATGAAACCTTTTATCATCTTCTCGCTCAAAAAATACTTTTCGTCCACGTCGTATTCGACAATGTCCCCCAATCTCTTTTCAAGGGGCAAGGGTTCGGGGAAATAATACGATTCCGAGTCTCGTGTCGAAATCATGAATACTCTTTCCCTGTTATGGGGAATACCGTAGTCTTTCGCATTCAGAACCTTCGTGTGGTTCGTGTACCCTAATTTGGAAAGGTATTGTTCCCATGCCGATAAAAAACACTTGTATTTCCGTCCGGTAAGGGACTTTACATTCTCCATGAGCAGATATTTCGGCATTTTGTTCTCTATCGCTTTCTCGCATTCCCATAACAGGCTGCTGCGTGTGCCGCTGCCTTTCTCCAATCCCGCCTGCTTTCCGGCCGTTGAAATGTCCGTGCAGGGGAAAGAATATGTGAACAGGTCGAAGTCGGGAACTTTTGCCCAGTCTATATGGCATATATCCCCGAAGTTCCTGTCTCGGTATTGAGGATATACGGCATTATGGGCTTGTATGGCGTACTTGTCGATTTCCGACCAGCCGACCAGCTCGTAACCGATTCCGAGCCTGTCGAGTGCCATGCACTGGCTGTCATATCCGCTGAATGCTGTAAATACTTTTAATTGCATATTCTTCTCTTTTTGTTCGGCAGGCGGGATTCGAACCCGCATGATTGTTGTGCTGCTCACTTACATCTTTTATCGCCTACTATGAATAAGGCTCGCTGTTGTAGGTTTTGGTTCCTGTCTTTTAAACTTGTTTACCTTCTTGCTGGTCTCCTTTTCGCCAACCTGTCTCCCAACGGTCATTTCCTACCGTCCTCAGCTTAGAGCATCAATCTACTGCTTAATAGCGTCTACCTTTCCGCCACTGCCGATACCAACTAAAACACTTATGGCTAATTTCTCCCCGCAGTTCCTACTACCGTATGGTGCTCGACCACGTACCCGGCTCGGCTTGCGGGAATTCCAACATTATGTCTTATATCAGGTCTATGATTTTGGTTTTCACGATTCCGTCCAAACGCATGTCTTTAAGACCTTGTCTCATGTGTTCCTGCATGAGGCGGTTGGCTTCGGTGATGTCTTTGGCACAAACGAGGTTGTAGTACTTCGTTTCCTTTTCATTGCCGTTGTCGTCGATGAATATGTCTATCAACGTGGCTTTGTAGAAGGGCTTGTCTTCTTCCTTTTCGTTGACTATCTCGATGACTTTCGAGCGGGTGATAGAGAATACATCGCAATTTCCGTTGTATTGTTCCAGTCCTTTGGCTTCGGCCTCTGCAAATAGTTCTACATCGGTGATGAAGTGTTCGACGACTTCTTTCATCTCTCCTTTGCTGTTCTCTTTTTCTACTTTCAGTTTGATTTCGTAAAACATAATGATTCGTGGTTAATCTATTATTGATTTTAGCATAATGATTCCGATACTATCGCTATACCGATTTTTAACGACCAAAGATTTATTGCCTTCCGAAAGCTGCATATATGCGTCCTCAAAATTGAATAGTGCTTTCTCAATCTTGGAGAGGAGCGAAGGTTCTATCCGTAACTTTGTGATTCCCTCTGTACTCTCTTTTAGATGTTCTGAAATCGTTTTCTCAATTTCAGGATATTTATATCCATCAGCAAACGGGTATATAACTTTTTGATTGTCATACAATATACATTCAAACCCCATGTCTGTAACTTGTACCATATCGTAAGAGAGGATAGACTTGTAGGCTTTTGAGCCTATAAACTTACCATCGAGCTTTTCTATTTCTTCATCGGTGAATGTGGAGCATTCGGATAGCTTGTTTTTTACCAAGATATGTGTGTCGCTTGCATAAGCGTAACCGTCTTTAAAATAGATATATGAAAATACAGGTCTGAAATAGTCGTTTCTGCTGCATGCCAAGTCCATTCTTAGGACTCTGTTGAAATTGTGTCTAGTCTTCATCGCTTTTATTTTTTATCGGTTAAAACTTCTTTTAACTTGGGATTCCATGCCACATTCATGCGGACATGCCAGTCGCTGTCCTTTGCCAGTTCTGCGAGTGCCTCGGCGGGCGTGTTGGGATTACATGCTACATAATAGCGGACATACCAGTCGCTATCCTTCGCCAGTTCTGCGAGCACATCAACGGGCGTA
>ERZ779658.132-NODE-132-length-95914-cov-5.883203_pt1 | contig 95914 bp, 90 predicted proteins | sample MGYA00511485_ERZ779658 | MGnify/ENA primary metagenome ERZ779658 (study PRJEB29588, sample SAMEA2162182) | human gut metagenome | biome: human gut; feature: human-associated habitat; material: faeces | place: Denmark | collected 2008/2010 ... | reverse complement strand
ATACACCTCATACATATAACTAGACCAAAGCTTAGTTCTCACTTTAGCAGATTCGCGAAACTTTGTCAATACAGTATGAGCAATGAGGTTTATTTGCGCTAATTCCGCTAGACATTTGGGAGAAGAATGTCGGCAGAATAGGCTTGAATTTAAGTGCAGATATGTTTATTATCCCTTAAGTTTAACTGATGGATAAAATAAATGACTGATATAAAAGTAAGATTTGCGCCGAGCCCGACCGGATTTATGCATATCGGCAATACCCGTACGGCCTTGTTTAACTGGCTGTGGGCTCAAAAGCTCGGCGGAAAATTTATGCTTCGTATTGATGACACCGACAAACAGCGGTCTAAAAAAGAATATGAAGACGTTATCCGCGATAACCTGAAATGGCTGGGTTTGGTTTGGAGTGAAGAAGCCCGGCAGTCGGCTCGCTTTGAACGCTATAACGAAGTAACCGCCAGACTGAAAGCGGAAGGCCGGATTTATGCCTGCTATGAAACGCCGGAAGAATTGGAATTTAAAAGAAAACGCGCTTTGTCCAAAGGCCTGCCGCCGATTTATGATCGCCAGGCTTTGCGTAATACGGCGGAAGATATTGCCAAATATGAAGCGGAAGGACGCAAACCGCATTATCGTTTTAAACTGCTTCCGGGCGAAATCAAATGGAACGATATGGTTCGCGGCGAAGTCTGCTATGAAGCCGAAAAACTGAGCGACCCGATTGTTATCCGTGAAGACGGAAGCTTTTTGTATCATCTGCCGTCGGTTATTGATGACGTTGATTTTGGCATTACGCATATTGTCCGCGGAGAAGATCATGTAACCAACACGGCTTCGCAAATTCAAATGTTTGAAGCTTTGGGCGGACGGGTGCCGACTTTTGCGCATCTGCCTTTGCTGACCGGAAAAGAAGGAAAATTGTCCAAACGTTTGGGCAGTCTGGGGGTCAGCGAACTGCGCGCCGAAGGTATTGAGCCGATGGCCGTCAGTTCTTTTCTGGCCAAACTCGGCACTTCGGAAGCCATTGAACCTTTTTATGATTTGGAAACGCTGGCCGCAACGCTGGACTTTGCTAAAATCGGCCGCGCGCAGCCCAAATTCGATGAGGAAGAACTGAAACACTTTAACGTAAAACTGGTGCACGGACTGGATTATGACCGGGTTGCCGGCAGGGTTGATGTTGACGAGCAGTTTTGGAATGCGGTAAGGCCCAATCTGGAAAGGGTTGCCGACGTAAAAATCTGGACGGATATCTGCCGTCGCGAAGTAATACCGGTAATCGAAGACGATGCTCTGCTGAAAACGGCGGCGGAGCTTTTGCCGCCGGAGCCGTGGAACCAGGAGACCTGGACACTTTGGATTAATCAGGTCAGGGAAAAAAGCGGCAAGAAGGGCAGGGAGCTTTTCCATCCGATTCGCAAAGCTCTGACCGCGCAGGAAAACGGTCCTGAATTAAAAATTCTGCTGCCGTTAATCGGCCGCGAAAAAGTGCTGAGCCGTTTGCAGGGAATTGCCGCCTGAGGTGAAACCGTTTATAAAAAAATCCCCGGATTTCGGGGATTTTTTTTGGAGTTAATTCAGCAAAATGAGTTAATAGGCATGCTAAAAATTAAATCTCTCTAATTAAGTTTTTTGCGGCATTCTTCCTGCAGCTTTTTCTGTTCGGCTTCATCAATGTTTTTAAAAATGATTTCCGCAAATGATTTTTTCGCCACATGAGTAATAAAAAGAGGTTCTTCTAATTTGAGCTTGCCGAGGGTTTCTTCCAGAGCCTCAAAACTTTGGTAGATTTTGCTGATTAAAATGATGTCTCTGGCAGTTGCCCGGTCTTTTTTTGTGTTGGCTTGTTTTCTCATTTTGGTCTCCCTTAAAAATTGTGTATAATCTGATTCTCATGTTGTAGCTATATAATAAATCAATAATATAAAATGAGTATAAGCTAAAAATCTGTCTCAGGTATCGAAAAATATGCTCACTAGAAAAGATATGAATAAACTGGTCAGCCTGTTATACTTGTTGTCCGTTTCGCAAAATGCCAGCAAACGCAAAGCTTCGGAAAAACTGGATACCTCCATTGACACGATTAACAAATACCTCGGCGATCTTGAACAGGATCTCGGTTCCAAACTTCTGGCCTCCAACGGCCGCGGAACTCAGACCACCCCCGAAGCGCTGGAAATTCTCCCGCTCGGGCAGACGTTGAAAAGCATATTGCGGGAAGTTGAATTTCTGGCTACCAAAAATTCCGAGATTTCGGGAGTGGTCCGTCTCAGTGTGGAAGACGGTGTCACCTCGACTTTGTTTAACGGCAAATTTTTGGATGTCTTCCGGCGTTATCCCGGTTTGCAGATTCAGACCGAAAACGGAAACGGCTTGTCCGGTTTGTCGTTGTTGGATTATGATATTGCGATGAGTTATACGCCTCCTTCCGGCAGTGATTTAACGATTTATCATGCTCAAACGGTTCGCTGCGGCTTATATGCGTCTCCCTCTTATATTGAAGAATTCGGCATGCCTTATGATATGGACGACCTGCTTAATAACCATCGCTTTTGCGAACAGATTTACAGCAGCCGTCAAATTAAAGGCTGGAAAGAACTGCGCAAAGACATCAAACATATTACTTATTCCTCCAATTCGACTTATTCCGTTCACTATATGACCGAGGCCGGTGCCGGGATAAGTGTCTTTCCCGTCAACTGGAAAACGGAAAATCTGATTTCCGTTACCAATATCATTGATGAATGCAGCATCGACCTGAGCTATCCCGTTTATCTGATTGCCCACCGGGACACAATGAAACTGCCGCGGGTAAGCACGGTTTTGGAATGTCTTCGTCGGATTATGGATGATGCGGACAACATCCCGGTAGATTCAAACGCAGTCAGGAAGACAAAAGCCGCCGCTTCTTAAGGTTTACATAAGATAGCGTTTTCCGGCGGTTTTGCCGTCGCAGAAAGAAATATTGATGTCTGTTCCCGAATATTGACGTTTCGACCATTTGTCAACCATTACATCGATCAGGTCGTTGTCGATGGGATTTCTGCTGCTGATAGGAAAACGATTGCTTAAGTCGCCGATTAAATAATTTGCCACATTCACTTTCATTATTTCTCCCCTTGTTACGGTTAATATAAAAGTTAATATAAGGTTAATGGTCGGCATGAGAAGATGATATAATCGAAAGTCTATGTATATAAATAAATTTACGTCTTTACTTTTGCGATATCGCAGAATTTTCATCTCTCGTCCTTAAGCAAAACAGATTCGGATTAAAAAAGCTATAATCAATTAGTTCTAATTTAGGGAGAGCTTGTGGATTATTCTGAATGTATCGGAAAATAAAAAACGCTCTGCAATACAGAGCGTTTTTTTTGACTTGGTAGGGGTAGTCAGACTTGAACTGACACTCCCAGAGGGAACAAGATTTGGCGAAGAAGACCGGCAGACGATTATTGACAACACAAATCGCGAAGTTTGGGGCTATAATACGCAGGCAACCTTGTATGACATGGCTGCCAAACAGGCAAAAAAGGTCGCCAAGCGTAACACCATTTCAACCATTCTCGGCAACGGTAGCAATTTGCTGTTTAGCGGAGCTAATTCGGGGTGGTTTGGCGGCGGAATTGAAGACATGAGCGGATATAACTCTCATTATAATCCGGCAACGACTGTTCCGGCCAGAAAACCGAGATATTAGTTTATTCTTGTTTTAATTATGATTTTATATATTATTATGCAAAAGGAGATTAAACAACGAGGCAGAAAATGGTTTTAAAAAACAAATTAAACATTACGGACCAGATTGAGCTCAACAAGGCCGAAGAAAAAATCAGTAAGGAAAAAGCCAAGAGGCTTTTTGACAGCGGCGAAATTGATACCGTAAAAGTTGGTTGTTTTGCCGGTCTGAAGCAGATTCATAAATATCTGTTTGAGGATATTTATGATTTTGCGGGCAAAATGCGTGACGTTAATATCTCCAAAGGCAATTTCAGATTTGCGCCGGTTATGTATCTGGAGCAGGCATTAAAACATATTGATAAAATGCCGCAGTCAACATTTGATGAAATTGTTGAAAAATATGTTGAAATGAATATTGCGCATCCTTTCCGGGAGGGAAACGGACGAGCCACACGTATTTGGCTGGACTTAATCTTCAAGAAAGAACTTAAAAAGGTTGTCGATTGGAACAGAATTGATAAAGCCGACTATCTTTCGGCAATGGAAAGGAGTCCGGTCAAGGATATAGAAATTAAGCACCTTTTGCAAAATGCGCTGACGGATAAAATTAACGAACGCGACGTATTTATGAAAGGGATTGACGTCAGCTATTATTATGAAGGCTATGACGAATATAACATTCATGATCTGCTGTCTAAAGGAGCAAACTGATGGAAATGAATGACACCGAGATGTCTATTTTGAACGGCCTGACGGATGCCCTCAAATTCGCTGAAGGTAAGACTGACGATGCAAAAGTTTATAACGATGAAATGATTAAGGCAGCCCAACGGGCACAGGATTATATTGACGGTAAAAACCGGAATGGATTCCGTGTTTTTGAAACTGTTGAAGAAGCAATGGATGATTTACTGAACGAAAAAGACTGATAGTATTGAAATTTGTTTAAACCCTGCTTTTTAGCAGGGTTTTTTTATGGAGTAAAAAGAAAATGGTTGAAACGCGTTTCGATAAAATAGTTGTCCGTTCCAAACTGCCGACACCGTTTGCCAGTGCCTGATGATTTTAAGCTACTCATGCGTGCGGCAGGCAAATGAAAGCAAAAAAGTCATAACCTGCTACGATGATATTATGAATAAGCCGACGGCAACGACAGAAGAACTCGGACTTTGTCTGATTGAATATAGGCAGAATTATTGAAAACCTTGGGTAATTACGGCATTCAACAAAGATTTTCCTGCTTCAATAGCTGTTTTTACCGAGAAATTTTTCAATTTGTTAAATACTGTATCATTATTGAGGGCTTCAAGAAATTGCCGCCCTTGCGCTGTTAATCGAATGGAGGCATTACCAGACATGTATCCTTCAGATCTTTTTTTTATGAAACCCATATTTTTAACCTGACAATCAAAACAACCATTATCGTTTAGTTCAAGGAGATGGCCGACAAATTGTTCGTCTGTAATATTTTTATTCAATTTCGTTCTTAAATCATTTGTCCGTACTTCAACCCTTTCATCTTCTTCAAGGATGGTAAGTAAACTTTTTAATAAGTCATAATCTATTTTCATAAAGCACCCTTTCAATCGTTACATAGAACTATATAGGGTGCAAATTTAATTATTGCAAACAAGATAAAAAAACGATTTTCTTGAGAAAATCCATTCTGACTCTATATACTAAGTATTTGATTCTTATATGAGGAAATTTGCGCTTAAAAGTCAGAATGAAAAAGGATTTAAAAAGAAAAAAGACTGAAAAATATTCAGTCTTTTCAAATTGGTAGGGGTAGTCAGACTTGAACTGACACTCCCAGAGGGAACAAGATTTTGAGTCTAGCGCGTCTACCAGTTCCGCCATACCCCCATAAAAATCATGAGGAATAGATATAATAATATTTTCCGTTCGTCAATAGTTTTTTTACTTAAAATGTCTATAAATGAAAAAAAAGAAACAGGAAAGTTTACTGACGTGCCATCTTACGAAGAACATGCCCGGCATTTATACCATCAGCAGCAGTACGAAGCTGCCCTTGTCGAATATAGCCGTTTGCTGCAAGAACATCCGAAAGACGAAAACCTGATGATTATGATCGGCAATTGCTGGGACGGCCGCGGGGATAAAAATGCTGCCGTCGAGTGGTATCAAAAAGCCTGCCGGTGCAATCGCCGATCAGTGTTGGCGCTTTCCAATCTGGCAACCGCTTTTTATGAAATCGGCGACTATCGCCGGTCATTGAAATGTTCTTGCCGTGCGCTGAAAATGGATGCCCGGAATTTGTCTGCTTTAATTAATCAGGGAAACGTGCTCTACCAGCAGAAAAAATATGCCGCGGCGCTGGAGGCTTATCGGAAAGCTTTTGAAATTAATCCGCAGTATTTTATTGCGGCGGTAAACCTGGCCAATACCTGCCTTGACTTGAAAGATTACGAGGCAGCCAAGAGTTATGCGGAAATTGCCGTAAAACTGGATTCTGCCAGCGTAACCGCCTGGACGATTCTCGGCAATGTGGCACTTGAACTTGAACTCGCGGACGAAGCATTGAGCGCTTATCGGCAGGCGATAAAATTGGATTCTTCCGATCCCTGGCTCTATAATTATTTGAGCCAGGCCTGGCAGAAAAAAAACAACTGGGATGAGGCTTTTGCCGCCGGCTGGCAGGCGGTGGAACAAAGCGGAGGAGAAGAAGCCCAGCAAATAAATTTCGGCTATCTGCTTTATGAGTCGACACTTGAAAAACAGGATTCCCTGCTGCGGGAATATGCGCTGAAATGGCTTGAAAAATATCCGGATAATCAGGTGGCGCAGCACATGGGAAACGCCGTTTTAAACCGTGCTGTCAGGCCGCGGGCCAATGACGAATATCTGAAAAATATATTTGATATTTTTGCGCCGGATTTTGAACAGGTATTAACCGGATTGGATTATCGGGCGCCTGAACTGATTCGCTGTCTTCTTGAAGAAATTTACGGCAGTAAAAAATCACCCCGGCTGCGTATTTTGGATGCCGGCTGCGGCACCGGATTCTGTGGCGGCTTCCTGAAAAAATACAGCAGTTTCAGAGGACTTTACGGTGTTGATATTTCAGAAAAAATGCTGGAACAGGCACAGGCGAAAAAAGTCTATTCCCATTTGCTTCAGTCTGAACTGGAACAGTATTTTTCGCAGGCAAAAACAAAATTTGATTTGATTGTTTCGGCAGATGTTTTTACTTATTTCGGCAGTCTGGAAAAATTGCTTTCCGGCATGGCGGATTCTCTGTCTGCCGGGGGGCGGGTCATTTTTACCGTCAGCGAAAATAATCTGAATGACGATGACTATTTTCTGCATTCGTCTGGACGTTATCTGCATCATCAAAACTATGTCGGAAAAGTATTGGAAAAAGCGGGGTTCGAAGTCGAAAAGCTGGAGCGTGCAAAGCTCCGTAACGAAGGCGAAAACATTGTGTACGGCTATGTGGTTTCCGCATTGAAAAAGTAGAGTTTTCTCCATTGAAAAAGCCATAAAAAAACCTCTTATGAAAACAAAGAGGTTTTATTTTTTTCAATCTCAAAATCAGCTAAAATTATTTAGATTTTTTTGAGGAAGAAGTTTTTTTCGCTGTTGCTGTTTTGCAGGAAGAAGTCGTTGACTTTTTAGAGCTTGAGCAAGATTTTTTTGCAGAGGATTTGCAAGAAGATTTGCTGTTCAGCTGGTCAACGGCCATTGCCCAGAATTCCTGGTCTCTGCCTGACGGGCAACCGTTGTTCTGCCAGAGAAAATAAGCTGCTTCTCTGATTGCATTTTCATTACTATTAACCATAACTAACTCCAAATTAATAAAAAATGTTTGGTAAACATTATTTAATATACAATCAAAAATTTATACGTCAATAATAAAAGGCTGTTTTTTATTTGAAATATAAAATATTATCAAAGCGCTTAGCAATTTGCTTGCATTTAAAACTATAAGATTTTATAGATAACGTTTAAAGAGTCTGATATAAAGTCGTTTGAATATTATCAAAAGTCTAATTATGTTAATATAGTCTAACAGGGGGCTACCGAATGGAAAATTTATTATCAAAAGAAGAAATGAACGCAGTTATAAACGGCGATCACGGTAACGTTTTTGCTGTCTTGGGCATCCACCGCGATAAGGGAAGCAAGGAAGTATTCATCCGCACTTATCAGCCCAATACCAAGTCCGTCGAACTCTTGAAAAAAGACGGCTCGTCCTTGGGAATGATGACCAAACTTGACAAGCGCGGTTTCTATCAGATTAACCTCGGACAGATTGAAAATTTCCCCTACAAATTCCGTATTGAAAACGACCGGGGCGATTTCTACGAACAGGAAGACGCTTACCGTTTTTCTTCCATCTTAGGCGATATTGACATCTACCTTCTCGCTGAAGGCAATCACCTTGACATGTATAAAAAACTCGGCGCGCATGTGCAGGAAATGGATGGCGTGCGCGGTGTCAGTTTTGCCGTTTGGGCGCCGAATGCCAAACGTGTTTCCGTTGTCGGAAATTTCAATAACTGGGACGGCCGCGTTAATGTGATGCGCAAGCATCCGACTTGCGGCGTGTGGGATATTTTTATTCCCGGAATTGATGAAGGCGAAATTTATAAATATGAAGTCAAAACTCAGGAAGATTACATTCTGGTCAAATCTGACCCGCTGGCCTTCTGGAGCGAAGTCCGCCCCAAAACCGCATCGGTAGTTTATGATTTGAACCACTATCACTGGGAAGATCAGAATTGGATGAACTATCGTGAAGAATATAATGCTTTTGACAAGCCGATGTCCATTTATGAAGTCCACCTCGGTTCCTGGCGCCGGAAAGGTGAAAACGGTTCCGAATTTTTGACCTATCGCGAAATGGCCGACCGGCTGGTTCCCTATGTTGTCAATATGGGCTTTACTCATGTCGAATTTTTGCCGCTGGCAGAACACCCGCTTGACTGCTCCTGGGGATATCAGGTTATCGGTATGTTCGCGCCGACCAGCCGTTTCGGCACGCCGGATGATTTCCGCTATATGATCGACAAGTTCCACCAGGCAGGTATTGCTGTCATCATGGATTGGGTTCCGGCTCACTTCCCCAAAGACGGCCATGGTCTGGTTGAGTTTGACGGCACTCATCTGTATGAACACGCCGATCCCCGCAAAGGCGAACACCTCGACTGGGGCACCAAAATTTATAACTACGGCCGGACGGAAGTCTGTAACTTCCTCTGCGCCAGCGCGTTATACTGGCTGAAAGAATATCATATTGACGGTCTGCGCGTCGATGCGGTGGCGTCTATGCTTTATCTCGACTATTCGCGCAAAAACGGCGAATGGATTCCCAATATCTACGGCGGCAATGAAAACATTGAAGCTATCGCTTTTCTGCGTAAAATGAACGAACTGGTTTACGGCCAATGCAAAGGGGCGGTAACCTGTGCCGAAGAATCAACCGCCTGGCCGATGGTTTCCCGTCCGACTTCAATGGGCGGCCTGGGGTTCGGCTACAAATGGAATATGGGCTGGATGAACGACACGCTGAAATATATCAGCCATGAGCCGGTTCACCGCAAATATCACCACGGCATGCTGACTTTCGGACTGCTTTATGCCTTCAACGAAAACTTTATTCTGCCGATTTCTCATGATGAGGTTGTTCACGGCAAAGGTTCCATGCTCGGCAAAATGCCCGGCGACGAATGGCAGAAATTTGCCAATCTTCGTGCTTATTACGGTTTTATGTACACCCACCCCGGCAAAAAGCTTCTGTTTATGGGCTGTGAGTTCGGTCAGGATTGGGAGTGGAATTCGGAAGAAAGCCTGCGCTGGCATTTGCTGGAATATCCTATGTATAAGGGCATGCAAAACTGCGTCCGTGATTTGAACCTGATGTATAAGGGCAATCCTGCCTTTTATGAAGAAGATTTCGATTATCGCGGTTTTGAATGGATTGACCATTCCAATGCCGATGACAGCGTTATTTCATACATGCGGAAAGGGCATAACCCTGCCGATTATATGGTGGTTATCTCCAACTTTACGCCGGTTGTCCGCCATGATTACCGGATAGGGGTGAACGAAAACTGCCGCTATCAGGAAATCTTTAACAGCGATGATGTCAACTATTGGGGCAGCGGCGTTAAAAACGAAGGCCTGCTGACGACGGAAGAAGGCGAATGGAACAATAAGCCGCGTTCAATAAAAGTAACTTTGCCGCCGTTGTCAACCATCGTTCTCAAACCGGTTAGAGACTAACTTCGCAAAGGACAGGAGAGAACAATGTCAAATTACAAATCCCAACCCGGAAAGTCTTATCCCCTAGGCGCGACTTATGACGGGAAAGGCGTTAATTTCGCATTGTTCTCCGCCAATGCCGAAAAGGTGGAGCTCTGCCTGTTTGACGCATCCGGATCGCAGGAATTGGAGCGCTTTGCCATTAATGAAAATGACAACAGCATATGGCATATTTATGTTCCCGGTCTGGAACCCGGACAGGTTTACGGCTATCGGGTTTACGGCCCCTATAAGCCGCAGGAAGGGCACCGTTTTAATCCCAACAAGCTGCTGATAGACCCATACGGCAAAAAGCTGGTCGGCAAGCTGATTTGGCACAAGGCGATTTTCGGTTATGACATCGACAGCCCGGATAAGGATCTGTCTTTTTCCGAACTTGACAGCGCGCCCTATGTGCCGAAGTCGGTTGTCATCGGCAATACGTTCGACTGGGGCAATGATGATGAAATCCGCCCTCATCATAAAATGGAAGAAAGCGTCATTTATGAAACTCATCTGCGCGGCTTTACCAAACTTCATCCGCAGATAGCCGACGACAAGCGCGGCACCTTTGCCGGTTTTGCCGACAAATCGGTAACCAGCTATTTGAAATGGCTGGGCGTTACCGCCGTTGAATTTCTGCCCGTACATGCCTTTTTCGGCAACCGCCATAAAAAAGGATATATCAAAGATAATTACTGGGGGTATGAAAGCTTTACGTTCTTTGCGCCGGAACAGACCTATCTCTCCAATGATGAAATTGACGAATTCAAGCAGATGGTCAAAACTCTTCATGCCAAGGGCATCGAAGTTATTCTTGACGTCGTTTATAATCATACCGGCGAGGGCAACCAACTGGGGCCGACATTCTGCTACCGCGGCATTGACAATGCGTCTTATTACACACTGAATCCCGATAACAAGCGTTACTATTACGACAGCACCGGCTGCGGCGCTTCGTTTAACGTTCAGAACGGCTATGTCCTGTCGCTGGTAATGGATTCGCTGCGCTACTGGATTGAACAGATGCATGTTGACGGTTTCCGTTTTGACTTGGCAACTTCTCTCTGCCGTCAGAATATGGAGTTCAAAGTTCACAGCGGTTTTTTGTATGCCACGGGACAAGATCCGCAGACCCGCCGTGTCAAGCTGATTGCCGAACCCTGGGATATCGGCTACGGCGGCTATCAGGTCGGTGCTTTTCCGCCCGGCTGGGGGCAGTGGAATGACAAATACCGCGATAATGTTCGCCGCTTCTGGAAAGGCGACCAGTATCAAACCGCCGAACTGGCCAGCCGCCTGGCCGGTTCCAGCGATGTGTTTAACTATATGAACCGTGACATCTGGAGCAGTGTCAATTTCATCACCGCCCATGACGGTTTCAGCCTTCATGATGTTGTCAGCTTTAACGGCAAACATAACCTGAGCAACGGCGAAAACAACCGTGACGGTACCGACAGCAACTGGAGTTGGAACTCCGGCGCCGAAGGTGAAACCGACAACCCGGTGATTTTGGAAAACCGCCGCCAGCGGATGAAAGCGATGATAAGCACCTTGCTGCTTTCGTTCGGAACGCCAATGATGTTGGCCGGAGATGAATTCGCGCACAGCCAGTTCGGCAATAACAATCCCTATTGTCAGGACAACGTTTTAACCTGGATAGCCTGGGATGCCATCAGCAAGGAAGACAAGGAGCAGGTCAAATTCGTCCGCCGGGTTATCGGGTTGCGTAAAAAACTGCGCATATTCAACCGCCGCCATTTCTTTATCGGCAAAGTTGTCAAAAACGGATATAAAGATATTGCCTGGTATAATGAGCGCGGAGTTGAAATGGTAGCCAACGACTGGCATGACGGCAACCGCAAAGCTCTGTCTTACTGCGTTTATACCGGCAGCCGTTTCGTGTTGGCAATCTTTAATGCTAACCACGACGACATGAGTTGGAAGCTTCCGGAAATTTCCGGCAATCTGTCTTGGAATTTATTGCTGGACAGCTCCTCAAAATTCGGAGAGGAGGGGAAAATCGGCTCGGCGCAGACAATCAGAGTCCCGGCGTGGAGCGTGTTATTATTTGAGATTAAAAAATAGGGAGTATTCTTATGGAAGAACTATTGCAGCAACTGGCCGGAAAATTGGGAATAGCCACCAGATTCAGCGACGGCGGACTGGTCCGGAAAGACTATGAAGTCGATGACGCGGTGGTCCGTTATATTGCGGAGCGCCTGGGGTATAAAGCCGGCAACCGCGGCGAGGTGGAAAAATCGCTGGCTGATTTTGAAAAACGCCGCTGGCAGCAAACCCTGGAAAACATCTATGTGGTAGAACAGGGCAAGTTGCAGTTTGATGCGGTGGTTCCGGCGGAACAGGCGCAGAGTTTCTTCGCCCTGCAAATTGAAAACAAGGATACCGGCATCAGGTCGGAGGTTGCTTTTGAAGTCCACCCGACCGATGAAACTTACACCATCGGTAAAACGATTTATGTCAAACTTCTGGTCGCAATAACCAATGAATTGCCGGTCGGCTATTATAATCTGACGTTTACCGTAGCAGATAAAACCTATAAAAGCACTTTGGCGGTAGCTCCGTGCCGCTGTTATGAAAATCCGGCTCTGGCAGACGGCAAAATCTGGGGCTATGCGTTGCAGTTGTATTCGCTGCGCAGTGAGCGCAACTGGGGTGTCGGCGACTTTACCGACCTGGGAAACTTTATTCGGATGTGTGCCCGTTGCGGGGCTGATATCATCGGCCTCAATCCGCTGAATGTTTTGGTGCACAGCTTTCCCGAAAATGCCAGCCCGTACAGCTCAATCAGCCGCCTGTTTTTAAATCCGATTTATATTGACGTTGAAGCAGTGCCGGAGTTCAAACCGGAAGATTTGTCTGAAATAGCAGACAAAATTGCCGAACTGCGCCAAAGCGAGCTGATTGATTATGCCGAAGTCTATCCGCTTAAAATTTCGGTTCTTGAAAAACTGTACGGTCGTTTTATGGCTGATCGCGGCAGTGACCGTCGGAACGAGTTCCGGGCTTTTGTCGAGGCTCAGGGCGACGACCTGCATAAACTTGCACTGTTCCAAACCCTCTATGATATCAAAAGTACATATATCTGGGGCGGCTGGACGGCCTGGGAAGATGAATTCCAAAACCCGAATTCTCCGGCTGTCCGTAAATTTGCCGAAGAATATGCCGACCGTATCCGCTTTTTTAAATATCTGCAATTTGAAGCCGATCGCCAGTTTAAACAGGCTTCGGCCGTCGTTGCCGAGTGCGGGTTGAAAGTCGGTCTCTATCGTGACCTGGCCGTCGGCGTCGGCAAAGACAGTGCCGAACTTTGGTCGGATAACGATTTGTTTATCCGTGATGTCGGTGCCGGTGCGCCGCCTGATGCCTTTTTCCCTGCCGGACAGAAATGGTGTCTCGGTGCTTTCAACCCCTATGTGTTAAAAGAACGCTGCTATGAACCGTTTATTAAAATTCTCCGCGCCAATATGAACGCGGCGGGAGCCTTGCGGATTGACCACGTTATGGGCTTGATGCGCCTTTATATTATTCCCGATAACGGCGATGCGGGAACTTATGTTATGTATAATTTCAAAGATATGCTGAATATTGTTGCCATTGAGAGCTGCCGCAATAAATGTCAGATCGTCGGCGAGAGCATCGGCAATGTTCCCGAAGGTTTCCTTGAAACGCTTGCCGAAAAGAATATTTATGCGCTGAGCGTGCTTTGGGCAGAAAGAAAAGATGCCGGCTGGGGCGATTTCAATGCGCCCGGCGAATATCCGGAAAAGGCCTTTATGTCAGTCGGAACCCATGATATGGCGCCGCTGCGGATGTGGTGGTTCGGTTATGATATTGAACTGATGCATTCGCTCGGCTTAATGGATGAAGCGGCTAAAAACGATACATATCACAAACGCGAAATCGACCGTTGGAAACTTCTCTCGGCGCTGGACGCCAACGGCTGCTGGCCGGAGGATAATCTGCGCAAGGATAATTATATCTACGGACAGGGATATCCGGAGGGAATAGAAGAGGCGGTTCACCGCTTTGCAGCCAAGACGGCGTCTAAAGTCTTTTTGGCGCAGTTGGAAGATATCCTCCATGTTGAAAAAATGCAAAATCTGCCGGGAACGGATAAAGAACATCCCAATTGGCGCCGCAAACTTCCGGTTACACTTGAAAAGCTGGAAGGGGATATTGCTTATATCCGCAATATTCAGGCTATCCACCGCGAAAGATAAAACGAAAACGCCCTTTTTTAGTTAATGTCATGGCTCATACGAGTGTTTATAGAGAACACTCGTATGAGCCATTTTTTTTCTTGTCATTGCCCACATCTCTCAGCTGTCATTACCCGACTTGATCGGGTAATCTCTTTGTCGCTGTTGCCAATTTTCCGGATGCCTCGGTCAAGCCGGAGCATCCATTTATTACTCACTTCCTCTCAGCAGCTATGCCTCGGCTTTCTTTATTATGTCATGCCTCGACTTTCTTTATTCTGTCATGCCCCGGCTTTTTCCTTGTCACCTATTGTCTCACCCGCCGGGAACAGCCAGACCGGGTAATTGGAATTCGCTTGTTCCGCGTGAACAAACTGCCGCAGGAGGGTGTTGCCATTCCATAGTAAAAACCATGCTGTTTTTAATCTGACATTTCCTCGGGTACGACCAGTTGAAAACAGGCGAAACACTATTAAATCTAAGTAATACCGCGTAGAAGGAATAGCCAAAAAATCTTGTGAGGTTAAGAATTATTTGACAATTGCTGCCAAATATGATACCTTAAAAACAGGCTTGATTCAGTTATATCTGCGAGGTGTACTATGAGGATTATTAGGACAATAATTTTCTGTGCCGGTATGGTCGTATATTCATCAACCATGGCACAGGCTTCTGTCAACAACAACCAAACAGGCGGATTGTCAAATAATCCCGACGCCACCCTCATAGAAAAGAACCAAAACCGCTTTGAATTCGGGCCTCAGACCCTGTCTCTGGAACTGCCTGATGCGGGGTCTGTTTCTGTTAAAAATTTCCCCAAACTTGCATCTGTTCATTTTTTGACTGAATCTAACAGTCTACAATTTAATGTCCCAGCATTTGAAGACACTTCTGTTCAGAACTGTAAAGATCTCGGCTATACCAAAACTTCTTGTTCATCCGGCAATCCGTCGGTTTTTTGTCCTTATAATAATGCTTATTTCAAAGAATGCTGTGACGCTTCTTATAAATATACCGCAGACAGCTGTACTTATCCGAATACCATAAGCAAAACTTCCTGTGGCGGCAAATATCAATGTACCTGCGACACGACACTTTATCCGGTAACGAGTTGTACCTCGCCGCAAACGCCGGCAACGGGAAGCGGTTCTTCATGTACGGCAAACGGGGTTACCCGTTATTCAGAATGTGTTTGTCCGTCCAATTATACCGAGACCTGTACCGGGCAAAACCAACAGGGACGGGGAACCGGCTGCACTTATAAGGGCACGACAAAATACACCGCCTGCGAATGCAAGCCGGGTTATAATCAGACCTGTACGGAGCTTGGGCCGGTTACGCCGAATGATTATTGTTTAATGAACGGTATCAGGTATTACAACAATTGTAAGAGCTGTGAAAACAAATGCAAGCTGGACAGCTGTCCGGCCGGCGTAAGCTGTACGCTTGAGGACTGCTCGGGCAAGTATTGCGATGTCGGTTGCGCGACAGGCTATGTCAACTGGTGTACCAAACCGGAAACCGACTGCGCCAAATTGGGCTATACCAAATCAGTCAGCCAATGTTCGGACGGCTATGTGAGATGTCCGTATAACTCGGCAGCCGTTTTCTGCGAAGATATAGGCGCGGCAGTGGGGGACATTCTTTATGGCGACGGAACGGTTGCGAGCAGTCTGGTGGCTGGTAAAACGCCGATTGGTATTGTCTTCGACACCGATAACAAACTTGCCGTTGCGCTGACGGATATTAACAGCAGCGGTTCCGCGGGTAGTTCGACAATGTATTGGTCTACTAGCTATTATGATATTCCTGCGTTAGGTAACTGTACGGATTTAACGACTTGTGGGGTAGATGGCCGAGCGAATACGACAGCGATACTGAACTGCGGCAGCAGTTGCGGTACAACGCCGGCTGCGACAGCAACCAACAGTTATGAACCGAGCGGGTGCAGCAAGGATTTCTGTAAGAAAACGAAGTGGTTTTTGCCGAGTATGAGGGATTTGATCACATTGTATAACGCGAAGAGTTATGTAAATGCCTCGCTGAGTTTGACAGCCAGCTCAGGGGCTAAAACCTTGACGGAAAGTTATTACTGGTCCTCTACCGAGTATAATAACTACACTGCGTGGAAGTTGCGTTTGAGTGACGGTTACAGGTTCAACAGCACTAAGAGCAACACCAATAACGGATACGTTCGTCCGGTGGTAAAATATTAGGCACAGAAGAGGAGAAAAGTGATGAAGAAATTATCAATACAGATTATGGCTCTTTGCAGTGTCTTCGGGTTTGCATCGGGCGTTATGGCAGAGGATTGCAAACCGGCTCCAGACTGTGCTGACCTGGGCTTTACTCAAAACGCGGCAGATTGCAGCGGCGACGCCCTGAAATGCCCTTGGGACTTGACGAAAGCTGCTTGTAAAGCCGGAGATGAAAGCGAAGATATAAAAGAAGATATTAAACCAGTTCCTTGCGCCGTTGGCTCAATCCTGGGTAATGACCAGCTTTGTTACGAGGATAAACTCCCTGACGGTGTCAAACCCGTTGGTATTGTCTTCGATACAATCAACAAACTGGCCGTAGCGTTGACAAATGTAAATAAGGACGGCTCAGCCTGTGATACATGGTCACTTATGCTGATGAGTACTGCATACTCTTCTACATCTGAATATAATATTCCTACGTTAGGTAACTGTACCGGCAGTACGGATTTAACGACTTGCGGGGCAGATGGCCGAGCCAACACGACAGCGATATTGAACTGCGGCAACATTTGTGGCACAACGCCGGCAGCAACTGCTGCTAATAGTTATGAGCCAAGCGGTTGCAGCAAGGACTTTTGTAAGAAAACGAAGTGGTTTTTGCCGAGTATGAGAGATTTGAGAAAATTATATAGAGTAAAATTTTACGTCAATACTTCACTGACTTGGATGGCTGATTTCGGAGCAAAAACTTTGTATGAGAACGGAGGTGGACATTGGTCTTCTACACAATCTGAAACCGGTTATATGTGGGGAGTTAGGATGGATACCGGTGAGGAGAGTCCAAACTATCGTAACGGTGCGAGTAATGCTGTTGTTCGTCCGGTGGTAAAATATTAGGCACAGAAGAGGAGAAAAGCGATGAATAGAAAATCAGCATTAATTTTAAGTGGGGTTTTAGGTACTTTTTTCTCCACTTCAGCTATTGCCGCATTAAACTGCACCGCCTCGCCGGACTGCGCGTCACTCGGATATACAATGACTGCCGCCGACTGTGCCGACGGTGTCAAAGTTGCCTGTCCCACCGATCCGACCAAAGTCTTTTGTAAAGCCGGAGTACAACCGGCCACCTGTGTCGTTGGGGCCATCTTAGGTGGAGATCAACTCTGTTATAAGGATAAACTCCCTGACAATGTCAAGCCGGTCGGTATTGTCTTCGATACCACCAACAAGTTGGCCGTGGCGTTGACGGATATTAACAGCAGCGGTTCCGCGGGCAGCTCAACAATGATGTGGGCTACTGGCTATTATGATATTCCTACGTTAGGTAACTGTACGGATTTAACGACTTGTGGGGTAGATGGCCGAGCGAATACGACAGCGATACTGAACTGCGGCAGCAGTTGCGGTACAACGCCGGCTGCGACAGCAACCAACAGTTATGAACCGAGCGGGTGCAGCAAGGATTTCTGTAAGAAAACGAAGTGGTTTTTGCCGAGTATGAGGGATTTGATCACATTGTATAACGCGAAGAGTTATGTAAATGCCTCGCTGAGTTTGACAGCCAGCTCAGGGGCTAAAACCTTGACGGAAAGTTATTACTGGTCCTCTACTGAGTACGGCAGCTACAATGCGTGGGGGGTGCGTATGAGTGGCGGTGTCAGGACCAACGACACTAAGAACAACACTAACAGGTACGTTCGTCCGGTAGTGAAATATTAGGCACAAAAGAGGAAATAATAAAAAGCCCCTCTCTGCGAGGGGCTTTTTTGAGCAAACCGTCGGCCTATTTGATATAATCAAGCAAACTCAAACTCATGGCCTGTTGCAAAACGGCATAAGATGCTTCCAGATTTTGCGAAGCCAGCAGCAGTTTGGTTGCCGCCTCGGTTTTGTCAACATCTTTCAGAGAAGAGATATTGTTCTCCAGATTGGCCTTGATTGTAGTCTGGTTTTCCATGGTCTGGTTCAAAACAACGTAATTTGAGTTTATTTTGGCCGAGATTGTATAAATGTCGGCATTTTTAACATTGGCATTTTCACTGGCATTAAACAATGCGTCGGAAATCAGATCCAATGCTTCGTTGACGCGATCAATCGGATTTTCCGAAGAAATGGTTCCGGTAATGTCGTCAGCCGGATTGCGGGTATCTACAAGATTGCCCTGTGCAATCATTCCCAATGCTCTGAACAATTTTTCAAAGGCCGGGTCATTGGCATTAACGTCAAAACTGATGGACTGGTTTTCGGAAATGCGTTTTTCCGAAGTCAGATCGCCGCCTTTATAATAAGATTCGCTCGAAAGGCTCCATGAGCTGGAAGCGGCAATCGTTGTGGTCGGAAAGCGCGACGGGTCAACCGTAACATATAATTCGGTTCCGTCGTCACTGATACCGGTAACCTGAACCTGGCCGGCAATGTTGTTGTTCTTAAAGCCGTCCATATTAATCACCGAACCGACCGGGAACGATTTGCTGAAAGTGACGTCATTGTCCGGCGTAATCACATCGTCGGTAACTACCGGAGTCGATTCTTCAAAAGTAACGGTCTTGCCGTCGGCGGAAACCGATTTGACAATATAGGCCTTGGCATTGCCGCCGGCAGCATCGCCGCCGATGACAACCGTGTCTCCCGCGCTGAGCGTGTTAAAGGCACCGTATTCGGTGGCGTTCATTGTGTTTTTGTCGCTGTTGAACGTCAGTGTGCCTGTTGTCTTGTCATTGGCAGTAATTGCCGGTTTCAGAAAACCGCCGGCTTTTTCTGCCGTAATGGTGCCCTGATTAGTGTTGTTTCCGTTCAGTTTAAGCGAAATATCTCCCGTGTTGCTCGCGTTGACCGAAAAGTTAGAGAGGTCAGCGCTGCTGTTGCTCGGGTATTGAATATTCAAACCGTCATAATAGGCTTGAAATTCGTCCAAAGTCGAAAACGGAAAATCGACCGGAGCCTGGCTGGAAACACCGCCGCCGAACAGATATTTGCCGTTGGCGAAAGTATTCAGACTGTCAACCAGCATTTTCAAAGCCGAAAAGGCGCTGTTTTGCAGCTGTCTCAATTCCCGGGCCTGATCCGGGCTCATGGTATAAGGCTCGCCGGTTTCCACGCCGTCTACGTTCAAGACGCTTGAAGTGCCGTTAATCGTATAAAGCGGGAAAGTGAATTTGTTGCCTTCAAATTTAAAATCGGCATTGGCGGGCAGCTTATCCTTCAGAGCATTCATCACGTCTTCGGCATTTGCAGCGCCGCTGATGTCAATATTATTGCCGTTGCCGTCATTGGCAAAGGTATATTGAACGCCGTTAATGGTAATCGTCTGTCCCAGATAATCGGCCACATTGTCATTGGTAAAAGTCAGTTCGCCGCCGGTATAATCGGGAGTAAGACTGCTGCCGCCGGTAGTGGTGGTCACCGGCGAACCGGTCGTTACGCCGTTGGCCTTGATAATTGTGGAATTGTTGTCAACCGTACCCAGCGGATAAGTAAACGTTGTGCCGTCAAAGTCATAATCGGCGTTGGCGGGCAATTTGTCTTTCAGAGCCGTCATAATCTCCTCGGCCGTTGTGGCGCCGCTGATGTCAATATTATTGCCGTTGCTGTTGTTGGCAAACTTATATTCGGTACCGTCGATAATGATGCTTTTGCCGATATAATCGTCGGGATCGTTGCTGGTAAAGGTCAGCTTGCCGCCGGTGTTGTCGGTAATGGTGGTGCCTTCGCCGCCGTTGCCGGTAATGCCGCTGAAACTGGTCAGGGCGCTTTTGAAGTCGTTAATCGCATCCTGAATCGCTTCCATCGACGTGTTCATCGTTTTGATTTCGACTTCGGTAATTTTATTGTTTTCCATAAACGTGCTGGTAACGCCGAGCGTCGCTTCCAGAGAAACGATGCTGGAGGCGCTCATGCCGTAGCCGGAATAGTTCTGAGCCTTAAGACCGGTAATGGACTGAAAGCTGTAAAGATCGACCAGATTTTTGTTGGCAATCGTTGCATTGGTCATATTCAGATAAGTTGCATAAGTAGGTACGCGCATTTTTCAGTCCTCCTAGTTAACCATATTCAAAAGCATGTCTAACATTTCTTTAGACGCGGTAAATGTTTGGGCGCAGGCGGCATAACTCTGCTGGAAGATAATCAGCTGAGCCAGCTCTTCGTCACGGTCAACGCCGCTGAGCGTCGCTTCCTTCAGGGAAATGGAGTTAGTCAGCTCCTGCTGATAATTCAATGCCGAGGTTGCGCTGTTGGTTTCCGTTGCCACGGCGCCGACAAAAGTTGCCGCATAATTGGCCAGTGTCGTGCTGGTTTGCGCCAGACTTCCGGCCTGGCCGAAGTCTTGCGCATCGGTAAAGACCTTGGCCATCGCGTTGGCAATGTCGTTGGCGGCCGGATTCAACTGATATTCGCCGGAATTGGAGTTGAATTCCGGCGTGCCGGAAGAAATGCCCGACGGATTGGTCAGCAGGTCTTCACGCACGCTCAGTGACCCTGCGGCATCCGAATTGGACGGGTGCATGCCGATTCTTTCCAGAAAACCGGTTGTCCGCCCCGTGGTCTGGTTGATTGCTTCGCTGATTTCCAGCTGTTCGCCCGAAGTGTTGTTAATCTGCAGAACATAACCGTTGCCGTTGGGAACCAGCGAAGCCTTAATCTGACTGTTCAGCTTCGGGTCATTGTTGATTTTGTTGACGATATCCTGCAGGCTCTCGTTCGGGTAAATGTTGATTGAACCCAAAGACGGATTGTTGCCGGTGGCGAAATTGATGGTAATTTTTTCCTGAACCCCGAGATTGGCGTTCTTATTCAACACTTTTGAATCATAAATGTGTTCGTTTTTGGTGGTCTGGAAAAAATCATTCATTCCGAAGAAGTAGGAAAAACCTTCCATCGTCCGGTCATAAGCGCCGTCGCCGTTAACGTCGAATTTAATCGTAACGTCCTGCTGGTCGCTGCCGGCGGTGGAAGAGGCTTCGTCCATAATCGAGAACGAATAGTTGCTGTCTCCGGTGTTGATAACCAGCTTTCCGTCATCATTGATTTCGGCATAAGCCTGCGGCAGGTTTGCCCCGTCCGGAGAGGTCAGCCAGTCATTGACCAGTCCCACCATATCGGAAACGCTGCCCCCGCCGTCGGGAAAACCCAATCCTGCCAGCAAAGTCGTTGTCGCAACCTGCTTGCCCTCGGAGTCAAAAATCGTCAGTCTGACATCGCCGTTGGAAATCTGAATATTCTGATTGGCCGGGTCAATAAAGGTCCGGCTGCCGGTGAGTTCCGACGGTGCGTTCGGATAAGACGTTCCGCGGTTGTGAACCTGGTTGATGGCGTCTTTCATTGTGGCCGCCAGTTCGTTCAGCTGGGTCTGCAGCGAGGTCAGCTGGTTGTCGCGAATGTCAATCAGCCCCTTGAGTTCGCCGTCTTTAATATTATTGGTGATGTCTTCGCCGTCAACATAAATGCCGCCGATGCCGCCGCCGGCATAAGAGGTTGTCGGACTGGCCTGTGCAACGGCACTGTGCGACAGCTTGTGCGGATAGCGGTCCAGCAGCGTAACGCCGCCGGTCGTCTGAATAACGATTTCGCCGCTTTCCCGCTTGAAATAGGAAATGTCTATCAGTCCGCTCAAATCACGCAGAGCCTGGTCGCGCTGGTCTTCCAAATCTGCCACGCCGTCATATCCCAAAACCTTGTATTTGACAATCTGGTCATTGAGGTTCTGCAGGTCGTCCAGCAGGTCGTTAATCTGGTCGCAGGCTTCGCTGATGCTCAAATCGGCATCGCCGCGCAGTTTTTGAATTTCCGTCGTCAGGGAATTAAGGCGGGAAGCGACCGTATTGGCGTTGTTCAACAGATTATAGCGCCCCGAAGATGAGGTAACGTCAGAAGCGAAAGTTTCAAAAGCCGATTGCAGATCGCCGACATTGGCGGCAATGGAATTGTTGCCGGACGGAGTTCCCAGCAATGTTTCCGTTTTGCCCAGAAACTGGTTCTTGGCATTAAGATTCCCGGTCTGGCTGTTGGAGGCCAGATAACTTTTTAGCAGACCTTCGTTAACGGTGCGGGTAATATCTCCCAGCTGAACGCCGGCGCTGTATCCGCCCAGAACGAGATTTTTCTGAGCCGCGGTTTTGCGGGTGTAGCCGACCGTGTCGATATTGGCCAGGTTGCGCCCGACGATATCCATCTGGTTCTGGGCAACCTTCATGCCGCTCAAAGAGGTCTGTAAGCCTGATAACATAACCATGATTCCAACTCCTATAATGTTCTGTTGACCGCTATCGCGCTATGTTGATTGTCCGGCTGGTTAAACTGCCCTTGGGCTCCGTAAGACGTCGAGTTGGACTTGCTCGTCATCTTGGCGACGTTAACAATCGAACCGATAACCGATTTGCTGGTTTCCATTCTGGTTTTTAATAATAAGTCGTTTTCCCGCAGCAGTTCGTCCAGCTTGAGGGAATTTTGCTTCAGCGTAGCTTTGGCCTCGTCGTCCATGGAGGCCAGGGCATGCTGGTTTTTGATAAAATAAGCCACCAGATTTCTGTAAACTGAAACAATCTGGGCTTTCTGCTCATACATCTCGCTGACTCTGACAACGTTATAATCGCGCAGAGCCTGGTTTTCTTCCTGCAGCAATTCGGCGAAAGTCAGAAGGATTTCCTGATAATCGCTGATTTTCTTCTGCATCTCCGTCTGTTGTTCTGCCTGTTCCATTTCACACCTCTTATTTTGCGCTTTGTCCGTTGATAAAGCCCTGGCTTTCCATTTCCTGCATTTCCAAAATCGAGCGCATAACCTCATCGGCCACGCCGACCGAGCCGTTTTTTGCCATTGCCTTGCCGTATTCGTTAACCAGCAGGGAGCGGTAAACTTTTTCGGCATGACCGCCGCCGAACATGCCGTCGGTGGAAATGCCTTCAAACATGGTTTCGGCCATTTTGCTCAGGAAAAAGGCTTCAAAGTCCTGAGCGGCAGCTCGGGCTTCTTCTTTGCTCATGGCTTTTGTTCCGTTCAGGGAAGTGTTGGGCTTCCTGTTCAGGGCAATAGCCGCGGCGTCAAAACCGGTTATGTTCGCATTGCTCAGTTCCATTCTAAATCACCTCAATATCCGCCTGCAGGGCGCCGCTGGCTTTTACGGCCTGCAGAATACTGATTAAATCGCGCGGGGTAACGCCGAGGGCATTTAAGCCGTCAACCAGTTCCTGCAGATTAACGCCGGTATCCAAAACGCTCAGCTTGCTGTTGACTTCTTCGTTAACGTCAATTGCGGTAACGTTTTGCGTAACGGTGGTTCCGTTACTGAAGGGCAGAGGCTGGGAAACCATCGGAATTTCCGAAATTTTGATGGTCAGATTGCCTTGGGCAATGGCCAGCCGGTTGATTTTGACATCCTTGCCGATGACAATAATGCCCGAACTTTCGTCAATCACCACCTTGGCCAGCTGATCGGGCTGAACCTGCAACTGTTCGACTTTGGTCATCAAATCAACAATTTTATCCTCATATTCCTGCGGAATTTGCAAATCGACGGTGGCCGGATCCAAAGCTTTGGAAGCCGGCTGTCCGAGCATTGCGTTAATGGCGTCGGAAATCCGGCGCGCGGTGGTAAAATCGGGATTGCGCAGGGCAATGCGGATATTCTTCAGGCTGTCCAGAGCAAAGTCGATTTCATTTTCAATAATCGCGCCGTTGGCGATTCGCCCCGAAGTGGGAACCCCGCGGGTGACCGAGGCATTATTGCCCTGTGCCGAAACGCTTCCGGTGGCAATCTGCCCCTGGGCCACGGCATAAACTTCGCCGTTGGCGCCGCTTAGCGGCGTGGCAATCAAAGTGCCTCCCTGCAGGGATTTGGCATCGCCCATGGCGCTGACCATAACGTCAATCCGGCTGCCTTGGCGGGCAAAGGGCGGCAGGCTGGCCGTGACCATGACGGCAGCAATGTTTTTGGATTTAAGCTGACCGTCGCGGGCGTTGATGCCAAGCTGGTCAAGCATGCTGATCAGGCTCTCTTTGGCAAAATTGATGGATTTTATGTTGTCACCGGTGCCGTTTAAGCCCACAACCAGGCCGTAACCGACCAGCTGGTTCTCTCTGACGCCTTCAAAATCGGCAATATCTTTTATGCGGGAACTGGCCGCAGCCTGTCCGCCCGCGAGCAGAAAAACAGCTCCGATAATGCTGAAAACGGCTGATTTCTTAAACAAAACGGTGTTCATAATCACAAAACCTCAAAATTTTTCCATAAACTTATTTGTTTTATATGCAATATTCGTGCCAAAAATAATGAGATTTTTTATTCGCAACCTTAGCAAGAGAGGTGGAACTCTTAAATCGATTATTATATATTAGGGGATGATAATATTAAATGCGGGAAGACGATATGGATTATGAAGACGTGCTGCAGGAAGACGTTCTGCAAAAGGCTCACCAAAAGCTGAGCGAACTCAAAGCCGGTGTCTTGTTTATAAATCAGGTTGCCAAAAAAATACAGCTGGCGTTGTCTCTGGTGGAAGAAAAGCTGAACGAGGTTGACTTCGTGATATGGATTGCGCCTTCGGGATTTCTGTCCACGCGTTCCTATATGAACGAAATCAAAAAGAACAACCGGACGTTCCGTCACCGGATGTACTATTATTCGATAGAAAGCGTATCGATTTCGGATGAAAAATATCTGGAGTTGTATAATTTAATCCACAACTTTAAGATTTTCTGCGTGGTCGATGAAAGCATCACCATAAAAAATACCGAGGCGGGACGGACGCAGCGCCTGCTGTCTCTGAGCTCAAAATTCAGTTACCGCTTAATATTGAGCAGTATTCCGTTGACACAAGGATTAATTGATTTATATTCGCAGATAGAGTTTTTAGACACTAAAATCCTGCGGATGAACGAGAATCAATTCGGCCACATCTTCATGCCGTTCTGCTACAGCAACTATCTGGTTATGAAACATTGGTCGCGTCCTGAAGACGAAGCCCGCCTGTTTGAGCTTGTCAAACCTTATGTTTTGGGGTTTGATTTCGGGGACAAATACGAAATTACCCACAGGAACCATTATTTTGAACTGACACCGCAGGAAGAAAAAAGTTATAATGACGAAAAGAGTCTCTTTTTGCGGGACCGGGAGCAAGTTGCTTTTATGGATGTTGTCCAGAACTTCCAGCGGATGTACACCCTCTCGGAGAACAAGCTTGAAGCCTTGCGGAAACTGGTACACCAGATTTTGGAGCGCGGCGAAAAGGTTATTATTTATATTAAGTTTTTGGATGAAATTACCTTTTTTAAGGAAAGCCGGTTTTTTGGCGATGTTAAATTTGTCGAACTGACCGGAAAATCTAATAAACGTAAAGCGATAAAAGAATTTGAGCGAAAAGCGGATATTATGTTTTGTACTTACGGCGTTGATAAGTTCGGGCTGGATATGCAGTTATGCAATAATATTATATATTTTTCCCAAACTTTCGATTATAAATGTAAAGTACAGGGGCTGGACAGTGTCGTGAGCAAAGGAATCGCACGCAAAATAAATATTTATGACTTTTGGGTAAAAACCAATTTGGAACAATTGATTAATGATAATTTGGAACGTAAAAAAAATGTTCTGTCAAATGTATGCCATATGATAACGAAAGAGGAGGCATTACGACTGTGAAGAAATATTTGGATATTAATGTTTATGAGGCAACTCAGGCTCGTTTAAAATATATCTTCGAGCATTTTGAGAATATCTATGTCTCTTTTTCCGGCGGTAAGGACAGCGGCCTGCTGTTGAATCTTGTCCTGGACTATAAACGCCGTCATAATATTCAAAAAAAAATCGGCGTCTTTCATCAGGATTTTGAGGCTCAGTATCAGACAACGACGGATTTTGTCACCCGTATGTTTGAAAACAATATAAACGATATCGAGCCTTATTGGGTTTGCATTCCGCAGGCTTCCCGCTGCGCCGTCAGCAACTACCAGATGTACTGGTACACCTGGGATCCCGACAAAAAGGCTGCCTGGGTGCGCCCGATGCCTAAACAGGATTATATCATTAAGCTGGAAAATCATAACTTCGATTTTTACAAATACAAAATGCCGCAGGAAGACTTCTATGCGGAATTCGGAAAATGGTATGCCCGCCAGCATAAGGGAAAATCCATCTGCCTGCTGGGGATTCGCGCCGATGAATCCCTCAACCGTTACCGGGCTTACGCCAACTATAAAAAAACCAGCGTCGGCGAGGGCAAATGGAACACCAAAATGGGTGAGAATTTTTATCACGCTTATCCGTTGTATGACTGGACAACCAAAGATGTATGGGTTGCCAACGGCAAGTTTGATTTTGATTACAACCATATTTACGACCTCTTTTATAAGGCAGGCCTTTCCATTAACCAGATGCGTGTTGCCAGTCCGTATCATGAGAGCGCCAAAGACAGCCTGAACCTTTACCGCGTGCTTGAGCCCGATACCTGGATACGGGTTGTCGGCCGGGTTCAGGGGGCCAACTTCGGAGCCATCTACGGCAGCACCAAGGCATTGGGCGCCCGCAAGTTCACGTTGCCTCCGGGGCACACCTGGCGTTCCTATGTAAAGTTTTTGCTGGCAACCCTGCCGGAGAGCATCCGCCAGAATTATATCAATAAATTTAAAACATCCATTCGTTTTTGGTGGAAAAAAGGCGGCGTGGTCAACGAAGACGCGCTGAAAGAGCTGGAAGAATGCAATTATCCGATTCGCCGTAACGGTCCCAGCGGTTACAACAAAAGCCGCGACAAGATTCGTTTTCTCGGCACGCCGGATAACACCGATGATATAAAATCAACCATCGATATTCCGTCTTGGAAACGAATGGCCGTATGCATTTTGAAAAACGATCACCTCTGCAAATATATGGGCTTTACCCAAACCAAAAAACAGGCGGAGCGTGAGCGCGAATTAATGGCGAAATACAGAAACTTGTGAGGAAAGTATTATGAGTGAATATAAAAGCCCTGTTTACAATGTTCAGGCGATTCCGGTCGAAAAAATCAAAGCCAACGACTACAACCCTAACCGTGTTGCTCCTCCGGAAATGAAATTGCTGGAAATTTCTATCTGGGAAGACGGTTTCACCCAGCCGATTGTCTGCTACTATGACAAAGATAAGGATGAGTACATCGTTGTGGACGGTTTCCACCGTTTTACCACCATGTTGACCAGCCCGCGCATTTATGAGCGTGAAGGCGGCAAAATGCCGGTTGTCGTAATTGACAAACCTTTGGGCGACCGGATGGCTTCAACCATTCGTCACAACCGTGCCCGCGGCAGCCATAACGTTGACCTGATGAGCAACATCGTGGCCGAGCTGCTGGAAATGGGCAAAAGCGATGCCTGGATTTGCCGCAACATCGGCATGTCTGCCGATGAGGTGCTGCGCTTAAAGCAGATTACCGGTCTGGCCTCTCTGTTCAAGGACGAAGAATTTTCCCGCAGCTGGGAAGTCTGATTATTAATCATACCGCGGCCTGATATTGCCGAATGCAAGAAAGACTGCTGAGTCGGCGTTAGCCGGCTGTTGTGAGGGACGATGATAACCAAAAAAGACATCGCAAAGCTGGAAGGCTTGCTAATGCTGGTTGCTGTTTCGGAAAATAACAGCAAGAAAAAAGTTGCCGAAGCCCTGAACCTCTCCGTTGATACCCTCAATAAATATATCAGCGATTTGGAAAAGGAGCTTGGAACCAAGCTGGTAACCAGCAACGGCCGCGGCAGTGTCCTCACTTATGAGGCTCAGAACATTATCAATCTGGGGTTTGACATCAAAAAGGTTGTTCGCAGCGTAGATACCCTTGCTTCTCATAAGGATGCCCTGTCGGGAACCGTCCGTGTCGGTATTCCGTTGGCAGTTTCAGCCGCGTTGCCGAGTGACAGCATCAGCACTTTCTGGGAAGAATACCCGAATATCCGCATTGATGCGATTTCTAACTACGAGCCGCCGAATTTCAATGTGCTCGACGTCGATTTGGGCTTTACCTTTGAGCCGCCGACCGGTTCCGATCTGGTTATCGTTGCCAGCCGGAATGTAAAGTACGGTTTTATGGCCACACCCGAATATCTGAAAAAACACGGCGAACCGAAGAGCATTGAGGACTTGATTGCCAATCACCGTGTCTGCGGCAAATTCGGGCATTACCATTATTTGAAAGTGTGGAAAGATATTATGGCGCGTTCTCCCCGCGTTTGCTTTTCCTCCAACTCCAATTTTTCGGTTATTAAAATTTTGCGTGCCGGCGGAGGCATAGGGGTTCTGCCGCTGCAATATGCCAATGACGGAGACCTCCGCCTGTTGACGGAGATTAAGGAGACGCCGGAAGTAACTTTTTATCTGGTGGCGCACCGTCTGACCAAAGATATTCCGAAAATTCGTGTCGTTATCGACTGCTATCGCAAAATTATGATGAGTTCTTGGGATTAAATGTTTCATACCGTAACCTGCTGCAAGACAGGTTACGGTATGAGAAGTTTAAAAGACCGATTGAATGAAACCGCCGCCCAAAACCGTTCCGTCTCGATAAAAAACAACGGATTGACCGGGCGTTAAAGCTTTTTGCAAATCTTCAAATTCAACTTTGAAACAATCGTTCTCTTCCGGGGTCACCGTAACCCGGACCGGTTTCTGCGATGAGCGGATTTTGGCTTCGCAGTGTAAAGCCGTTTCCGGTGCTGAAATTGAAATCCAGTTCATCCGTCCGGCAATCAGTCCTTGCTGCATTGTCTCGTCGGCAAAGCCCAGCACGACTTCATTGGTTTCCGGATGCAGGGCAATAACATACAACGGTTTTTCCGCGGCAATACCCATACCGCGGCGCTGCCCGATGGTAAAGTTCCAGAAACCCTGATGCCGTCCGAGGATTTTTCCTTCGCTGTTGACAAAGTTTCCGCTTCTCGGCGCTTCCTGAATAATATCATTGATATCGCCGGTATAAAAGTCCTGGCTGTCCGGTTTGTCACAGACTTCGAGCCCGGCTTCCTTGGCCAGTTCCCTGATTTCCGCTTTGGTATAACTGCCGAGCGGCAGCATAATGCCGGCCAGTTGTTCCTGAGACAGACGATAAAGAAAATAAGCCTGGTCTTTACGCGGATCTTTGCCGCAAAGAAGCTGATAACGCCCGTTTTCCTGATTAAAACGGACACCGGCATAATGCCCGGTCGCAAACTTGTCAAATTCTATTCCGGCCGCTCGGGCGGCAAGAGGCAGGGCTGAAAATTTGATTGTCGCATTGCATAAAACGCAGGGATTCGGCGTTCGTCCGGCCAGATATTCGGCTTTGAAGTTGGAAAGCACGATTTTTTTATATTCCGCCGTGCAGTCGATAACATGATAAGGAATATCCAGCTTTTGGCAGACTTTCCGGGCAGCGGCAATGTCCTCTTCCTCATGCGGGCTGAAACAGCCTTCTTTCCCGGTCATATTCTTAAAATTTTGTGCTTTGTCCCAAATGGACATTGTGGCGCCGATAACGTCATATCCGGCTTTTTTCAATAACAGAGCCGCCGCGGAAGAATCAACGCCGCCGCTCATGCCGACAAGTATTTTCATTTTTTCCTCTTAGTGAATTAAGTTGTAACATTCACCAAAGAAATTTAAAAATTCAAAGTTTTTAATTTCTTTGACCGGCTCACTATAAAGGAAAACAAACGAAATATAAAGAATTATTATTATCTGAAAATTAAAGATTATATGTTTAACTGTCCGAACAGATAACCGGAGGAAAACCATGCCTGTCAAAGCCAATATTTTCAGTTCCCGGCCTTATGCCTTTCTGGCGGAAAAAATAGCCGCGGCTCCGTCGGAAATCGATTTCCGCCTCGGCAAAATCGAGCACACCCGCTTTCCTGACGGGGAAAACTATTACCGTCTCCTTGAAGCACGGGAGATACGCAACAGTCCGGCCGTCTATGTCGCCGGAACCGTCAGCGATGCCGCGGTGATGGAGATGTATAATATATGCAGCGCTTTGGTTATGGAACAATGCTCTTCGCTGCATATCGTCATTCCTTATTTCGGCTATTCGACCATGGAGCGGGCTTCCCGGCGCGGCGAAGTCGTCATAGCCAAAAATATTGCCCGTCTGCTGAGTTCTTTGCCGACTTCTGCCCGCGGAAATTTCGTGTATATGGTTGATTTGCATTCACTCGGCACCCAATATTACTTTGAAGGTTCCATCCGTCCGATTCATCTGACCGCCGAACCTTTGATAAGACAGATGATTGCCGATGTCGGTGAAAACCCGGTTCTGGCTACGGCCGACATGGGGCGGGCAAAATGGGTGCAGAAAATGAGCGGCCGTCTGGGGCTGGACAGCGCTTATATTATGAAACAGCGTCTTTCCGGCGAGCAGACGGAGGTTGTTGCCTTGAATGCCAACGTATCCGGACGCCGGGTGGTTATATATGACGATATGATCCGTTCGGGAGAATCCGTTATTCAGGCAGCCCGGGCTTATGATGCCGCCGGTGCGCGTGAAATCCACATATTGGCAACCCACGGCGTTTTTGTTGACGGAGCCGTCGAACGGTTGAAAGGCAGCGGCTTGTTCAAAAGCCTTCGCTGTACCAATACCCATGTCAACGCCTGCCGGTTTGCGGCGGACGATTTTGTGAAGGTTTATGACATAACGCCTGTTTTGGCTGCCGGGCTGGAGATATCCAATTAATAATAGATATTTGATTATTTCCGCTTGCCAAAAGGCGGCATTCTGTTCTATGTTGGGAATAACTTTAATATCACAACTGAGATGAGAATGTTTGCCAAACTTCTGAAGAAATTCAAATCAACTTACACCGTCAGTAATTATTGCAAAATCTTTCCTTATGTCAAACCTTACTGGGTAAGGGGGCTGCTCGGTGTCCTGATTACAATTCCCATCGGTTCGATGGATGCGGTCATTGCCTGGTCGCTGCAGCCTTATATGGATATTGTCATGGTCGAAAAAAATACGGCTTCGACTTCCTATATTCCGCTGCTGATTGTTTTGTTCAGCTGCCTGCAGAGTCTGCTGAACTATACGGCAACTTATCTGAATACCTGGGTCGGACAGAAAATTTCCCAGGGACTGAAAATCACTTTGTTTGAAAAACTGATGCATTATGATGCCGGCTTCTTTGACAAATCGACTTCCGGCGACATTCTGTTTCGTTTTAATTACGATGTTGATATGGCCTGCGCCGGGCTGCTGAATAACCTCAAACTGTTTACGACCCGTGTTTTCTCTTCACTGTCTCTTATCGGCGTTTTGATTTACAACTCGTGGGAACTGGCAATCGTGGCGATTATCGTTCTGCTCGGAGCCCTCTATCCGCTGACAACCGTGCGCCGCCGCATCAAGGGGCTGATGGATAAAACCATCTTTTCCGGTTCTGCGGTAATGACCCACTATAACGAAACTTTCAACGGCAACCGCATTGTTACGTCCTACAACCTTTATCAATACCAGTTGGCCCGCTTCCGCAACACCTTAAACAGTGTTTTCAAGCTGGGGATTAAAATGATTCAGCGTACCGGACTGATGTCACCGCTGATGCATTTTGTCGTTTCTCTTGGCATTGCATTGATTATCTGGCTCGGCAGCTATCTGATTGTCACCAAGCAGATTTCCGCCGGTAATTTTGTTTCGTTTATCACCGCGCTGATTATGCTGTATAATCCGATAAAAAGCATCGGCAACAATTTCAACAGCGTCCAGCTGTCGCTGATGGCAATGGAACGCGTTTTCGGGCTGTTGGAACAGGTTCCCGCCATTACCAGCAAACCGAATGCCAAACCGTTGGAAAAAATCAGTAAGTCGATTGAATATAAAAATGTTTGTTTTGAATATGTTCCCGGCAAACCGGTACTGAAAAACGTCAGTCTGAACGTTAAAGTCGGTCAGACAATAGCTTTTGTCGGCAACTCCGGCGGCGGCAAAACCACCATGGTTAACCTGCTGCCCCGCTTTTATGACGTCACTTCCGGCAGTGTCTGCATTGACGGGGTTGACGTTCGTGATTTGGAGCTGGATTCGCTGCGCGATAAAATCGCCATCGTTTTTCAGGATAACTTCCTGTTTGCCGGCACGATTCGCGAGAATATTCTGCTCGGCAAGGAAGACGCAACGCCGGAAGAAATCGACCGTGCGGTAAAATCAGCCTGCCTGGAAGAGTTTATTGCTTCTCTGGATAAAGGATTGGATACCGAAATCGGCGAGCGCGGCGTTCTGCTCTCCGGCGGTCAGAAACAGCGTATTGCCATTGCCCGTGCCTTTATCAAAAATGCGCCGATTGTTATTTTGGACGAGGCGACCTCCGCTCTGGATAACAAGTCGGAGGCAATCGTTCAGCAGGCGATTGACAACCTGATGACCGATCGTACGGTCTTTATCATTGCCCACCGTCTGTCCACGGTTCGCAACGCCGACAAAATTGTCGTCGTAAATTACGGCGAACTGGTGGAAATGGGCAGCCATGACGAACTGATGCAGAAGGAGGACAGCGTTTATCGTTCGCTGTATCGGACGCAGCTGAAATAGGTGTGAATGAAAAAACTGACTTTTATATTGCTGTTGCTGCTTGTCTTGTTTTGTGCGGAGCTTTTCTGCTCAAAATATCTGGGAATTTCGATTCGTCCGCACGGTGCACCGCTCAATTGTAAAATAAGTTCCGATATAAATGCCGTTCTAAACTGCATAAACACCCAGTATATGAAATATGATACCCTGACGGCAGGCTGGAATGACGATTTGTCCGCCCGTTATCTGAATGCGCGGATGAAACGGTTTTACCGCAACAGCAATATGGAATTTTCTCCCTTTACCAGTGTTAAACCCTGTTACGGCAAAAACAACTGTGCCGTAACCCTGAAAGATGAAAATTATCGGATAGATACCTATCGGAATCTGGTTGCTTACGTCAAACTGAATCCGGAAACCAGCAGTTATACTTATAATCGCGGCGACGGCAAATGGAGCAATCTGATGCTTCCCAAATTGTGGATGTTTCGCCGCAGTTATAAATTTCCCTATCATGACATAGTCATCGGACACCGGAACGGCAAAGACATTTTCTATATTCTGAGTATGGAAGCCGTCCCTCTGGCCGGAAGTTATGACCTGCTGATCGGCAGCATTACCGCTTTTTGCTCGGAGACGGACAGGCCGAGAGGGAAAAAATATATTTGCGGCGGCTATCGTTTTTATTTGTATGACAATATCCGCAGCAATGCCAAAAGTTTTTCCCTGAGTTTGGATCGCCGGCAGAATCCCGAACATATACTGGTTAAATACGGCCAGGCCTCTTATCAGATAAAATTAGATGATTGACATTAATGACATAACCGTCCGCATCGGCCCCAAAGTTTTGCTTGAACATGCCTCCGCCCATATTTCCGATGGGCAGAAAGTCGGTTTGGTCGGCCCTAACGGCTGCGGCAAGTCAACTTTATTCCGAGTCTTGAAAGGCGAATTGGAAACAGAACAGGGGACGGTCTTTTTTCCTCGCGATTACAATGTTGTTTTTGTGGAGCAGGAATTTTTGCGTGACGAATTAACAATGCCGATTCTGGCGTTTATTCTGCAAAAAGACCGGGAGCGGGCCGAGTTGCTGCAGCGTCTGCAAACGGCTTCCGGTGAAGAGCTGGCGGCAATTCATGAGCGTTTGAATATCATTGGCGCGGCGGCAGCCGAAGCCAGAGCTGCTGAAATTCTGCACGGTTTGGGGTTCTCGCATGAAGATCTGACGCGTCCGGTAAGCGAATTTTCCGGCGGCTGGCGAATGCGCCTGGCATTGGCCGCGGCGCTGTTTCGTCCTTCGGACATTCTGTTGCTGGATGAGCCGACCAACCACTTGGATTTGGAGGCTTCGCTCTGGCTGGAAAATCATCTGGAAAAATATCGCGGCACTTTGTTGATTATCAGCCACGACCGCCATATTCTCAATTTGCTGTGCCGCTATATCATTCATTTTGACGGCGGCCGGCTGGTTACTTACAGCGGCAATTATGACACTTTTCAGCAGACCCGCGCCCGACAGAAAGAGGTTTTGCAGCGGCAGGCAGCCCGTCAGGAAGAAAAACGCCGGCATCTGCAGTCTTTTGTTGACCGTTTCCGTTACAAGGCCAGCAAAGCCAAACAGGCTCAAAGCCGGATAAAAATGCTTGAAAAGCTGGAAAAGATAACCCTTATGAATGATCCCGCCGCTACGGTTTTTGATTTTCCCGAACCGGAGGATTTACCGCCGCCGCTGTTGACAATTGAAGACGGCAGCGCCGGCTATGGCGACAAAACGGTTTTGCGCCGTTTGAATATCCAAATTGTCGATAATGACCGCATTGCCTTGCTGGGTGCAAACGGTAACGGCAAATCGACGTTGGCCAAGGTCGTTTCCGGACGGTTGCCTTTGCAGGCGGGGACCATGCGGTACTCCGGAAAACTGAAAGTCGGCTATTTTGCCCAGCATCAGGCGGAAGAACTGCCGCTGGAACAGACCGCCTGCGAATTTATGTCTTCGCTGCTGCCTGATAAAACGGAAGCTCAGGTGAGGGCGCATCTGGCTCGTTTCGGACTTAACCGGGAAAAAGCCTTAACGATGATTGCCAAACTCTCCGGCGGTGAAAAAGCCCGCCTGCTTTTTGCGGCTATGACTTATAATGCCCCGCAGCTTTTGATTCTCGACGAACCGACTAACCACCTTGATATTGACGGGCGGGAAGCATTGATTAAGGCGCTCAACGAATACGGCGGCTCGGTTATTTTGATTACGCATGATTTGCACTTGATTGAACTGATTGCCGATGATTTGTGGCTGGTTAAAAACGGAACCTGCCGTCCCTATGACGGAGATTTGGAGGATTATAAAAAATTATTGCTGGAGCATGACCGGCCGGCCCCTCCCAAAACTTCGGCAAAGCCGGTACCGTCCTCTGCCGAGAAGGACAGCCGTGCGGAAAAAAAACAGCTGCAAAGCCGCCTGAAAAAACTGGAAAAAGAATTGGAACAGTTAAACAAAGAAAAGGAAGATATCGAAAATCAGTTTCAAAATCTCATGTCGCCGTCCGAAATTGTCCGGAAACAAAAAGAGCTTGCCGTGATCGTACAAAAACTTGAGGAAAGCGAGTCTCTGTGGCTGGAGCTCTCTGAAAAACTTGAAAGCATAAGTTAATTATAAAACTTTTAAACAATTAAGCGTTGAGACTGTATGGTTTTCTCCATTTTATGGCATAATTTCAAAATAGTGCTTGAACTTTCTAATCCCTTCCTTTATTGTGAGTCCAAGCCTGGGGACAAACCCGAGGAACAGAACTCGGTAAGTTCGGAGCTTTGAACGGCTCTTGTAAAGGATAAGGCAGGGATATCTGTCTTAAGTCTGTTGTTACAACAGAAAACTTTCTGCATCCGCAGAGACGAAACGAATTTTCATTCGTTTCGTTCTGTTGACTTTACATATCCGTTTAAAACTCTGCCGCCCTTTAGGGTGGTTTTTTGTTATGACAGAGAAGGAAAATTGATATGTATCGTCATTCTGAGAGTACTGGTGCACAATCCGAAAATCCGAAAAATTCTCCTACTTATTACATAGTCAGCGGCGGTTTTGATCCGATACATGAGGGACATATAGAGATGATAAAGGCGGGAGCTGCTGCGAGCGACGGAGTTATTTTGCTGTTAAATTCGGACGCGTGGCTTTGCCGCAAGAAAGGCAAGAACTTTATGAATTATAACACGCGTCGGGTAATCTGCGAGAACCTGAAAGGGGTAATAGACGTTCTGGCGTTTAATGATGATGACAATTCGGCCAGCGACGGCATTCGGCGCGCCCGGGAGAAATATGCGGACTGTAATTTGGTTTTTGCCAACGGCGGCGACCGCACCAAAGATAACATTCCTGAATCTGCAATATGCAAGGAATTGAACGTAAGCCTGGCCTTTGGCGTCGGCGGCGAAAACAAAGCCAATTCCTCCTCCTGGATTTTGGATAACTGGAAAAAGGCGTTATAAATGCACCATCCCCAGACAAAACCGCTTGTAACTGTTGTGACTGCTGTTCGGAATTTGGTCAGAGCCGGACGGTCTGCCGCGGTGATTGAATGTCTGGAATCTGTTCATCAGCAGGATTATCCGCAAATCGAGCATTTAGTTATAGACGGAGCTTCTGATGACGGAACATTGGAGTTGTTGCGCCCTTATGAGACAAAAGGATGGATAAAAATTTATTCCGAAGCTGATAACGGACTTTATGATGCTTTTAACAAAGGTCTGGCCCAGGCTTCGGGAAAATATATTAATTTTATGAATTCGGATGACCATTTCATTGAGGACAGAGCCGTATCTCTTTCCGTTAAAAGGCTGGAAGAAAGTAGAGCGGATATTTCTTACTCTGATTGGCGGCAGGATAATATGCCCGATTTGTGTCAGGCCCGACTGCCGAAACTGTTTTTCTCTATGCCGTTTTGCCATCAGACGGTTTTTTGCAAAACGTCACTGTTGCGGAAAATGGGCGGCTTTGACGAACATTATCCGATAGCGGCAGATCGCCATTTTTTATATCGTGCATTTGTTGCCGGCAATAAATTTGTTAAAGTTAAAATGCCGCTGGCATTTTTCCGTATGGGCGGCTGGTCCACCCGGAATTCCGAGTTGACGATGGAAGAGGATTATCGACTTTTTAAAGAATATGCAAAACCGTTAGGTCAATGGGATGAAAAACGGTTACAGCATTATTTTAACTATCAAACGCTGCCGTTGTCTGCTGTTGGCAGGCTGTCATCGGCACAGAGCATTTGGGTGCGTTTAACTTGCTATGCCTATGTATTGCATTACCAAAGATATTTATGGCGGCAAAAATTAAAAGCACTGCGCCGCTGGTTTTTTACATTTCATACCCGCAAAGGGCAGCGGCTGGTCCGCATATTGGGAATTAACTTAATTAGCGAGGAGAAGAGATGAAGAAAGCGCTGATCACGGGGATAACGGGACAGGACGGTTCATATTTGGCGGAGTTACTGTTGGATAAGGGCTATGAGGTACACGGCATAAAGCGCCGTTCGTCGTTGTTCAACACGGGCCGGATAGACCATCTGGCAGGAAAGGTAAAGCTGCATGACGGGGATTTGACGGACAGTTCGAATTTAATCCGTCTGATGAAAGAGATAGAGCCGGACGAGGTTTATAACCTGGCGGCACAGTCGCATGTAAAAGTCTCATGGGATTGCCCGGAATACACGGCGGACACGGATGCGTTGGGCACGTTGCGTCTGTTGGAGGCGATAAGGGTTTGCGGACTGGAGCGGAAGACGAAGTTTTATCAGGCATCGACTTCGGAGCTTTATGGCTTGATACAAGAACCGATACAAAAGGAAACGACGCCGTTTTATCCGCGTTCGCCCTATGCGGTAGCAAAACTTTATTCCTATTGGATCTGCGTGAATTATCGTGAAAGTTTCGGTATTTTTGCGGCGAACGGGATATTGTTTAATCACGAGAGCCCGCGCCGCGGCGAGACGTTTGTCACGCGAAAGATCACCATGGCGGCGTCGCGGATAGCGCTGGGGATGCAGGAGAAGCTTTATTTGGGCAATCTGAGCGCCAAACGGGACTGGGGTCATGCGAAAGACTACGTTGAGGGGATGTGGCGGATATTGCAGCAGGATAAGCCGGCAGATTACGTATTGGCGACCGGCACGACGACGTCCATCCGAGACTTTGTGAGTATGACCTTCAAAGAGCTTGGCATAGAGATAACATGGCAAGGCGAAGGAGTTAACGAAAAAGGTATAGATAAGAAGACGGGGAAAGTTCTGGTAGAAGTAGATCCGAAGTTTTTCCGTCCGGCGGAAGTAGAATTGTTGCTGGGAGACAGCACGAAAGCGAGAACGCAGCTGGGCTGGAAACCGACATATGATTTGTCGGCATTGGTAAAAGAGATGGTTGCCGAAGATTTGAAACTCGCCCGAAAGGAAAAGCTCCTCAATGACAACGGTTACGAAACCCTAACCCCCAGAGAGGCTTAAATCATGGAGAAGGATGCAAAAATCTATGTATCCGGGCACCGGGGATTGGTTGGTTCGGCGATTGTCCGCAAGCTGAAGGAAAAAGGCTATGCCAATATCATCACTCGCAGTTCCAAGGAGTTGGATTTGACTAATCAGGCTGATACGTTAGCTTTCTTCAAGGCTGAAAAACCGGATTATGTTTTTCTCGCTGCTGCAAAAGTTGGTGGTATTATGGCCAACCAGACTTATCCGGCCGAATTTATCTATCGGAATTTGATGATTGATGCCAATGTTATTCACAGCTCTTATCTCACAGGTGTTAAGAAGCTGCTAAATCTGGGATCGTCATGCATTTATCCGCGTTTGGCGCCACAGCCGATGAAAGAAGACTGCTTGCTGACCTCGGAATTGGAGAAAACCAATGAAGCTTATGCGCTGGCTAAAATTGCGGCAATAAAAATGTGCCGCTACTATAATGAGCAATACGGAACCAATTATATTTCGGTGATGCCGACCAACCAATACGGTATCGGCGATAACTTTAATATGGAAACGGCTCACCTGCTGCCGATGATTATGCGGCGCTTTCGTTTGGCCAAATTACTTTCCGAGAATGACTTTGAAAACATCCGTGCCGATTTGCGGAAATATAAATTGGGCTGGGGGATTGATGAGCAGATTGATTATGAAAATAATGCTTCCTTGGAAAAAGCTTTAAATCAGGTCGGAGCTTATCGTGATAAGGTTGTTCTTTGGGGCGACGGCTCAGTTTATCGTGAAATGATGAATTCGGACGATTTGGCAGACGCCTGCGTCTATCTGATGGAAAATAAAGACTATAAGGATATCGGTGAACACGTCAATATTACCAAAGGAGACGATATCCAGTTAAAAGATTTGTTTGAAATCGTTAAAGAAGTTACCGGCTTTGCCGGCAGGCTGGAATATGATCCGAGTAAACCAAACGGTACACCGCGGAAAATGATGGATGCCACACGCATCAAATCTCTCGGCTGGCAACCGAAAATTCCGTTAAAACAAGGTATTCAACAATTTTATCAATGGTATTTGAATCATGAGTAAAAAATTACCTCTCGTATCCGTAATTACATGTACGTACAATATTGTTAAAGCTGAACGAGCCGAATATATACGACAGTGCTTTTCATCTATCCATAATCAAACGTATCCTGAAATTGAACATATTGTAATTGATGGAGCTTCATCTGACGGAACAGTAGATATCTTGGAAGATTATAGTAAACAGGGAAAATTAAAATATTATTCAGAACCCGATAACGGAATTTATGACGCAATGAATAAGGGGATTCTTAAAGCCAAAGGAAAATATATCGTTTTCATGAATTCTGATGATTTTTATAACCGTCTTGATGCCGTTGAACAAGCCGTAAAAGTATTAGAAAACGAAAATGCAGATTTTTGCGGAGGAAATACATTTTTTCTTGATGAAAAAAATCCAGTGAATAGTCATTATCGCTATGCAAATTTGCATCAGGTTTTCACACTAATGCCATTTTGTCATCAAACAATGTTTTGTCGTCGTTCGGTGATGCTTAAAGAAAATATGTTTGATGTTTCTTTCAAAAGTGCCGGTGATTATGACTTTATAATACGTTTATATTTGAAAGGCTATAAAGGAGCAGTTGTTCCGTTAACCTATGTTACTTTTCGTGTTGGAGGAGAGTCTTTTTCAAATTACCAAGTTAGTCATCAAGAATGTTTATATATACTAGATAAATATTTTGGAAACTATTATCGCATGAATAAAGATGAATGCCATCAATGGCTTTATCAACACCGTCTTCCTGTAAAATTAGAGCATTATCTCGAAACTTATCTGAAGGATAAAAAGGCTTTTAATATACCTAAAATTACAATAATTACAGCTTGTTTTAACATAGTGAAAGCTGGCCGGGTAGAAAGTTTCAAAAATTGTATGGAAAGTGTCCATAAGCAGAACTATCCAAATATAGAACATTTAATAATTGATGGAGCCTCAACTGATGGTACAGTTAAATTGCTTAGAGAATATGCAAAAAAAGGCTGGATTAAATATATTTCAGAACCGGACAAAGGCATCTATGATGCAATGCAGAAAGGAGTATATCATGCTTCCGGTGAGTACTGTTATTTTCTAAACTCTGATGATCATTTTTTCGACGATAATGTTGTCTCTGATGTTATGGAGTATTTTGAAGATACTCAGATAGATGCTTGTTTTGGAGATCTCTTTCCATATTTAATCGATGAAAAAGCACCATATGTTAAGGTTTTTGAAATCAATAAACCGGCATCTTTTGCTGATATCACTGATAAAGCATCTTTATTGCGACGGAATATACATCACCAGACAATCTTTTATAATAAAAAAATTTTTTATAATTCATCTTTTTTTGACGATAAGTTACCTCAAGGTAGTGATTGGCTGCTGCATTGTCAGGCATTTATTAGAAATAATTATACTTTCAAGCATATTGATCGGATTATAACCTGTTTTAATATGGGCGGCGTCTCAACTAATGCAAATAATAATCCAATTGAAGAATGTATGGCCGTTCAAAAGTATCTTTGTGGCCTCTATGGTAGTTATATTGAAAATACGCAAAAAAAAGTAGTTGAAGTAAAAAAGAAAAAAGTAAAATTTGGACCGATTGTTCTATTAAGAATTAGAGAAAAAAATCATTGTAAAAAAGTTTATTTATTTAATTTTTTGCCGCTGTTAACAATTAAAAAGAAAAAAAATAAAAAAAAGTTTTATCTGTTTGGCGTATTGTTGGTTTATCGCAAAAAAGATTATAAAAAGATTATCTGCAATTGCCAAAAACAACTGAAAATACAACAAGCGTATTTTGAAACGGTTTTGGCAGAAAAAGAAAATGCTTTGAAAAAGCTACAGGAAAAAGTTAATCAGCGTCTGATTGAATTGTCTGATAAATTGTCTCAATTAAATATTCCAGAAAAAGATGCGTCAGAATACCTCAAGTCCTTTTCACAAGCAGGTGAAGATAAGGTTATTGATTTTATATTCTTTTATTTTACGAATGTTGATCGCAGTCAAATTAGATATCTAGATATTGGAGCTAATTATCCTATAGATAATAACAACACATATTTTTACTATCTTCGTAATGGAAAAGGAGTATTGGTAGAGCCGAATAAAGAACTTTGTGCAATAGCCGAAAGTAAACGTTCTCATGATACCATAATAAATGCCGGAATAAAATTTAGTGATGCATCATCCAGCGAGTATTATACTTTTGATGAATGTGGTTTGAATACTTTTGATGCTTCTCGTGTAGAAAATATTACGGCAAAAGGACACAAATTAATAGGGTCATATACGGTTCCTTTAATTTCAATCAATGATATTCTGCGACAGTATTTTTCATCAGGTGTTGATTTTATTTCAATAGATGCTGAAGGTGTAGATATTGCAATTTTGAAAACTATTGATTTTGAACTTTGTCGTCCAACACTCTTTTGTGTCGAAGCCAATAAAAATATATTAAACAGAAAAGCCAAGTCTGAAGTAATAGAGTTTCTTGAAAATAAAAACTATGTATTAATGGCAGACACCTCCATTAATTATATTTTCCTTGCCAGAGAAGCTCTAATTCTCAACAAATATTGCTAGGGAGAAAATTTGTGACGGAAGTAATTAAGCGCAGTGAAGTTAAATATAGTTCCGGCAGTATGTGTGACCGAATGGGACGGGTGTTTTTCTGGAAAGGACGGGTATTCAGAGAAATAAACAAAAATTACGAAGATCGTATTCGAGCATTTTTATCGTCAGAACTATTTGCAAGTCTGACAGCCGAACATTTTATTCCGCGGACTTGGATTGCCGATTGTGTTTTTGATAATTCTCAAGAAACAGATATGTGTTTAAGGTATAATAATGGGGGGGGGATGCTTATTGAGCATGAAAGGGTTCAGCCTTCAGCACCTTCCGATTGGTCTTTTTCTATGTTAAAAGATGCTGCTTTATTTTTGCTGAATTTGAATTCTTTTTTGAAAAGTTACGGTTATAATTTATGGGATGGTCATCTGTGGAATGTTTGTTTCCACAATAATCGCCCAATGTTGATTGATTTTGGATCTTTGGTTCCAATAGAAGCCGGAAGTTGCTTCGAGAGCGACTTTATTCATACATGCGGATACCCGCTTATGCTTTTTAGTCAGAATGAAAGCTATTTGGCTAAATCATTATTGAGCTCCCCTTCTTGTATATATCAGCGAACAATCCCATCTCAAAAAATAGAAAATTCAGCCGCAATTAGGGAATGTTTGTATCAATTTTTTAAACATATCAAGTTTGCTAATCGCTTTTGTAAAACCTCAAAACTTGAAAGAAAGTTTTTAAAACCTGCATTTATACAAAAGCATATGAATTTTAAAATGCTGGAAAGAACAATGTGGGATGAATATCAAAATGATTTTTTTAAAGATTTCATTAATAACAAACTTAATGAACGTTTTGCTCGATTTGAGGATATTTCAAATTTGATTGCTCGCCATTGTCCTGATGCTGAAAGCCTTGTCGATTTAGCCGGAAATCAGGGTGCTCTTTGTTATTATTTGGAACAAAAAATACCAGCGCTAAAAAATCTGATTAACCTTGATTACGATGAAAAGGCTATAGATACATCCTATAAGTTTCTGAAAGAGCATTCTTCTAAAATTCATACGATTGTTGGAAATTTTATGTTGCCGATACATAATAATTTTAAAGAAGTTTATCAATGCGATGTTGCTTTAGCTCTAGCTGTAACTCATCATTTGACTTTAGCTCAAGGATTTCACTTAAGTGCAGTTTTTGAAACCATAAAATCTTATTCGAATAAATATGTTTTTATTGAATTTATGCCTTGGGGCCTATGGGGAGGAGGAGAACGTCCAGAAGTTCCTGAATGGTATAATTTTAACTGGTTCAAAGAAACTTTTGAGCGATATTTTACCCTGTTACATGTTGAAGATTTTGGAAATAACAGAATTTTGTTTATAGGAAAGAATAAGGAAAAATAATGATGTACAAATATGCAGTCTATCAGCCAAGTTTAAATGGTAATGAAAAGAAATATGTTAATGAATGTTTGGATTCAACATGGATTTCATCCAAAGGTAAATTTGTTAATGAGTTTGAGAAAGCTTTTTCGGGCTATATTGGTGTCAAACATGGTACAGGTGTGTGCAACGGAACTGTTGCCATCCATTTGGCTTTAGTTGCTCTTGGGTTGGGTAAAGGAGATGAAGTGATTGTCCCGACATTTACCTATATTGCCTCCGCAAACCCGATTTTGCAAGTCGGTGCAACACCTGTATTTGCTGATAGTCGTGCAGATACATGGCAGTTAGATGCCGAAGATGTCAAAGCCAAAATTACACCTAAAACCAAAGCGATTATGGTTGTTCACCTTTACGGGCATCCCTGTGATATGGATGCAATTATGGCTATTGCCAAAGATTTTAATCTATTTGTGATTGAAGATTGCGCCGAAGCTATCGGCTCAGAATATAAAGGCAAAAAGGTTGGTTCTTTTGGCGATGTTGCCTGTTTCTCATTCTTTGGCAATAAAACAATTACTTGCGGTGAGGGCGGCATGGTCTTAACAAACAGTGATTACCTCTATGGTCGTCTGGTTCACTTTAAAGGACAGGGCCTGGCCAAATACCGTGAATATTGGCATGATACCATGGGCTATAACTACCGGATGACAAATATTGAGGCAGCCATTGGCTTGGCGCAGTTTGAACAAGTGGAAGACTTTATCTCCCGTAAGCAAAATGTTGCCAGATGGTATAAAGAAAAATTAAAAAATCTGCCGGTCAAATTCCACGATGCAGTCGGTAAAGTCCGTCATACATGGTGGATGTGCTCAATTTTGGTAGGTAGTGAAAGCGAACGTGAAGACCTGCGTAATTATTTAAAAGATCAGGGGATTGAAACGCGACCGACATTTTATCCGATACATACTATGCCGATTTATGCTCAGAAATATGAACGGCATCCGGTTGCCGAAGATATTGCTTTGAGAGGAATCAATTTACCCTCTTATCCGGCATTGGAAGAAATGGATGTTGACTATATTTGTGAGAAGATAGGAGGTTTCTATGGCAAATAAAAAGATAGCGATTATGCAGCCTTATTTATTTCCTTATGTTGGGTATTTTCAATTAATTAATGCTGTCGATATTTTTGTATTTCATGATGATATACAATGGATTAAAGGAGGCTGGATTAATAGTCATACAATTTGGAGTAAAAATGGGGAATTAAAAGTTTCTCTACCTGTTTCAAAACATAGCTCTTTTAGTAACATAGATGAAGTAAATCTTGTACCGGATATAAAATCAAGAATTAAATATCTAAATATAATTAAACAAACTTATTTAAAAAGCCCACATTTTTTGACTATTTTCCCTCTTGTTGAAAAAATTATAATGAAGCAAGAAGAAAATGTTGCAAAATTTGTTGAAAATTCTTTTCTGGAACTTTTGCCATTATTGGGGCTTAAACCTAAAATAATGTATACACGTTTGATGAATAACGATAAATCCCTTAAAGGAGAAGAAAAAGTAATAGATATTTGTAAATGTGTAGAAGGAACTAATTATATAAATACAATAAATGGAAAACACTTATATGATAAAGAACATTTTTTTTCGCACAATATTGTATTAAATTTTTTAGATCGGGAAATTGAACCCTACAAACAATTTGGTAATGAGTTTGTGCCATACCTCTCAATTATTGATCTTTTGATGTTCAATGATATTGAAACAGTTCAAAAAATGATAACTAAAGGAAAATTAGTATGAAAAAACAGCTGGCAATTCTAATCTCCGGAAATGGTGGCCTGATGCGACGTGCGATTATTGAGCAGCAGAATGTGGAGGCCCAATATGAGGTTAGATTAGTCGTTGCAAGCTCATCTACATGCCAAGGACTTAATATTGCAACGCAATATGGTATCAAAACCATAGTTCTTGATTTTAGTAATCGCGATGTTTGGGAAGAAAAATCACTGAGTTTATGGAAATTACTTGAGGACAACGGAATTGATTTTGTAATGCTTCTGGGATGGATAAAAAAATTAACAGTTTCTCCTCAATGGCGAGGGAGGGTTTTTAATGTTCATCCGTCATTGTTGCCTGCTTATGGTGGCAAAGGAATGATTGGATACAGCGTACATCAGGCTGTCATTAAAGATAAAGCCCAAGTCTCTGGGTTTACCTGTCATGAGGTTAACAATAATTATGATGAAGGAAAAATTTTGTATCAATACCAATGTCCTGTGTATTCGGAAGACGATGCAGATACATTGCAACAAAGAGTTATAAGCTTACAACATGATAAATTATTTGAAGTGATTCAAAATCTGACAAATTATATAAAAAAATGAGGAAAAAATGAGAATAGGAATATTGTCTGAAAATTTTACAGGTCTTTCGGGGGCAAGTGATTTTCTTAAACATATAATTTTTTCAATGGCCTCCATTGCTGATGAGCGTCAAATAGAGATGTATATTCTAATCAAAGTAGTTGAATATCGTCAGTACAGAGGAATTAAAAGATGGTTGAATAAACAAAGAGAAATCAGACGATTAAAAAAATTTTTTAAAGAATTTAAACAAATAAAAACGATTGTCTATACTCAGGATACTCCTGAAAAGGCAATTTATAAATATAAATTAGAAGGTGTACTTCCTTATATGCGCTTAGAACCGCTAAATACGATGACAATTTCTTATCTTTATGATTGCCAACATCGGCATTTACCCGAATTTTTTAATGAAGGGGAAAGAACTGCCAGAGATGATTACTTTCAGCAAATGGTTAATATGCATAAAAAAATTATTGTCAATGCTCAGACCGTAAAAGATGATCTGATAAATTTTTATCAGGCAGATCAGGCACATATTTTTGTATTACCTTATACACCAAAAATAGATCTACATTTTTATAATGATTTTTCAAAAAGAATAAAAAAATACAATCTTCCCAAACGTTATTTTATGATGTCCAATCAATTTTGGGTTCATAAAGATCATCCAACAGCTTTTCGTGCTTTTGCCGAATATCTGAAGTCAGATCCGGAAATGGAATTTATTTTTACAGGGGCAATGAATGATTATCGTCGTCCCGAATATATCACAGAGTTGCAGCAAATAATTAAAGAGTTAAAAATTGAAAAAAATATTCGTTTTTTAGGGCTAATCCCTAAAGAAGAACAGTTGCAAATAATGAAAGGGGCAACAGCCGTTGTTCAAACAACCTTATTTGAAGGAGGTCCTGGCGGCGGATCTGTGTGGGATGCTATTAGTTTAGGAATTCCGGTTATTTTGTCAGATATAAAAACAAATAAAACAGTTGAATATAGAAGGGTTCATTTCTTTCATGCCAAAAATGCTCAAGACCTTTGTCAAAAAATGCAGGAAGTTGTTAAGCAAAACTATAAACCTATACCAGTTGAGAATCTGATTGAACAAAGTAAAAAAAATATAAAAAAGTTAGGCAATTATTTAATAGAGTTAATTGAAAAAAAATAATAAAAGCACCCAGAATCTGGGTGCTTTTATTATTTTTTCGCTATCAAATAAACTTATCCAAATTTTGAATATGTCTGACCGGAACTTTATACTCGCGGGCAACATCATCATCTTCAATCTCAACAATAAGCAGCTCGCTGACTGATTTTAGCGGCATGCGGGCCTTTTCGTTAATATTATCCAGCATAATAGCGCTTTCACGACTGCGATAGAGCAGGGCGCTTGAACCTCCGTCATAAACAAAGCGCGGATTTTCCGGACCGCCCTGATGATATTTAATAATAATCAGGATTTCGCCGGCTGCATTCTGCAGAATATCGTATTTTCCTTCTTGTTCGGAATTATTAGCGTTAACCATAATTTACCTGCCTCAATTGTGTTAAAAACATCTAAATTTGAAAAAACGATAACATATAATTATTAACAAATATACTACATTTTATTTTTTTTGCAAAATTTTCATTTTTTATGTTGACTAAGTGTTTTTTATCCTCTATATATCACCTCGTTATGTGAGTTCATCTCCGTTAACGGGCTCGTAGCTCAGTCGGTAGAGCATTTGACTTTTAATCAAAGGGTCGGCGGTTCGAACCCGCCCGAGCTCACCAATAAAAAAAGCACCTCCTTGTGAGGTGTTTTTTTATTGTATAGGAGAGCTGTTCGAACCGGGAGGCTGGAGGCCAAAATCGCTCAAAGTAATGAGCTGTTTTCACGATGTGCAGATACGGAGATTCTTTATCTTCTGGCATATCAGCTCATATCCCCGGAAGGCAGGTTTTTCTTCAGGATATCCGGCAAAATCTGTGCAATCGGTAAGATTTCCTTTTGAATGCCGGCACTGTTTATTTTTCGTGGTTTATATCGCAAAACGGGCCTCGTTTTTCTTGACACTGTTACAACAGATATAAGCATGCAAAAATGCAAATCTATCTCAACTTTAGACGACACCGGCACAAAAAAAGAAACCTTGCTTCGGGAAGCAAGGTTTCCGCTTTTTATTTTTTGAAATTATAAAGATTTAGCCCGATATTTTTATCAAAGCTTTTTTCCAGTTCAATGCCGGGCATTGTTTCAACCACGAATTCTCCCGCTCCGCTGAGGCTGGCTGCCAGCAGATGTCCCGCCAGCGCCTGATAGTCGCGGGTTCCCAGTGTAACATGCAGGTGGATTAAATCGCCGCCGTCTTTCATGGCGATATTTCCGGTCAGGTTGGCAATTTCCATCTGTCCGTCAAACGTTTTATCAATATATTTTTTGGTGGACGGATCAAAAAAGCGCAGTGTGGCGGAATTAACCGCGCCGATGCCGTAAATGCTGCCGCTGGTAATTCCTCTGGCTTTGACGAAAGAAGTAATGGCTGACGCCAGTTCGGAATGGTTTTTGATGCTTAAAATATAACGGCTTCCGTATTGAGCCGCCGTCCAGGTTTCACCCTCCCAGACACGAATGCCCGGTGCGGGAGAAAGAGGTTTGAAAACTAACCGGGCAATCACGGCTAACAAAACAATATTTAAGATAATCAGCGCTTTATATCCCATTGTTCGGCTCCTTGTTAAAATAATGCTGCTATTGTCATAACACAAAAATCGGTTTAACGGAAGAAATTTATTTGCCTTGTCAAAGAGAAAACAAATACCGCCGGAGCGAAGATTCTGTTGACATTCCGCTGTCGTACGGCTAACATTCCCCTCAAATAAACACTCTTTTTCGAACGGTTTGACAATGGCGCAGACAAAATCACTTTATTTAACCAAAGTCCAGCTAAAGGCGGAATTGGACCGCTGTCTCAATTGTGCCAATAAGCCCTGTATGAATGCCTGTCCGGTAAATTGCAGCCCGCAGGAATTTATCAGCCATGCCAAAAACGGCGATTTTGAACAAGCGGTCGCCACCATCACCCGGAATAATCCGATGGGGCAGACCTGCGGTTTGATTTGCCCGGATAAGTTCTGTATGAAAGCCTGCACCCGCAGCCGGATTGATTTTGCGGTTAATATTCCTAAAGTTCAGGCGACCATCCTGGAAAATTATCGCAACCCGTCTGCCGAAGCCAAAGCCATTCGTCCCAACGGGCGCAAGGTGGCCGTTATCGGTGCCGGGCCTGCCGGTCTGGCAGCCGCGGCCGAACTCGGCAAGCAGGGATATTATGTCTGCCTTTACGAGGCTTCCGATAAAATCGGCGGTGCTCTGAATATGATTCCCGATGAACGCTTGCCTTATGAAGTTATCGCCAAAGACTGGTCGTTTATTTTCAACCGTGATTTTATCACCCTTTACCTGACCACCAAAATCGGCTGTCCGTCGGACTTGTTCAGTCAGGGGTTTGACGGTGTTATTGTTGCGACCGGCGAGCCGAACGTTACTGATTTGGGTATTCCCGGACAGGAATATGCCGTCAGTTATATGGAGTATCTGCATCATCCGTCAAAATATGAAACCAAGGGCAGGGTCGCCGTCATCGGCGGCGGCAATGTGGCGGCTGACTGTGCCTTTACGGCGGCTGCCAACGGAGCGGCACAGGTGGAAATGTTTGTCCGCCGGCGCTTGGCCGATATGCGTATTTCTCAGTTGGAATATTTGGAACTTCTTAAGCGTGAAATTGATATTATGTCAATGAGCAGCCCGGAAAAAATAGAAAAAACGGCTGACGGCTATTCGCTTTATATCCGCAAAAACCGTTTGACCGACGGCCATTGGCAGCCGCTTGCCAATTCAACCGTTGAACTCCCGGGCTTTTCGCTGATTGTCACTGCAATCGGCAGCCGCGCCGACCCCAAAGTGAATGATGAACGCATCATTTATGCCGGTGACTGCAAACACGGAGGCTCGACGATTGTTGAAGCTTTGGCCTCCGGACGAGATGCCGCCCGCCTGATGGAAAGCCGGCTGGTGATGGCCGCAGAATAAAAAGAAATCCCGTCAATGGCGGGATTTCTTTTATCGGAAAACTTAAGCATTCCGCCCGGCTTGATAAGCCTCTTCCATTGCCGGGCTTGATTTGATGTCGCCGATTTGCCAGGCTCCGGTACCGTAAATCACGCCTTTTTCATGCGCATCGGGCAGGCAGTCTTCGGTAAAGCCGCGGAAGGTTTCCAGCGTCTTTTCCATATTCGCACGGTCGCTGTCTGCCGCGGCAACAATAAAGTAAAAGTCTTTGCCCGCGATTTCTTCATATCTGGGAACCGTACGGTCAATCAGCGTCTTCATCTGACCGTTCATGCTGTAAAAATAAACCGGGGTTGCCATAACGATAACGTCAGCCTGTACCATCTTGTCCAGAATTTCGGCCATATCGTCGAGAAGAACGCATTTATGCGTCGTATTGCAAACGCCGCAGCCATGGCAATAGCCGATTTTCTTGTCGTTAATGAAAATCTTTTCAACCTGATGCCCGGCCTCAACGGCGCCTTTGACAAACTGGTCGCAGAGTGTGTCGGAATTTCCGCCTTTGCGGAAGCTGGAAGATAAAACCAATATTTTTTTAGTCATTTGTTTTGTCCTTTGTAATGTCGTTAATGGCTGCAATGCCGTTTAAAGAACGCGGATAGCCGATATACGGAAGCATCTGGGAAACGGTGTCCAGTAAAACCCGGCGGTCATTGCCGACATTCAGGTTGCCCTGAACATGGGCTCTGACCTGAGCGTCGGCGCCGCCGAGCGAGACCAGAGTTGCAAAAGTCAGCAATTCTCGGGTTTGCACATCAAGGCCTCCGCGGGTATAATAATCACCGAAACAATTTGCGGAAAGATAATCCTGAATATGTTTCAGTTCCTGCGGCGCTGTCGCCCGCATGCCGCTGATGTGCTCTGCTCCGAAAATCAGGCTTTGAACCTCAATACCTTTTTCCAGACGATTGCCAGCATTGGTCGTGCTTTGGCTTTCCAGCGGCAGCCTGACGCCTCGCTCGGTCAGAATACGGTTGGCGAGCAGAATAAAATCATCTGCCTTGGCCAGGCCGGCGTAAGGAACCGTCTGATAAACCGTCTCTTTGGCTTCCGTCGGCGAAATGTCGTAATCCAGCGCCTCATTAAGCGTCTGTTCAAATTCTTTCGGCGACTGTGTGGCAACATGTGACGCCAGCAAAACCAGATAACGGGTTTTGGCGGGAAGCTTTCCGTGCGGAAGAACCTCTTGTTCAATGAAGTTTTTTCTGATTAAGGCCAAATCCGGATCGGTAACCGCTAAATTGTCCATTTTGTTGTCCTTTCTTTGCAAGGCAATAAATCCGCAGCCTAAACGGCCAGAATGATTGCCGCGGTGATAAAATATTTTTTCATTATTTATACTCGGCGTCAGAAACCGGTTCTAGCCAGGTCGTCTGGTTATTCGGCAGGTTGGTTTCGACTGAAATGTGGGTAAACCAGCTGTTCGGGGCCGCGCCGTGCCAGTGTTCGACGTTCAGCGGAATGCGGACGACGTCGCCTTTTTTCAAAACGCGGATTTCGCCGTTCCTCTCCTGATAACGTCCTTCGCCGCCCAGCACCAGCAGAATCTGGCCGCCGCTGTGCTTGTGCCAGTTGGTTCTGGCTCCCGGCTCAAAGGTAACATTGGCCAGGGAAGAATTCCAGGTCGTGTCGTTGGCACTGAGACGGGTCAGATAAGTCTGTCCGGTAAAAAAAACGGCCGTAAGGATTGGGTTCTCCCTGTTCAAAAATCGTGTCAATCGAAGCTTTCTTCATTTCTGCTGCCTTTCCTGAGATTGAATAAGTTGCCGTTAAAAGGGCGGAGAATACCGCCAGAGTTTTCAAAGCATGTTTCATATGTTTTCTCCCTGCTTGAACGATTCTGTAATCAGCATAATCTTTAGAGCTTACTCTAGGTCAAGCACTTTTTTATCAGCTTGATAAATTTTTATGAAAAGGCTATCGTCAAAAAAAAGATTTCGCATTAAAGAGCAAACCGATGAATGAAGATATATTCGCCAGACTGAACAGATCAGCTTTCCGCAGCCGCTTTAAGCTGTCGCCCGCCGATAAAGACTATGTCAGAGAAAAAGGGGTGGAGACGATTCGCCGCCATGCCGAAGATTTCGTTGCCCGTCGGCTGGCTCCGGCCGATATTCCCAATGACGGCAGGCAGACGCCGATGCGTAACCACCCGGTCTTTGTTGCCCAGCATGCTACCGGAACCTGCTGTCGGCAATGTCTGCAAAAATGGCACCGAATAGCCCCGGGAAAAGAATTAACGGCCGAACAGCAGCGCTATGTTGTTGATATTATCCTGCACTGGATTGAAAATCAGCTGGCTCGGTAATATCCGCCAGCGTAAATTTAACGGCTTTGGCAAGCCCGGCCAGCGAAACTTCGACCTGATAGCCGATTTTTCCGGCACTGAAAATAATTGTTTCAAAAGCCGAAGCGCTGATGTCAATAACCGTGGGAAACGCTTTTTTCATACCAATCGGCGAACAGCCGCCGTGAATATAGCCGGTTGTCGGCAGCAACTCTTTGCTTTTTATCATTTCAACCGATTTTTCATGAACGCTGGCGGCGGCTTTTTTCAAATCAAGCTCTTTTCCCACCGGCAGCATGAAAACATAATGTTGTTTGGATTTAGCAACCGTAACCAGTGTTTTGAACACCTGAGCGGGATTTTGCCCCAAAACGGCGGCCACTTCCGTTCCGCTGACGGCACCGCTGCCCTCATAGCAGTAATGGGCGTAGGGAACCTTCAGTTTGTCCAGAATCCGCATGACATTTGTTTTGCTTTCCATTTTTCTCTCCTTCGGCAGACATCATAAAATCCTTTCTTCGGTTGTCAAGACGCGGGCTGGTGATTAGTCGGCATTATGACTTTAAAAAAATGTTTTTTTTGTTATATTAGCTTTTGGTTTAATCTGATAGATGAGGTCTTTCCCGTTATGATATTTGAGATATTTCTCATTCTGGCCGCACTCGGCGGCGTTTCGATTTTGTTTCGGGGAAAGAGACTGTCGCGGCTGCTGGCTTTTTTTCTGGCAGCTGCCGGGGCGGTTCTGCTGCTTAATTTTTATCAGAACTGGCAGCTCGGCTATACCGACGGTTTCACTTATGACTGGGTGTCTTCGGCTTACTATCCGGTTAAAATCAGTCTGTTTTCCTCTCCGTTGCATTATATGCAGATTTTTCCTTTTTTCGTGATTGCGGTGGCGGTTATGCTGTTTAATGTAAGCTACCCGCAGGAGGAAGATCGTTTCCGCTTTAACGGACAGATATGCCTGAATCTTGCCGCCCTGATTTTGCTGATTTGCAGCGAAAACGCCATTCAGCTTTTGGTCAGCGCCTGCCTGATTGATATCTTCGGTTTCTATATGATTAACGACAGCTCGGCGCGCCGGCGTTATATCTTTTACAATTTGCTGGCGGATATGGGGCTGTTTATGCTTTTTGCCCTCATCTGGGGCTATATCGGTTCGATCCGTCTGGCCGATTTTGTTGAATATGACCGCTTGGGCGCTCATAAGGATTTGCTTTGCATTCTGCTGTTGCTGTGCCTTTTCATCAAGTCCGGCCTGTTTATGTTTCAGGCGCCGCTGATGGACTGGGCCGTCCTTGACATGAACCGGATAGCCGCACTGGCCTATCTTTCCACCCCTGTCGTCGGTTTTATCATTTTGTGCAAAACGTCGATGTTGCTGCCTCTGTCTGAATACTCCTATCCGATGCTGCACCTTTTTGCCGCTTTGTCCATCGCCTGGGGGTTGCAGGGGGCTTTGCTGAAAGACGACCTGCGGCAGAAAAGCATATACTTTAATATGATGCTCTTCGGTTTTTTATACGGCATATTCTCCGGCGGTTTCCATATCGCCGGCCCGGCATTTGCCCGGCTCTGGGTGGGCGGCTTTCTGCTTAATGCCTGTTGGATGCTTGTTTCCGTCGGCAGTTCAAATGAAGTTTATGTTTCGGCCATGGGCGGCTTTGCCCGGAGTCTGAAACTGACGTTGGCCGTAACGCTGCTGGCATTTCTCGGACTGTTCCAAACGCTGGCGCTCGCCGGCGGAAGCCCGTATTGGACGCTGGCTTACGCTGCGGCTTTGGCTTTGAGCGGTTCCTGTGTCCTGCGACAGATTTATTTCGGACAGTCACGTGCCGATGAGCGGGTCATGGCACTGCTGAAGAATCCGAATATTGTCTATAACGGAACGATTTTTGCCCTTACGGCGGCAGTTGCGATTCAAAACCGCATTTTGCCGCCGGAGGCAGCGGCCGCATGGGGAATTTTTCTGGTATTGCTGGCGGCCGGGCCGCTGCGTTTCTTGGCCGGGGCTTATGAGCACGAGTTTATCCAGACGGCTGACCTGTTTTCTGATTTTTACCGTGTTTTTATCATCGGCCCGGTTAAAATTCTGGGACGTGTTTTGTGGCTGACAATTGATTTTCTGCTGATTGAACGGACGATTATTAACTCGCTGTACCGTCTGGTGGCGGTGCTGATTAACGTCTTCCGCCGTATTCACGCTGACAGCCGTATCGCCTGGCCGCTTTTCGTTCTGCTCGGCACCGGCCTGGCTTACGGTTCGTATTATCTCTCGCAGGGGAATAACTGATGGAAAATACGCTGACAATCCTTTCAACGCTGATTGCGGTTCCCTTTATCGGCTTTTTCTTTGCCCTCACGGCCAAAGACGATGAAACGACAAACGGGCGCAATGTCTTCAGCGTAACGATTTTGACGCTGGTATCCAGCCTCTTTTTGCTGTGGCGCATTGCCGTCAACCTTAAAGGCGGGCAGGAGGGGCTGCAGCTTAAAGAAACGTTCCATTGGCTGCAAAATCCCCATATCGACATCGTCTTCGGCATCGACATCTTTTCCGTACTGGTCATTGCCGCCGTTCATTTTGCCGTCATCATCGGATTGGTCGGAGCCCGGCACCAGGGATATGTCCGAAAGTCAATGCATTTGATGACACTGCTTTTTCTGGGAATGTTTAACGGCTTGTTCGTTGCGGCCGACATTTATTCCTTTTATATCTTCTTTGAGGCGTTGTTGCTGCCTTTGTGGCTGTTAATCGGCATGTTCGGAGAAATCCGCCGCCAGCCGGTTATTCTGCGCTTCTTCATTTATAACTTTCTCGGCGCTTTGTTTTTGTTCATTGCGACGGCTGTGCTCTATCACCATGAAGGGCATAACCTTGCTCTGGACGCGGTCAGCCGGCTGCAGCTTAACCGGCACCTTGAACTCTGCATTTGGGGAGCAATTTTTGTTTCTTTTCTCTCCCGTATTCCGATTTGGCCGTTTCATTACTGGATTTCGGCGATTAATTCTGCCGCCCGCAATCCGCTGGTCTTCGTCATTGCCAACCTTATTCCGCTGACCGGCGTTTACGGCTTTATCCGTTTCTGTCCGCAAAGTGTTCCGGAATCAGTGGGCTATTATCTGAGCCTGCTGGAAATCATCGCCATCATCAGCATGCTCTTTATTGCGCTGATCGGCCTGATTAACAAAGACATCCAATATAAGATTTTTTCTTATGCGACGGTTTATTATATTTTGTTTTTGCTCGGGGCGCTGCTGCCGATTGACAAGATATTGCTCAATATCGGTTTTTCTCTCTTTGCCTTTATTATCATTATTGCCGCCCTTGAAGTTCTGACGACTTATATTGACGGGGAGCAGGATGACAAGTCCGTCTCCGCGCACGGCATCCTCTGCCGGGTACCGAGGCTTTCGCTGCTTTATTCTTTTCTGGTGCTGGCCGCCGTGGGTATGCCCTTGTCCTCAATGTTTCTCAACAACTTTGTCATCCTGTCGCATTTGTTCAGTTATAATATCCGCTCCGGCATATTGATAATGCTGTCAATTGTTCTGGTGGCCGGAACGCTGCTTCAGGAGCTCTATGTCTTTAAGGACAACAGCGGCATAACGCCGGATACCGCCTGCATTATGGACCTGTCCAAACGTATGTTTGTCGGACTGGCTCTGGTTTCCGGCCTGCTGGTCGTCACCTTTGTCAATCCGCTTTGGTTTATGGGAGTTTAAATGATGTTTGCCGACCATATCAGTATGCTTCCCGAATTTTTGCTTCTTTGCGGCATGTTTGTTCTGCTGCTTGCGGCCAGATTCCGGCAGAACACCACGCCGAAAACCTATTTTACCGTCAGCAAAATAGCCGTAGCCGCGGCACTGTTGGGAACGGTTGTCTTTTATAACCAAAGTTTTATGCCCGGCTGGCTTATCAACGATTCTTACACCACGCTTTTTAAAACGCTGATTTATATTGCCGCGCTGGCATCTTTTTATTTGGGATGCAAATGGTTTCTGAACAAAAACCGTTCCAGCCTGAGCTTCTATCTCACAGCGCTGTTCTCGCTGCTTTTGCTGACGCTGGCGGTTTCGGCGCAGAATCTTCTCGTTTTGTCTGCCTGCCTGACTGCCGCTTTTGTCCTGAACGCCTGTTTTATCCGCCTGCATCCTTTTGACGAGGTTTCCCGCCCGGTCCTGCGCCGCTATCTTTGGGGCTGCCTGGCGGTTGTCCTGCTCTTGGCCGCAAGCCTGCTGCTGTTTCGCCGCTTGGGCATTCCTTATGATTATGCCGGTGCCTGCACATATCTGGAACATCTGCGCCGCCCCGGCGGATTGCATTATCTGGCTGCGGTACTGCTGATTGTTTCGCTGTTGTATATGCTGGGAATAGCTCCGTTTCATTTCTGGTATGCCGATGTGCTCGGCGGTTCTGTTTTGCCGGCAGGCACTTATCTGACCTTTATCCCGCCGCTGGCTTATCTGGCCGTGCTGGTTAATCTGCTCAGCAACGTATTTTTTCCGCTTTACGGGCAGCTCCGCCTGTTTTTGACGGGCTGTGCGGCTCTGTCGGTGATTCTGGGGGCAGTGGGTGCCAACAGTGAAACCAATCTCCGCAAGCTTTTTGCCTATGTTGCGCTGTTTAATCTGGGCATTGTCCTGATGTGTGTCTCCGAGCTGAACGACAACGGCCTTCTCAGCGGTTTTGTCTGCCTTCTGGTCTGGCTGCTGGCACAGTTCGGCATCTATACGGTTTTTTACGCATTCAAGCGTAAAGGCGACTATCTGACGGAAACGGCAGACCTTGCCGGCCTTGCGGAAGTGCGGCCTTATATTGCCGCGGCCATGCTGATATTTATGGTCTCGCTGCTGGGAACGCCGCCGATGTTGGGCTTTTTAGGCAAACTTTCGGCAATAAATTACTTGATTATTGAGGGGAGTTATGCTTTTATAGGGTTAATTTTGGCAGCTTTGTTGCTTTTGGCCTATGCATTTTTGAATGTGATTAAGACAATTTATTTTGACGCGCGCGGCGGCAATACGTTTGACCGGGCGGATAAAGGGGTTTACATCTGCCTGATGGTAAACCTGATTCTGGTATTGATTTCAATCTTAAATCCCCGCTATCTGATGCATGACGCCGAAAACATCTTAAGCACGATTTTATAAGGATAACAAATGGAATATATCGGCGATTGGATGCTGCATGACATGGCGGAAACCGGCAGTACCAACGATGAAGTGAAAAAATTGAGCGCAAATATCCGCGGCCAGAAAGTGGTCATCAGCGCCCGCAGCCAGACCAACGGTCGGGGACGTCGCGGCCGCGGCTGGGTGAGCCTGGACGGCAACCTGTTTTTTTCGCTCGGCGTGGAAAATGAGCTGAAAAATCTCGGTGCGCTGGTTTTTATCGCTTCGCTCAGCCTGTGGCAAACTGTCAGAAACTTGGACCCGCTGCTGAATGTCAAATTGAAATGGCCGAACGATGTACTGGTCAATGACAAAAAAATCAGCGGCATGCTGCTGGAAAAGGGAGCCGGCGACTATTGGGTCATCGGCATCGGTATCAATCTTAAGGTTGCGCCGCTGCTGGTTAATACGCTTTATCCGGCTGTCAGCCTTGCCGAAGCGGGAATTAATGTTGAACGGCTTGATTTTCTGCGCTCTTTTATTGCTGAATTTGACAACTATTTTAATTTATGGAAAACCGAAGGCTTTGAACCGATTCGCCGCGAATGGCTGGCACATGTCAAAAGCCTTGACGAAGAAATTCTCGTCCGTCTTGAAGACGAGGAACTTGAAGGAATTTTCAGAGGCGTGGACGAACACGGCTCATTGTTATTGGAAACGTCCGGCCGCATCCGCAGGATTTACGCCGGTGATGTATTTTACCCGCAAAGGAAACAGATTGTAAATGAATGAAATTGAGAAGACGGGGCAGGCGGAGTTTGACTTTGCCGCCCCGAACCCGGCTCAGAAAGAGCCGTCAGCCCTGCCACCTTTTTTAAGACAGGAAGGTTTTTATTTTGTCGCATTGGGCGGTGCCGAAAAAGTCGGCATGAACATGTATGCCTACATATCCGACGGCCGGATAATCGTGGTCGATGCCGGCTATGATTTTTTGAATGACGACTTCCCCGGCATGGAACTGGGGCTGGCTGATCCGGCCTGGCTGGAAAGCTATCGCGACTGCATTGACGCAATGTTTATAACCCATTCGCATGAAGACCACTTCGGCGCCATCGCCCACATTTGGCCGCGCCTGCGCTGCCCCGTCTATGCGACTGATTTCACCATCGGCCATATTTTGCCGCGCCTGCGCGAATATAAGCTGGAAAACGAGGTCGAACTGATTTCCGTAAATCAGAACCCGGTTGTAAAACTGCCTGATTTTGAAGTCGAGTATGTTCCGGTCGTCCATTCGCTGCCCGAGAATTCGGCGTTGCGCATCAAAACCAAATACGGCACGGTTTTTCACGCCACGGACTGGCGCTTTGACGATTGCCATATTGATTTTATGAAAACCTCTTATGACCGCCTGAAACAGGTGGGCGAGCAGGGGGTTGACCTCTATGTCGGCGATTCGATTCATATGGCTCACCCGGTGGAGCAGCCTTCCGAAATGGTAATCCGCGAAAGCCTGATTGAGCTGTTGCCGAAGTTTAAGAATACGCTGGTTGCCACTTGTTTTGCCTCTAATGTTGCCCGGATGGAAAGCCTGCTGATTGCCGCGCATGCTGCCGGACGCACGCCGGTTATAGCCGGCATGAGCCTGATTCAGAATATGAATATAGCCAAAGAATGCGGCATTCTGAAAGATGTTCCGCATTATGTTGAAGCCAAACAGGCCATAGATATCCCTCTTGATAAAATGCTGTACATCTGCGCCGGTTCGCAGGGAAACTACCGCAGCGGGCTGACCCGGATTGTCAACGGCGAAAACAAGGACATTAAACTCGGCAAAGGCGATGCCATTATCTTTTCGTCGCAGATTATTCCCGGCAACGAAGAAAAAATCGAACGTATGCAGGAAAAACTGCGCGATGCCGGAGTGGAGGTTATTTCTTCCGAGGAATATCTGGTCCACACGTCCGGCCATGGCTGCAAAGATGACATTCGCCGTATGTTTGAAATGATTAAGCCGAAAATCGTCATCCCCGTACACGGAGACAAACGCGCCATCCGCCAGCAGAAACGCTTTACCGAAGAGCTTGACTGCGGCGTCAGCCAGGTGTTGGTGGTTCGTGACGGCGATGTCGTCAATGTTAAATCGTCCCATGCCGAAATTGTCGGCGAAGTTCCCACCGATGAATTGGGGGTTGACCGCAAAAAGGTCATAAGCCTGGGCTCTCAGCTGGTTAAAAACCGCCGCCGCATAGCCTACAATTGCAGCCTGTTCATTACCGCGGTGCTCGCTGAAGACTGGTCGGTTGAAGATTTGCAGATAACCTCCATCGACATCCTTGAAGAAAACGATTTTGCCGCTTTGGCCGATGAAATCAAGGCCGATATGCTGAAAGCGATTCCGGCGGAAGCGGTCAAGGTTTCTTACCGCGCTCAGGCGGTGAAGGAATATATTGCCGCAAAGATCAGGAAGCGGATATTCAACGCCACCGGCATCAAACCGGTTACTTTTATCCATTTTTATAAACGTTCCCGTGACGGTGAAGCCGATTTTGTCGCCGCAGACACATCCGTGAACTGCGAAACGGCGCAAATACTTTATGATTCGGATAAATAGGGGAAGGGGTACGCTGCCCGGGCGTCCGGCTATCCGAAACGTCTATGCTAGGTGGAAAAAAGAAAAAACACCCCTGATACGGTATTGACTTATGGCGCGTAATATGCTAAGTTAAGAACAGACAAGGTTCAGTTATAACGAGGTGTATTATGAGAAAGGTAGTCGCGATAGGATTATCGGGGCTTGTCGTCTGCAGTTTTGCAGGGGCAGGTTATTCGAGCTTAACCCCGGGAGCCGCAGAGCTCTCTCATCAATACACGCACCTCATAGAAACCAATCAAAGCCAAACCTTTGAATCGTTGTCTCAGTCCGCTCTGCTTGCGGAGCGGACTGTCTCAGTTTCCCGCGGTGTTAAAGTTGCGTCGGTCAGCTTTATAGCCGGAGGCAAACAGCTTGATTTCGGCAATATAGATTTTGAAGATCCGACAATAGAACTATGCAAAAAAGAAGGCTATACCCAAACCTCCTGCCCGTCAGGGCAAAATCCGGGAACTTATTGCCCTTACAGCCGTACCTATTTCGACAAATGCTGTGACAGCCGCTATAAATATGAAAAAAGCGCCTGCACTTATCCCAATACCATCAGCGGAGACAGCTGCGGCGGCCGGTTTATGTGCTACTGTGACCGCAGCTTATATCCGGTAGAAAGCTGCGCTTCGCCGAAAGTGACAACCAATGACAGCTGCATGGAAGAAGGCAAAAGATATTATTCCGGCTGCGTCTGCCCGAGTAACTATAACCAAACCTGTGACGGACAAAATCAGCAGGGCGTCGGCGAAGGCTGCAACGACAACGGAACGGTAAAATATACCTCCTGCCAGTGTAAAGCCGGCTACAGTATGACCTGCACGGACATCGGTCCGGTTACGCCGAGCGACTATTGTCTGATGAACGGCATCAAATACTACAACAATTGTAAAACCTGCGAAAACAAATGCACGCTGGACAGCTGTCCGGCGGGAGTTAGCTGCACGCAGGAAGAATGTTCCGGCAAATATTGCGCTGTCGGCTGCGCCGTTGATTATAAAGACTTGGACAATTACTGGTGCAGCGGTGCCTTACGGTGCTGGTTTAAATAAAACGGCAAAATTTAAAGAACAACAGACTAAGGAGAAAGACGATGAACAAGAAGTGTAAGATATGGATAGGAGCAATGCTGTTCATGACAGCTTTCTCCGTCAGTACATCCCGGGCACAAACTTGTATCCAGCCGCCGTCTTGTGACACTCTGGGATATACCATGACGGCGGACCAATGCGGTGATGCGGTCAAGTTTTTGAAATGCCCGCTTGACCAAAGCAAAATGTTCTGCCTGACTCAGGAAGAAATAGACGGCAATGCCGTCGGTCATGTCGGGGACATTCTCTATTCCGATAAAACTTTTTCAACCGAACTGATTAAAAGCAAAACGCCGATAGGTGTTGTTTTTGACGAAGCCAATCACTTGGCTGTTTCGCTTGACCAAACACAACTGACTTGGGGCGGATACGGTAAGGATATTCCTGCTTTGGGGAATTGTTCGGACGGCCTGACCTGTTCAACGAACGGCAAACAGAATACCGAAGCGATTATTAATTATGGCAAAGCGAACAGTGTAAGTTATCCGGCTGCGGAATATTGCGTTGCTTATAAACCGAGTACCGTCTATCAGGATGAAACTTGGTATGCGGCAGGAGCATGGTTCTTGCCGAGCGTGAAAGAGCTGAACACTTTATATGCCAACAAAGCTGCGGTAAATGCTGCGTTAACCAAAGTGAATGCAACCACGTTGGGGAACGAATATTACTGGTCCTCTACTGAGTACGACTACGACCCTGCGTGGGGATTGCGTATGAGTGACGGTTACAGGTACGGCACCACTAAGATCTACCACGTTAACAGTATACGTTCGTCCGGTTCTAGCTTTTTAACTTTAACCATTTACCAATTAACGGCCCGTTCGACGGGCCGTTTTTTTAGGGGATAAATAAAGCTTAATTGATTTCCAGCGGCAGATAAATGGTGAAGGTAGTACCGTTGTATGCGGTTGACGTAACCGTCAGGTTGCCTTTGTGCCGCAGGATAATATGTTTGGCAATTGCCAGGCCCAAACCGGTTCCTTTGATGTTTAAGTCTTTGTGTTCCTGCATCCGGTAAAATCTTTCGGTCAGCCGGGCCAGATTTTCGGGAGAAATTTTCGGCCCCTTGTTGTTAACCGAAATGGCAACCGCTTTGCCTTTGGCAACCTGAAAACTCTTTGACGGCGGAATGTTGTCAACCAGCCGTGCCTTAATCAGCATATCGCTTTTGGCAACGCCGTATTTAACCGCATTGTCGGCCAGATTTTGCACCACCTGTTTAACCTGGCGCGCATCGGCGGTAATTTCCGGCAGATCGGGCTCAATAAAGCTGTGAATGGCAATTTCGCGGGCTTTTGCTTTTAGTGACAATGCTTCGCTGACCTCGCCGATAATTTTGGCGACATCGACTTTGTCTTCCGGCGGCATATCCTGACTCATTTCGATTTTGGAGAGCGACAGCAGGTTTTCAATCAGCGACGACATATATTCGGCCTGCTCCTGCATAATTTTCAAAAATTTGTCGCGCGCTTCGGCATCGTCTTTGGCCGAGGTCTGCAGGGTTTCGATAAAGCCGGAGATAATCGCCAGCGGCGTCCGCAGTTCATGGCTGGCATTGGCCACAAAATCAGACTGCATCTTTTCGATTTTCATGGCCTTGGTCAGGTCATACAGGGAAATAACCGCCACGGCCCGCCCTTTGGAAAGGTAAGGCAGTTGTTTGATATGGGCGTAAAGTTTCTGGTCAATCGGTTTCTTAACGTAAAAAATCAGGTTTTCCGATTCGCTTTCTTTTTTCAAAACCCGGGAAACCGCCTCAATAAAATTGTTTGAATCAATCACCTTTTCAATGTTTTTATCGGTGATTTCCTTGCCGAACAGCGTGCGTGACGACAAATTGGCGCCGATAACGTTTCCGGCGCGGTCAATCATCATAATCGGGTCGGGCAGGGTGTCCAGAACTGCGGTGTCGGAAATTGTCTGCGCCTCCAGCGTGTCAGTTTTGGCGGCCCAGAAACGGTGCATGGCATTTACCGCTTCCACGATTTCCTTGGCGTCTTTTTCCGAAAGCTCAATACTGCCTTCGCCGGGCACTTCGCCGCGGGAAACGTTTTTGACATAGTTTTTGAGCTGTTGCAGTTCAAAGGTAATCGGCAGCAGGAAGACCACGTTAAACAGGATAATCGTCGCGTAGGAAATAACCGCCATGGACGGCGCCAGCAGCCGCAATGCCACCAGCATAATGAAAACCATTGCCGAAGGCAGCGAAAGAACCAGTACCCGGTCGGCAAATTTATTGTTTTTTTCAAATTTATAATAGTTGCTGCTGCGTTTAAACATCTTCTTGTTCCATAAATACGAAAAAAGTCTGGACGACACCCTAAAATATATTATGATACAGATAGTTTAAATTTATTAAATAATCTGAGAAAAATGACTGAAAACAACACCGCCTCCATAACGCCGATGATGGCGCAGTATCTTGAAATCAAACAACAGCATCAGGACTATCTTCTTTTTTACCGCATGGGCGATTTTTATGAGATGTTTTTTGACGATGCGGTCACCGCTTCCAAAGCGCTGGACATCGCGCTGACCAAACGCGGCAAGCACGAAGGGCAGGATATTCCGATGTGCGGGGTTCCTTTCCATGCTTATGAAAGCTATCTTGCCAAGTTAATCCGCCAGGGCTATAAAGTGGCGATCTGCGAACAGACCGAAGACCCCAAAGAGGCCAAAAAGCGCGGTTATAAATCAGTCGTCCGCCGCGAGGTTATTCGTCTGGTGACCCCCGGCACCCTGACCGAAGACAATCTGCTTGATTCCAAGCGCAACAACTTTATTTTGAGCCTGGCCAAGCTGAACGAGACGCTGGGGCTGTCCTGGCTTGATCTGTCCACCGGTGATTTTTACACGCAGGAAATGAGCCTGCGCGACAAAGACGAGGCGGTTATTCTGAGCTCGTCCCTGGCCCGGTTGAGCCCGGTTGAAATTCTGGTTTCCGATTCATATTTGCAAAATTCCGCGCTGTTTAACATTCTCAACGAATATCGCGAGAAACTGTCGGTTTTGCCGCAGGCGCGCTTTAACAGCGAAAATGCCCGCAAACGCCTGCAAGACATCTTCAAGGTCGAAACGCTGGATGCCTTCGGCAATTTCAGCCGCGCCGAAACCACGGCGGCCGGCATTCTGCTGGATTATGTCGAAAATACCCAGAAAGGGCAGATGCCCCGCATTGAAAAACCGGTCAAAGTTTATGAAAACAAGGTGATGGAGATTGACGGCGCAACCCGTAAAAACCTCGAACTCCTCGAATCTCTGACCGGCGACAAAGGCGCCACTCTGCTTTCGGTGATGGACCGCACGGTTACCGCCGTCGGCGGCCGCCTGCTTGCCGGGCGCGTGGCCAGTCCGCTGGTCGATTTGCCGGAAATCAACCAGCGTTTGGATGTCATTGAGTTCTTTATGAACCATCCCCGTTTGCGGGAGGATATCCGCGAACTGCTGAAATCCTGCCCCGATATGGAACGCGCCGTTTCCCGTCTCAGTCTCGGCCGCGGCGGTCCGCGCGATTTGGCCAATATCAAAACCACGCTGTCGGTTATTCCTAAGATTAAAAACATTCTGTCCGATTTCAACTCCGGCGCCGGCGCTTCGGTCGAACATGAACTTCCCGCGGCGGTATCCGCCATTATCGGGCGTCTGGGTTTTCATGAAAATCTGGTCGAAACGTTGGATAAGGCGCTTGATGAAGAATTGCCGCTGCTGGCGCGTGACGGCGGCTTTATCCGCCCCGGCTATTATCCGCCGCTCGATGCCGTTAAGGAATTGAAGGAAGACAGCCATAAACTGATTCTTGAACTGCAAAACAAATATGCCGAGGCGGTCAACATTCCCAATCTGAAAATCAAATACAACAATGTTATCGGCTATTTTATTGAGGTTCAGAGCAAATTTGCCACCGAAATGCTAGAGAACAAAGACTTTATTCACCGTCAGTCGGTGCTGAATGCCGCCCGCTTTACCACGGTTGAACTGACTGAGCTTGAAAACGGCATCCGCGGCGCTGCCGAAAAGTCGCTGGCAATGGAGCTTGAACTGTTTGACAATATGGTTCGCGACATTATTGCCGTTTCCGATGACATTTCCCGCACCGCCAAAGCTCTGGGAGAGCTCGACGTCGGTGCGGCGCTGGCCGATTTGGCGGTTGAAAACGGCTACTGCCGCCCGCAGCTCGACAATTCGCTGGCCTTTGAAATTGTCGAAGGACGTCACCCGGTTGTCGAATATGCCATCAAAAAAGAACATGGCGGCGCTTTTGTCGGCAATGACTGCGTTCTCGACGAAAACAACTTTATCTGGTTGCTCACCGGACCGAATATGGCCGGTAAGTCAACCTTCCTTCGTCAGAATGCGATTATTGCCATTATGGCGCAGATGGGTTCTTTCGTGCCCTGCAAGTCGGCGCATATCGGCATTGTCGATAAAATCTTTTCCCGTGTCGGCGCCAGTGACGATTTGGCGCGCGGCCGTTCCACTTTTATGGTGGAAATGGTTGAAACCGCCAGTATTCTGAACCAGGCGGATGAACGCTCTTTTGTCATTTTGGATGAAATCGGACGCGGCACGGCCACCTTCGACGGCTTGTCCATTGCCTGGGCGGTTATCGAGCATCTGCACGAAGCCAATCGCTGCCGGGCCTTGTTTGCCACTCATTACCATGAGCTGACCAGCTTGGTTTCCAAACTGACCCGGATGAGCCTGCATTGTATGAAAATCAAAGAGTTTAACGAGGAAGTTGTCTTCCTGCATGAGGTAATCAGCGGCGCCGCCGACCGCTCTTACGGTATTCATGTCGCCAAACTGGCCGGCTTGCCCAAAGTCGTGATTAAACGCGCCGAGCAGGTTCTTCAGTCTTTGGAAAGTGACAACAGTCACAAAAACGTGGCCGAACTGGCCGACGACCTGCCTCTGTTTGCCTCGCTCAAGCCCAAAGAGGAAGTTGTTCCCGTCAAATCTGAACTGGCGGAGTTTCTTGAACATCTGAATCCCGACGACCTTACGCCGCGCGAAGCTTTGGAAAAGCTCTATGAGCTTAAAAATTTGAGCGCGGACAAAGCCGCCTGAAACGGATAACAGGAGAAAAGACATGCGGCTGAACGGCTTTCAACGTATATTGATAATAACGGCGGCCGTTCTGGCTGCCGTTGTCAGCAGTCTTTTGATACGGCATTATGATAATAATATTTGGGAATATTCTCTGCGGAACTGGTGTGATGACGACTTGCCTTTGCCGCAGTTGGTTGCCTGTGTTGACGGCAATTATCAAAGTTCCCGGGGCGGCGACGGCTGGAAAAGAGTTGCCGCCCGCCATTATTCCCGCCGTCCTTTTCCGCTTCAGGCGGCATACAGGGAGGTTAAGGACTTTTCACCGCTGAAACCCAAGACTTACAAAGTCGCGTTTTATAACGGCAAAGCCCGGCAGATTGTCGCTGATCGGTTTGAAAAATTAAATTTGGTTATGCCGCAGTTGGCAATTCCCGGATTGGTTATCCAGACGCCGCGTTATCCCGACAAAAATAACAAGTGCAAAATGTTTATGGAAAATGTTCTGGTTTCAAAATCTTTTCCAAATTGGAAATATCCCGCTGACCGCATATATTTGTCCAAAGATCTGCTGATAACCAAAACCGGCGGCAAATATAAAATTTATGCAGCGTCGTATGAAGCGGTCAGGCTGAAAGGCGCAAAGGCCCTGTTTGTGGTTTCGGTTGCCTCTTTCTGCCCCCGGGGGAAATTTTTTGACTACTGCGGGACCTATTATGTTTATTTCACCGACACGTACAGTTTGCGTCGCGATTATGTTGAAGAGGCGGAGCTTCCTGCAAAATATAAGACTGACAAAGAACTGTTTTTGAATTGCCCGCCTTATCCGCGGCTGATAAACGATGTTGCCGACGAAAGCCAGCCGGAAAAAGAACTTGTTCTGAGTGCGGATCGTCGTGTAAACCCGCGTAGTTTATATGTTAAGGTGAATAATCGTATTTTTGCCATAGATATTTCTGCCAAAGGAGAAAAAGGAAATGATTGAGATTTCTCCGGAAGAGTTGCTGCCAGAAAATTTTGCCGATTTTAAAAAGCAGATTCCCGATTTGAAAATCGCCGACCGGCTGTCTGCCGAAAATCCGCTGAAGCCGTTGTTGACAGCAATAGAAAATCATCGACAAAGCGGAATGTTATTTAAAACGATAGTTGTTTTGCTGTTGACTTATCTGACGCTTTTGGTTGCGGCCGCTTTCTTCAGAGGGCATCCCTCCGCTTGGGGAATGCTGTTGTTGTTGCTGCCGGTCTATGTCGGTGCATTTTTGGCATGGAAGCGCTCACCGCTGGCTCCGTACAGTTTGGTGCAGATACTGCTGTTTTTCCGCACGCGCAGGGTCTTAAAAAAGGCTTTTGCCGAACGGGTGACCGAAGCGCCGAAAGAAAAACGCCGCATTCTTAAAAAGATAATGATACCGTTTGGACGGCATTTTTTTCTGCAATTCGGCTTCGGTCATACGGAGCAAAGCAAAAGCAAAGCTGAAAAGGAGCTGATTGCCGTAAAGCAGATTGTCCGGCACATATTGTGGGACAGAGTTGTTCTTATTGGGGGCGGGGCGGTCTTGGCTGTCGGTTATTATCAAAGCGCTTTTTTTCTGAGTGACGCCGGCTACGGCAAGGTTAATTTCTGGTCAGAAGCGGCGGCGGATTTGATCTTTGCCGGAGAGAGTTTCGGACCGCATCTGTTTATAACCTTTTTTCTGCTTTCTCTGGCGGCCATAAACTTAATCCTTTATTCCGGTAATATTTTCCTGCCTTATGAAAATGCCCGTATCCGTCAGTTTGTTGCCGGTTGTCCCCAAAGTCTGTTTGAGCGCTTTGTCTATCTTCCGTTGCTCAATGTCTTTATATTTGTCGTTTACCTTTTGTTTATGTTTTGTGCCGGCAGCGGAATCTTTGCCCTGTATGCTTCCGCTTTCTATCTAATTCCCGGTACAATAACAATTCTTGTATTGTTGGTTGCTTTTAATCTGATTTTTTGTTTTCTGTTCCGCTTATGTGTTGTTTTGTTGAGAAAAACGGCTTTTTTCATTAACAGGTTTTATTGAAAAATGTTTAATTGAGTAAAAACAATAAGATAACAAACGGTATAATAATACCGTTTGTTATCTGTATGAAAAATAAAGAAATTTTGTTGTTGACATTAATATTCTTTCCTGTATATTCATCTCGAATTTAATAACCATCTTTTATAAAGAGAGAAAATATGAACACTTATGCAACAAAACCATCTGATATTCAGAGAAAATGGTATGTCGTTGACGCCGAAGGTGTCGTATTGGGTCGTCTGTCTGCCGAGATCTCTAAGATTCTGCGCGGCAAACACAAACCCTGCTACGTTCCGAACCTTGACTGCGGCGACTATGTCGTTGTCATCAATGCCGACAAAGTCAAGCTCACCGGCCGTAAACTGACTCACAAGAAATATTTCAAACATACCGGCTGGATTGGCGGTATTAAAGAAACGACTCCGGCAAAAATTTTGGCCGGACGTTTCCCGGAAAGAGTTATCGAAAAAGCTGTTGAACGTATGATTTCCCGCAATCCGCTGGGCCGTCAGCAGATGACCAAACTGAAAGTTTATGCCGGTTCCGAACATCCGCATACCGCTCAGAACCCTGAAGTTCTGGATATTGCGGCTAAGAACCCGAAGAATAAAAGGAGCGCATTATAATGGCTGAAAAAATCGATTCTTTAAAAGAAATTAAAACCTCAGCTGCTGCTTCTGCTGAAGTTCGCAAACCCAAACGCGACAAACAGGGCCGTTCTTACGCTACCGGTAAGAGAAAAGACGCCGTTGCCCGCGTATGGATTAAACCGGGTAAAGGCAATGTGACCATTAACGAAAAATCGATCGATCAGTATTTTGCTCGTCCGGTTTTGAAAATGATCATCAATCAGCCGTTTGAAGTTGCTAACCGCGAAAACGAATTTGATGTTATCTGCACCGTAAAAGGCGGCGGATTGTCCGGCCAGGCCGGCGCCATCAAACACGGTATCGCCAAAGCTCTGAACGAATATGAACCGGAGCTGAGAACCGTTCTGAAGAAGGCCGGTTTCCTGACCCGCGATGACCGTGTTGTAGAACGTAAGAAATTCGGTAAAGCAAAAGCCCGCCGTTCTTACCAGTTCTCCAAACGTTAATCGTTTATGGAATTTTCAAGAAAAGAGGAGGTTTTGGCTTCCTCTTTTTTTATATCTGTATAAATCCCGATTGTAATTCCGCAAAAAAGAACTATACTCTTAATGCAAACAAAAAACAAGGAGTAGCCGAATGAGAAAAGTAACTTTATTGACTGCAGCTGTTTTGTTAAGCGGGATATCAGCTGTTCAGGCCGCGTTCGTCGGTTCTGAGACCGTTAATCCGGTAACGGTGGCTGAGGCCGCTAAAATGCCGGATGAAAGCCGGGTAACGTTGCAGGGATATATTGTCAGTCATTTGGGCGGCGAAGATTACACTTTTAAAGATGAAAGCGGCTCAATTAAAATAGAAATTGACGAGAAAGTCTGGCAGGGGCTGGATGTCTCTCCGCAAGATAAGGTTGAAGTCCGCGGCGAAGTTGATACCCACAAATATAAACCGACGGATATTGAAGTTGAAACAATCCGCCTGATAAAATAATATCCGCCTGAAAAGATGCCTGATGAAAGCCGTGACGATTTGGCAGCCTTACGCCGGAGCTGTTGCTGCCGGACTGAAAAGTTATGAAACCCGCAGTTGGCCGACCCGTTACCGCGGGCCGATAGCGATTCACGCTTCCGTTCGTCCCGTAAAAGGGGACGCGCGCCGTTTGGCCGAGACCTACGGATTAAAAGCCGAACGGTTCGGAGAAATAGTCGCTTATGCCGATTTGACGGATTGTCTGCTGATGACTCCGGATTTAATTGCTGCCCAAAGCCGCCAAGAACTCGATTTCGGCGACTGGCGTCCCGGGCGATATGCCTGGAGATTGGAAAATATCCGCTTGCCTGGGTATCCGATTAAAGTTGTCGGACGTCAGGGACTATGGAATTTCAATGAACCCCCTCAGCCGGAAATTGCCTTGTAAAATGCGGCACAATAGAGAAGAGAAAATTTTTTGTAACAAAAAATTAACAAAATTGACAAAAATAAATTATTGACGGAATTGTCAAAAAATGGTATAGTCCTCCCATCATTCACATAAAAAAAGGACTTGCCCAATGTTAAATATTCAGTCTGTAAAAGAAATTGAGACCTTATGCGCCAAGATAGCCAGCCGCAATAACATTTCTTTTCATGATGCTTTTGAATGCCTGTCTGAAGAACAGCAGGCCGTCTATGACGAATATATGACCCGCCAGTATAAAAATAAGCTGAACAATATGTTTGGTGCGGATTGGATTAAAAAGGCATCTCCTGTGATGTTGTATAATGTTTCTCTGAAAAATTACAAAAAACATATTTATACTTTGTAATTTTTCTTTGCGCCATTCCGGGCTGTGCTCCCTGTCAGCCCGGATATCAAAAAGCCTCTTCCCCAAAGAGGCTTTTTTCTTTTTCGGCTTTATTTCTTGCGTTTACTTTTTTGACAGGCATGCTAAACTGCATCTTGAAATTGAGGGAGAAAACCATGGAACAAGCTCTGCCGGAATTGCTGACGCGCTATGACACCTTTATTTTGGACAGCAGTCTGACGTTGATTTCACCCTCCGGGGGCTTTTATCCCGGTGTGGAAACAACGCTTTCCCGTCTCATTGAACAGCATAAACAAGTCATTGTTTTTATTAATCATCCCCTTCCGCCGGAAGCCTGCTTTAAGGAAAGTTTCTGGCAGCCGTGGATTGAGCGAGGTGTTCGTTTTTTTACTTCCGGCGGTATCTGCCTGAAACTTTTGGCAGAGCAGGGATATTTCAGCTATTTCTTATTTGGCGGCCGTCTTCTGCCGGGCATGATTTTTGCTCCGGAAATAACCATGGCGGAATGTGTATATCTTGATTTGCCGGCGCTGCCGCTGGCATTTCTGCCGGCCGAAAATTTAATCCGCACGCCGGAATTTCCTCAGCTTGGTTTTGCCCCTGACATAACGCCGTTTGCTCCGCTTCTGCGCGAGGCAGCCGCACAGAATAAAGTCCTTTATTGCGCCCGTCCGGCATTGAGTGAAACAATGTTTGTCGGACAGCGGAAAGTCATTTCCAACAAGGCGATTGTGGATTATTACCGCAGTCAGGGCGGAACGGCGGTTGAAGTCGGCAAACCGGCACCGGTAGCTTATGAATATATCTTGCGCAGCCTGCCGCATACCGGTAAAATTCTCTGTGTCGGAGCCGTGCCGGAAATAGATGTCCTCGGTGCCGAGAACCTGAAAAATTCCGGCTGGGAAGTGTCATCTTTGTTAGTCGGAACATCTGAAAAAAATGCTGCGGAATTGTCCGGCTTATCTCTTCGCCCCGATTATACGACAGCCGGCTTCGGTTTAATCTCCTGATTTTGTCTAAATTTTCTGGACTGATTAAATAATTTATGTTATCCTGAACGCAGGAAACATAAATTATTAAGATATGAAAAAGCTATTGTGTCTTTTCGCGGGAATAACGCTCAGCGTTCTCTCGCTTTCGGCTCAGGATAAATTCGAACGCTTCATCAATCGGCTGAACCGTACCGAAGAAGTCTGCCGCCGCTTGATTAACACCGGAAACGAATTGAAAAGATTGTCTCCGGTGAAGGAATATGACCGCCAAACCACACAAGTTCGTGTTGTCGGGCGGAGAGTTAAAAAGGTCACGATCGGTGATGTTGTGATTGTCAATAAAAAAGACCGGGTAGATGTCTATCGTCAGAAAAACGGTTCCCGCAATCGTCTGGCTTTGATTTCAAAGCTGTATGACAGTGAGCATGTCTATACCGCGGAAGCTTTGGTCACCGGCGGCATTGTTGCCTATAAGGTGGGAATTGTCGTTGAAGATAGGCAGGCCGTGGTTTTTAAATTGGCAGGTACTCGCATCGCCGAAGAATATGATTTGGAATAATAACCCTTTTAATTTTTAATTATTATGAAAAAGTTATTTTTGATGATGTTGTTCATCATCGCCGGGGTGACATATATGCATGCCCAGCAAAGCTATGTAACGTCTAAAAAGACGACAGTTACCACTGAAAAGTACAATAAAAGTAAAATTGTTGCGCTTCAGTGGATTAACCTGCGGATAGAGAGTTATTCAAAATTCTTGCAGGTTTATGAGCTGAATCCCCAAACCGGAAAATGGGAGGAGAAGCAGTATATTCCGCGAAACAAGCCCGGAACTTACAGCTTTCCGAAGACGATGATTTGGCATGAGACACTTCCCCGGAAGTATGTCAGCCACACTGTCAAGGTAACCGTTACCAACCCGAATGAAGGGGCAGGGGTTTCTGTAACAATGAACGGTTCGGTCAAGGAGTTTTTCTCTCTCAAACCGTAGCCCATAACCCTAAAAAAAGGAAAGTTCATTTTGAACTTTCCTTTTTTTTATTCTGAGATTATGTTAGAAGAATAAGAGTAACACCAAAAGGGCTTCATCATGAAATATCAGGAATATAACGTAAATCAGGCCAAAGGCGTCCGTTTGTTTGAGGCGGTGCGGCTCGACGGCATGATTCTGGAAAAAGGGCACATTCTTAATGATGAAGACATTATTCAACTTAAATTGTCCGGTATAAAGCGCATTTTCGGCGCCGAGATGAGCGAAAACGATTTAGATTATCAAACGGCGCTGGGAGTAATTGCCGCCAAACTCTGCGGGGAAAATACCGCCTTTGCCGTTAACGAAGACGGACTTTGCCGCATTGTGGCGGATGCCGACGGTATTTTCGTTGCTTCCGACGACCGGGTTGCCAAGTTTAACCGTTTGTCTCCCGTGCTTGTTTTGAATACGGTTCCGCCTTATGCCGAGATTAAATGCGGTGAGGTAATTGCCGAATTGGAGCTGACTGTTCCGGTTATTTCCGCCGCCGCGGTTGATGAATTTGTTTTCAGCATTTCCGGTAATATACCGCTGCTGCAGGTGATTAATCCGCCGGAACAAAAGGTAACTTTGCTTTATACCAAATTTTACAATGACAAGACCGAAACCGCCCATTTTACCAACGTCGTTACCAGGCTGGTACGCAATTTCAAAGGGCTTAACCTGCAATTTGGCGCTGAGCATGAGGCCAAACACGAGATCGAAAAAGTGGCCGATGTTTTGGAGGTGGCGCTGAAAGGCGACGGCAGTGTCGTCTTCATTATTCCCGGCAGCCGCAGCGGACACGATGATGACGTTGTTCCCGCCGCCGTGCGTTCGGTAGCCGATGAAATTGTCTGCCGCGGCATTCCGCAAATCGGCGTGCCCGATCTGCAAATCGCCGTCAAAAAAGATAAAAAAATAATTTTGTTGCCGTTCGATTATGATCGTGTTGATTCGGAATTGACCGGGCATTTTATCAAACAGGCGCTGGTGAATGAAAAACTGACTCCGGCCGATTTTGCCCGCCCGCAGAATGTGCTGTTGCCGCGCGGGCAGACATACGACGGAGAGGAAGAATTGCTGCGGGCCGGTACGGCGCAGCACCCGGGTGCGGCAAAAGTTGCCGTTGTTGTTCTTGCCGCCGGCGCCGGTCGGCGTGCCGGGCGCAATAAGCTGCTTTATGAAGTAGATGATGAACCGCTGTTTTTGCGGGCTGTCCGCGCAGCCATTCATTCGGAAGCCGGTCCTGTTTTTATTATCATCGGCGACCATGCGGCGGAGTTTGAAGAAGCGCTGGAGAATATCGATGTCAATGTCATCTATAATCCTGCTTATCGCTCCGGTATCAAAACCAGCATTAATTTGGGGCTGAAATCCGTTCCCAATTTTTGCGACGGCGTGCTCCTTCTGCCGGCGGATATGCCGAATATAACGCCCCAGTTTATCAATAAAATGATTAAACAGTTTGATAAAAAAACGGAAAAACAAGTTGTTACTGCCGCTTTAAACGGCGTTAAAAGCAATCCGGTTATCTGGAGCCGCTCGTTGTATGATGTGGCGGATTTGGTTCCCGAAAATGCGGAACTGCGCCCGGTGCTGATTGAACATTCGGATTATACCAAAACCGTCAAAGGCGATGAATACATCCTGCTTGACGTTAATTATCCCAATGATTTGGAACAGTTGAATAAATAAGCTTTATTATTCTTCGGTCGGATGTTGAAAATGAATGTATCCCTGTTTCAGAACCGAAAATAATGACGAACAAGAGACATATCTCAGCCTTAGTGTTCTGTTTCATTTTCCGGGATTAGGGCGATAAAGCTATTAAACATAATGATAAAGCTTCTTCTCTATTGGGAGCGGTATTGTGTCAGTCGAGCCATAGAAAAAGCTTTGTTATGGACATATCGGGTTTCTTTGGTGTCGGCATGCGGTGATTTCTGAATGGCGGCTTTTTCCATAAACTGATGTTCCATATATTCCTGCAGTCCGTGGGCATGGGTTTCAGCCGGCTGCATGCAGTATAAATCTTTGTATGTTGAGGATGTTTTATTATTGAGTTCATCCTCATAAAGAGCAGCGTTGAACATATCACAGTCAAAAATCCGATTTACCAGAGCATCGTCAAAATTCTGGCCATGCTGCCGATGATGTGTTCCCTCATGAAATAAAACCGATATCCCGAACAGATTGTCACTCTCTTGCAGTCGCTCTTCATTAAAGTGAATTTTTCCGTTGTGGTAATAAGCGGCGTTAATATGCGCCTCCTCGTTCAATCCTGCCTTTCTGCGTTTGGCTCTTTCTTCTTCCGGTGTAAAAAAGACAATCCCCGGTACTGTTCCGTAGACATATTCAAAGGTCTTGGCCGCCTGTTTAATCACGTCTTTTTTATCTTCGGGAGATATCTCCTGCCAGCTTTTTATTTTATCGGTAATTTCAGGTTGAGACGCAAGCAGGGAGGCATAGCGGTCAGCCAGTTTCCTTTCGCTCTTCCAAAAACTTTTCGGAAAATCCAGGTTGAACAAACAGGCTCTGAGGTTTGCTTCATTTTTCCGGCAGACTTCCAACAGTTCATTGAGTGTTTGACGACGGGGAAACAACACATCCATGTAGTCAAGCTTCTGTTCGATAGGGAGTTCTGCAACCTGTGAGGTCGTTAGTTTTGAAAATTGTTCGGCTTTCTGTTGCCTGAGTTTTCGCCGTGTCTGATAAAGAGGATTATACTGTTGAACAAGAGCATTGAAGTTAGCCAGCGGAAGTTTTTGCAAGTTGTTATCTGTTATGATTTTGCTAATGCGCATTCGGTCTTTGTCCGAATAAGGTACAAAAGAGACTTCTCCGCTATCATTCAGCATAATTTTGCATCGGTCCATCAATGCTTCAAACTCGTCAACATTCATTATCATCTCCACAATGCTTCAGACAAATTCATCGACTTCTTCCAGAATTTTGTTTTTCTCGTAAAGATGTTTCAGGTAAGGGTTGTCCGCCGCATTGTCGTTTTCATCTTCGACAATCGCCTGATTATTGTCATAAACGTTGACCTGGCGGTTTTGATAATTGGGGGAGGGTTCTTCAGTCTCATACACGCCGCTGGCGCTGAGAGCCTCTATGGCGCCTGAAGAAACATAAGCCTTTCCCGAGGAAATGCTGCCTTGTTTTTCCTCGTTGTCTTGCCGTTCAAACGGCGGTTGCTGGCGTTTATATTCATCAGACTCATCCCGCACCAAAACATTGTTGGTGGTATCCACAACCTCAACAAAGGGATGTCCTTCCGCCCCCGGCGCATAATGACGTTCTGTGCGTTTTATCGGGGAGGAAGAGCTCGACACTTTTCTAGTAGACGATACATTCATTGCTCTTCTCCAATGCTATATATCCGATTGTAACATAATAATTTTATAAAATCCACAAATTTCGGATTTCCCGTTGAAAAGGCACAAAAAAACCGCGGAACCTCAGGCCCGCGGCAACACAAATGCTGTGCAAAAAGCTTTATTCGCCGTCCGTTTTTTCCTCGCCGCCGGTTTGGTTTTCATCCGCGGCGGTTTTCTTGGCGGCATTGTCTTTCTTGGTCTTTTCGGCAATTTTCTTGTTCAGTTCTTCTTTGCCTTTTTCCAAAGCGGCCATGCCGAGCTTAAGTTTCTCTTCCGCTTCTTTGCGCAAGTCGGGAAGTTTTCCCGCGCCGAAAATGGCCGCGACGATCAACACGACTAAAAACCATCCCCAAAAACCTGAAAACATATCTTTCTCCTTTAATCTTTTTGTTGCATGCGATGCAGCACTTCCGTCGCATCATATTGGCTGTCATAGGTTTCGGCCGGGCCGGTAATTTCATAATATGCCTCAGCCAAAACCTCCGTGTTAAGTTTAGTTTGTATGATATTTTTAATCTTGGCAAATCTAATCAGCGATTTATCCGCTAAATTTGTACAGGAACGGCAGACTTCTTCCATTTCTGCGGCGTTTCCCGAACAATAGCAGACTGCATCGCACCCGGCCTTCAGCGCTCCGGCCGCTTTTTCGGCGGCTGTTCCGCTCAGCGCTTTCATATCAATGGCATCCGAAATTAATAATCCGTCAAATTCAATAACGCCGCGGATAATTTCTCGGATAACCTTGGATGATTGTGTTGCCGGTAAATCATCAACGGCTTCGATAACGACATGAGCCGTCATGCCGGCCGGTGTCTGATTAAGCTGCCTGAACGGATAAAAGTCTTTTTCCAGTTCTTTAAGCGAAGCCGTGATAACCGGCAGATGCAAATGCGGGTCCGCCTGTGCCCGTCCGTGTCCCGGCAAATGTTTTATGCAGGGGCAGATACCGTTTGCGGCATATTCCTCCGCCATAACGCCGCCCAGCAGAACAATCAGCTTCTCGTCACTTCCGAAACAGCGGTTGCGCAGGGCCGGCGTCGTTTCCGGATAGGCAATGTCTAAAACGGGAGCGTAGTTAAAGTTAAAACCTGCCTTATGCAGATCCTGACAGGTGAGAATGCTGTGTTCTATTGCAGCGCCGATAGCTTTGCCGATGCCTTGCTTGGCTGCTATGTTTCCCAACTGTTCCATTGAAACGATATCATAAAAGCCGTCTCCCTGCAAACGACGCACCCGTCCGCCTTCTTGGTCAACCGCAATTAAGACGTCATCACGGCCGACGGTTTCTTTTATCTCTTTCGTCAGCACCTGAATTTGAGCCGGCGAAACAAGGTTTCTGCCGAATAAAGTTACCCCCAGCGGATTATATTTTTCAAACAGGCGCTTTTCTGCATCACTAAGCTTGACGGAACTGCAGGAGAGCATTACGGCAAGAATTGGCTTTTCCATGACTTACCCCTACACCAGCAGCGAGAGCAGATAACGGGTCGTGCCGATAAGATAGGTACGGAACAGATTTAAATCAAGCCCCAAGACACGTCCGATCTCCGGCATAATGAATATCAGAAAGACAATTGCGGCCAGCCCCGCTTTGCCTGAATTGACATATTTAACCGCCCATGGTTCCCGGCTCCAGCCAAAAAGGATTTTCGAACCGTCCAGCGGCGGAATCGGCAGCGCGTTAAACAGCGCGATGATAATGTTAAAAGCCGCCATATTCAGAAAAAACATATGCAGAATCATCTGCGTGTAAGGATGCGGAATAAACTGAATAAGCAAAATAAACAGTGCCGAAATTACGGCAACCCAAATATTCATGATGATGCCCGCGGCTGAAACCAAAATAATCCCCTTGCGGTGATATTTGAGCTTCCTGAAATCAATCGGCACCGGTTTGGCCCAGCCGAACATAATTCCCGCATGGGCAATCCACAGCATCAGCGGCAATAAAAAAGTGCCGAATAAATCGGCATGCTTTAAAGGATTAAGCGACAGACGTCCCTCTTTTTTGGCCGTATCATCCCCCATGAGCAGCGCCGCATAACCATGAGCGATTTCATGAAGGATGATTGCCGTAAAAATGGCTGTATATTTGAATGTTAAATCCAGCCACATTATTTTTTCTTTACAATACAGGTTCCGCCCAGAGCTTTAATATCTTTGCAAAGCTCGTCTGCTCCGGCTCTGTCTGTAAAGGCACCGGCTTTGAGACGATAGAACGTCTTGTCAAAGTCAAGATCCGCAGCTTCGATTTCGTGCGGCTGTCCCTGCAGCATTTTATATTTCTTGCTCAGGCTGATCCAGGCTTTCTCGACAGCCTGTCTGTTCGGCGAAGACATCAGCTGAATCTGCCACATTCCGGCAGTTGCCTTAGCCGGTGCGGCCGGCTTCTTCGGTTCGGGCTGAACCGCCGGCTGAACTTTGGGTTGCGCCGGAATCTGAGCTGCCTGTGTGGCTTTGGCGTTTTCTTGCTGAACCGCTTCCTTCAAACCGATAACTTTTGCCTCTGGCGCGTCACCGGTTTGTGCGTTGGTGGAAACCGGCAGCGGAGCGGCTTCTTTAACTTGTGCTACCGGCGCTGTGCCGATTACCTTTTCGGGAATTTGGTCGTTGACTTGCAGCGGAGCGGCCTGAACAACCTGCTGGCTCGGAATAACTTCCGGCAGTTTGGGCTGTTCCGGCGGCGGCAGGAGATTTTCGACAACAGGTTCGTTGTCTTTTTTCTCTATAATGTCATAGACGCTTTTGTCCTGATTGAGAATTTCCATTCCGCCGGGTTCGCTCGGCTGAACTTTAACCGCTGTCTGCGGTCTGCGTATAACCGGAATTTCAACGTTTCCGGTGTCTGAATACTGCGGAGCCAAAATAAACCAGCCGACCACGCCGGCCAGAGCCACGCCGGAAACCGCGCCGATGAAAACGCTTTTGGAACGTTTCATTTCGTTGCGGCGTTCTTCAATGTTGTTTGAAGACTGATCGGCGATTTTCTGACGAAATTCATTTAAGAAATCGTCGCCTTTATTGTCTTCCGGAAATTCCTGAAACATGTTTTCTCTCCTGCATGTTAAATTCTTTTTTACCTCACTATAAACGATAATCCTTTACAAGCTCTTAACCGCAGCCTTAAAATCTGGTATGAACGTCAAAAAGCCTGCGATGTTCTTCCACGGCACACATGTCCGTCATGCAGGCGATATATTCGCAGATAATTTCCGCCGCCTCGCGGTCTTTGCTCTGCGGCGTGATTTTTGAACGCAGTTCCATCGGCAGTAATTTATAGTCATTCATGAAAACATTAAACAGTTCTTCGATAATTTTTTGCGATTTCATATCCATCCGCGCCACGCTGGTGTGCGTATAAAAATAATCGCGCAAAAAACTGCGCAGCAGTTTGATTTCCGCTTTCATTTCTTCCGAAAAGTCGACTGTCAGCGCTTTCAGATAACGGGCATCGTTGTCTGTGGCGATTTTATGGCGGGCGATGTTTTCCTTGGTATTGCGCAGCACGTCAAAAATCATGCGCGCAATCATGTTTCGCGTGATGGCATAAATTTTGAGCCTGTCGTCATCGCAGCCCGGATGTCCCTTTTCAAAATCTGCGACGATCCGGTCAATAAAAGGCAGTTCGCGCAGTTTTTCAATCGAGAAAAATCCGGCATTGAAACCGTCGTCGATGTCATGATTGTTGTAGGCAATGTCATCGGCAACCGCACCGACCTGTCCTTCCAGCGACGGATAATTTTTCAGGTCAAGATCATATTTTTTGTTGAATTCTTTTAAGTAGGCGCTGGTTGTCTTTTTTATCGGGCCGTTGTGTTTGACCGTTCCTTCCAGCGTTTCCCAGGTCAGGTTCAGCCCCGGAAATTCCGGATAGTGAATTTCGAGTTTGGTCATGATTTTGAGTGACTGAATGTTGTGGTCAAATCCGCCGAATTTGGCCATGGCGTTTTGCAGGCCGCGTTCGCCGGCATGGCCGAACGGGGAATGTCCTAAATCATGGGCAAGGGCAATGGCTTCGCCGAGTTCTTCGTTCAGCTTCAGGCATTTGCATATCGTGCGGGTAATCTGGGCAACCTCAATGCTGTGGGTCAGGCGGGTGCGGTAGTTCTTGCCTTCGTGATAGGCGAAAACCTGCGTTTTGCCGTCCAGCCGGCGGAAAGCCGAGGAATGAATCAGCCGGTCGCGGTCACGCTGAAACGGCGAACGGATAACGTTGGTAAAATCTGCATACATCCGTCCCCGGCTTTTTTCCGGGGCAAGGGCATAGTTTGCAAGCTCCATTTTTTTCCCTTTCCAATGACATAATTTTAAGTTACATTATAACAAACAAATTAAAAAAGGTATAAAATGAAAATCGCCACATTCAACGTAAACTCCGTCAACGCCCGGGTTGACGGTCTGCTTCCCTGGTTGGACAGGGTGCGTCCGGATATCTTACTGCTGCAGGAAATTAAAACCGAATTTAATTCTTTTCCGTTTTTTGAATTTCAAACCGCAGGTTATGAGGCGAAGATTCTCGGACAAAAGAGCTATAACGGCGTGGCCGTTCTCAGCCGGCACAAAATTAAGGTAACCGCCGAAGGGCTCCCTGGTTTTGACGACGATAATGCCCGTTATCTGGAGGCCGTTGTCAATGTAAACGGCGAAAATTTCCGCACCGCATCAATCTATCTGCCGAACGGAAATCCGCCTTACAATGACCCTGATGATACTTCTAAATTTACCTATAAACTGCGTTGGATGGAGGCTTTGTATAATCGCACCGCAGAGCTTCTGCATTCGGCCGAGCCGGTCGTCTTGGGCGGTGACTTCAATGTCATTCTGACGGATCATGATGTTTATAATCCCGAACTCTTTCGTAAAAACGCCCTGTTTCGCCCGGAGGTTATTCAACGTCTGAAAGCTATTGAATATCAGGGCTGGACCGATGCTTTCCGTGCCCTTTACCCTCTGCCGCTTAACGGCTACACCTATTGGGACTATGCCGGCGGTGCTTTTCAAAACGATATGGGACTGCGCATCGATTACTTCTGGCTGTCACCGAAAGCGGCCGACCGCCTGCAGTCTTGCGAAGTGGATAAAACGCCCCGCGCCGGAAGCAAGCCTTCCGACCATACGGCTCTGATTGCGGAACTGAGATAAACATGAGCAACAGAAAAAATAAAAAGAAATCGTCTGACCTCTTGCCGGAAAACTGCCAGCTTGAAATCTGCGGCGCCTCCGGCTTCGGCGATTTAATGGCTGCGGCGGTTGATCCGACGGACAATCCTCACGGTTATAAAATTTATGTGTTGGAAAACAAAAAAATAAAGCCGGCTCTTGCCGAAGGCGATCGATTTATTGCCAGACTGTCCCGCAAAAACGATACCTGGTGGGCCAAGCCTCTGGCCCGCACCATGACCGCCGGAGTGGCTCTGGAACAGATATACGGCGTTATCGTGGAAAAAAACGGCCTGTTTTATCTCCGCTCGGCCGAAAGAAACTCCCGGATGGACTACCTTCTGGACAAGCTGGGAAGCAGCCGTGTCGGCGACTTTGTCAAAGTGGCGTTAATTGGCGAAAAAAAGTTTAAACAGGCTAAAATTATCAAAAATTACGGCCGTTTTAACATTGCCAAATCGACCGGGCTGTTCATTCTTGAAAGATATAAAATCAATGACAGTTTTCCCGATGCGGTTGTTAAGGAAGCTTCCTGCTGTCCGGAATATCATCTTCAGGGCAGGGAGGATTTGACGGCGTTGCCGCTGGTAACCATTGACGGCGATGATTCCAAAGATTTTGACGATGCCGTCTATGCCGAAAAAACGCCCGGCGGTTTCCGTCTGATTGTTGCCATTGCCGATGTGGCCTATTATGTTCGTCCCGGTTCCGAGCTTGATCGCGAAGCTTACCGCCGCGGCAATTCGGTTTATTTGCCGGGAATGGTCATTCCGATGCTGCCGGAAGCTTTAAGCAATGACCTCTGCTCGCTCCGCCCCAAGGAAAAGCGCCCTTGCCTGGCCTGCCTGATGGATATTGACAACGACGGCAACATTTGTCGCTTCGACTTTAAAAGAGCCGTGATGAAATCGGCTGGGCGTCTGACTTACCGCGAGGTCCAGCGAGCCTTTGAAGGAACGCACTCCCTTCAGACGATGGGGTTGTTCAAAACGGTTATTCAGCCGTTGTATGAGGCCTATTTTGCCCTCAGCAAAGCCCGCAAAAAACGTGGAACGCTGGAACTTGACCCGACGGAAATATCCATAAAAGTTGACAACGACGGGCATATCCTTTCTCTGGGGCCGGCCGAGCACTTTGCCAGCCACGAAATTATTGAAGAATTTATGATTGCCGCCAATGTTTCGGCAGCCAAACGTCTGGAACAAACCGAACTGCCGATAATGTTCCGCATTCATGAAAAGCCGCTGGAAGAAAAGCTGAAAGATATTGAACCGCTGCTGCATGGCCTGCACCTGAAACTGCCGGACTATCCGGCGCTGCAGCCCGGACATTTTAATCATATACTTGAGGAGTGCCGCCGCCATAACCTCGGGAGGGGGATTAATAATCTGGTGCTGCGCCTGCAATGCCAGGCCAAATACACGCCGGAGAATGTCGGACATTTCGGCTTGGCATTGAGTGATTATGTGCATTTTACCTCGCCGATTCGCCGTTATGCCGACTTGCTGATACACCGGGCTCTGATTAAAGGCTGCGGTATGCCTGACGGCGGTGAACTTGAATCCGGGGCGGATGTGCCGCAGTTTAAGGAAATCGGGGAACATCTCTGCAATACGGAACGGACGGCGGTTCAGGCCGAACGCGATACGCTGTCCCGTTATCTGTCGGCTTATCTCGAACCTTCAATCGGAGCGAAATTTGAAACGAAAATTACCGGTTTAACCACGGCCGGCATTTTTGTGGCAATTGACAGTCTGGGAGCCGAAGGTTTGATTCCGATGCATACGCTTCCCTCGGACAAATATCAGTTTTCGGCCGGCGGCAATGAGATGGTCGGCGCCAAAACCGGCCGTCGTTTTATGATGGGTGACCGGCTGACCGCCTGCCTGACCGAAGCTTCGCCGATAAGCGGAACCTTAGCCTTTAAGCTGGTTGAGAGCACCGAAGACGAAATCCGTTCCGCCGGCAAAAAGCAGTCGTCTCCGAAGAAAAGCCGCCGGAAGGCAAAACAGAAACTTTCGAAAAAAGAACGCAAGGAAAAAATCAAACAAAACAATCAACAGGCGGAGCAAAAGCACAATGATGAATAAATTAATCGGTGTCAGCCTTTTATGCCTTTCTTTGTCGTTTCCGGCACGGGCCGATGACAGGCTGACCCTGGCCGAAATTTATCAAACCGTACAGGACGAATATCTGGCCCCCGTCAGTCTGAACGAAATTGCCATGCCGGCTCTGCAAGGGCTGAACAAACTTGATAAACGCGTCCGGATTGCCGATGACGACCGCCGGGTTTCTGTTTATGTAAACGGAAGGGTTATGCTGAGCCGGAGCAAACCTGAAGATCCGCACGATGTTTCGGTCTGGGTAAAATTCACGCAGGACATTATCCGGTCGGCGCAAAAAGCTTCTCCCGAGCTCAAACGCAAGGATTTTGAAATTATCGACACCATGATGGCTCACGGCATCAAGAAATTTGACCGCGATTCGAGCTATTATCCCGATTTGGAACTGAGTAATCCGCCGGTGCCGGAATTTAAGCCCAAACGTGCATTCTATGACCGCCTGCTCGAAAATGATGTTTTGTATATGCGCTTGGGAGCGATAAACAAATATACGGGAGAAAACGTTTCCCGCAGCCTGACGGAGCATTCCGGCGTTAAGGGGTTGATTATTGACCTGCGCGGCAATCCCGGCGGTATGCTTCAGGAGGCCGTTCGAGTGGCGGGGCTGTTTATTGACGGCGGAATTGTCGCCTCGTCCAAAGGCCGCAGTCCCGATTCGACGGAATATTACAATGCGCCGGCCGGAGACGTGCTTGACAATAAGCCGATTGTGGTACTGATTGACGGGCAGACGGCTTCTTCGGCGGAAGTTTTGGCGGCAGCGCTTCAGGAACAAAGCCGGGCTGTTGTGGTCGGAACCGGCAGCTATGGCAAAGGAACCGTGCAAAAGCTGATAAAACTGAGTAATGACAGCCGTCTGGCTCTGACGAACGGAATTATTTATACGCCGTCGGGGAATAAGTTGGCCGGTATCGGTGTCTTGCCCGATATCTGCACTTCCGGCGAACCGGAAACCCGCGATGCCGAAAAAATTATTGCCCGCGGCAGCAGAAGCAATGCCTGCCTGCCGGAAAACCGGATGAAGTCGGAACTCGACCTGTCGGTTGCCGAAGCCTATCTGCGCAAACATATCAAATAGGAAAACAGGCTGCCGTTATAAAAAAAGCCTGAATTCTATTCAGGCTTTAACAAAAACTGGCTATTTTCATCACGAGATAAAATAAACCCCGGATAAGCAGTGACACCGCCATTCCCAGGATAATAAACCACATGCAGGCCAGCAGATACCAGGGAATGCCGTTGAAAATAAAAAACAGAATCAAACAAAACGTTCCCGATATCTCAAAGGCCCGGCCGGTTAAATTCAGCAAGAGCCAGATTCTGCGCCGCTTTCGGCAGCGTAATTCATACATCTTGTCCATAATTACTTGTTTTAATAATTCATTATTGTCCGTAGAGTAAAACGGTTCGTTCAAAACGGCAAGTCCTGTAATCCCTGCGGTGATTAACTTTGAATACAAAAAAGCCGGAAGATAAAATCTCCGGCTTTTCAACAGGGAAGAAAGAAATCAGACCAAATGTTCCTGCGGCACTTCGCGGCAGATTTTGGCAATTCTTTCTTTTCTTTTTTCGTTTTCTTCCAGTCTTTTTTTCCAGCGTCTGATTTCCAACCGATCCTGAAACTCCATAAGTCGGGGAAGGGTTGCAAAGATACCGGAGAAAAAAACAATCATAATTGCCAAAGCGGCGGCAATTTTGATGTTAGCGGCAGCAATAACCGCAAAAGCGGCAACAGCCGTCAAAGGCAGAAGAATTTTTTTCATGATACTTAGATTTTAAGGGTTATTTACTTAATTTTTGATAGATTCCGATCGGCACGACAACCGTACCGATGATGAGAGCCATCGTTATCAGTGATAAGATGATGATTGCCGCAAAATTCCACGGATAAGCAAACACCTTGTCACCTAAAAATTTGATGATTTCCCAACCGCCGTTGTATATAATCAGAGCGGCAACCGCAGCAATGACTGCAGCAAAAATTTTCTTTTCCATCTTTATATTTTTTTAATGTTAATATTCGGAAATTTTCACCCTTAATTTAAGCCAAGAAAGCAGACATCATAATAGGTGAAATAATTTGTATCTGAAAAACATCATAACACAGTTTTCCGTCAGGTACAATAGACAAAAATATTTTTTTCTCTAAAATAAGCGGTCATAAGCGGACAAGTGCGAAAAATCTTATTGACAAAGCCGTCAAAAACTGTATATTACGCCTAAATGTTTTGATATAACCTAATTTTAAAGAGTATAAAATCATGGCAAAAGCAATTAAAGTTAAAGTAAAATTGGAAAGCACTGCCGGTACCGGTACCTTTTATCTTGCTGAAAAAAATCCGCGGACTCATCCGGAAAAACTGACTTTGAAAAAATATGACAAGAAGTCCAAAAAACACGAAGAGTTCGTTGAAAAGAAATTAAAGTAATTTTCTTTTGTTTCAGGAAAGAATTAAAAGAGGCGCCGTCGGACGCCTCTTTTCTTTTGCGCTTTCAGCTTGCGGACGAGCTTAACAGTCCCGCTTTGTCATATTCTTTCTTAAGGGTTTCAATCTGAACATCGGTATAGCGCTGGGTCGTGGTCAGGGACGCATGGCCTAACAATTCCTGAATTGAGCGCAGGTCGGTCCCTTCAGCCAGCAGGTGGGTTGCAAAAGAATGCCGCAGGGCATGGGGAGTCAAATTGTCAGGTAGGCCCAGATAAGCCCGGATTTTTTGCATCTGCCGCTGAATAATTCGCGGAACGAGCCTGTCGCCGCGGGCACCTAAAAATAACGGTTCCCCTTGTTTCGGCTGATACGGGCATTCTGCCAGATATTTATTGATATTTTCAACAACGACAGGCAATAAAGGCACAATTCTTTCTTTGTTACCCTTACCTTTGATACGCAGAAAATCGTTGTTGCCGATATCTCCCACATTCAGGGACAGGGCCTCGGAAATACGCAGTCCGCAGCCGTAAAGCAGCGTGAAAATCGCCGTATCCCGCAGGCCCTGCCATGAATTGGAAGCCAGATTCTGCGCCTCGTCAATCACGTTAAACGTATCGTTCACTTCCAGAGCTTTCGGAAGAACTTTTGCCCGCCGCGGCGTTCTGATGACGGATAAAGCCGGATTCCTGAGAATATCATATCGGGCCAGCCATTTGAAAAAGTTTTTCAGGGTTGAGAGCTCGCGCGCCAGGGACGATTTGTCAATATGCCGTGCGGCCCTTTGGCTCAAATAGGCTCTGAAATCGCGCACTTCTAATTTTGCCAGGTCGGCAGTCTCCGGAACCTTGCCCAGATGTTCGGCCGCGAAGTCAAAAAAACCGGACAAATCGCGCGAATAAGCATCTAACGTATGCGGCGAATAGCGCCGTTCGTTCAACAGCCAGCTCTGCCACTGAGCAATCAGTTGTTTGATTTCTCTGGAAGCGTTATATTTTATTTCGCTCTTCATTTTATTACCCTCTTTAAAATTTTACCCCTTATTCTTTAATATTCCGTATATACGATTCCGCCGTTTTTTTGTGGGGATAATGCGGGGCAGGGGGTTTAATTTTGCCGCCGCTGCTTTATGATAAAACGGAAATTTGCTTTCGGCGGCCGGTGCCCCGGAACAGCTTCAGCCCGAACCCAGGAGAAAAATGACTTCAATTATCGGCGTCATGCTGCCGCTACCTTTTAACGAGCCTTTTGATTACAAAACCGAAACGGAGCTTCCGCTCGGCACGCTTGTCCGCGTTCCTTGGGGACGGGAGGAGCAGATCGGCGTTGTCTGGAAACACGGGCGTTCTTCCGAATTGCCGGAAAACAAGATTAAACCGATAATCGAAAAGCTTGACTTTCCGCCTCTTTCCAAAAACTTAATCCAGTTTGTTAAATTTGTGGCCGAATATAATTTGGCTTTTGTCGGTTTGGTGCTGAAAATGGTTATCAGCGTGCGCGCCGTCTTTGACGACAACCAAACCGAAACGCTTTATACCCTGAGCGGCAAAACTCTGGCTGAAGCCAAATTGAAAAATTCCGATGCCCGTTGGCATGTTATGGACTTGCTCAGACATGCGCCTTACACCCGCAAAGAAATCTGTCGGGGAGCCGGGGTCGGGCTGAGCGTGGTAAATACACTGATAACCGCAGGGATTTTGAAACCGATTGTCCGCCCGAAAAAGAAGTATTATGCCGAGCCTAAGGGGAGCTTTTCCAAAGTGGCCCTGACCCCCGAGCAGGAAACCGCTGCCGCCGAACTGGTGCGCAAAGTCGGTAATGGCTTTTCGGTAACTCTCCTGGACGGCGTTACCGGTTCCGGCAAAACCGAAGTCTATTTTGAAGCGGTCGCCCGTGCCTTGGAATTGGGACGGCAGGTTTTGATTCTGGTGCCGGAAATTGCGTTAACCACCCAATGGCTGGGGCGGTTTGAAAAACGGTTCGGCGTCAAACCGGCCTGCTGGCATTCCGGTTTGGGACAGCGGGAACGGATAGACACATGGAAAGCCGTGTCCGAGGGGCGGGTAAAGGTAATTGTCGGTGCCCGCTCGGCGCTGTTTCTGCCTTATCCCGATTTGGGACTGATGGTTATCGATGAAAGCCATGACCACTCTTTCAAGCAGGAAGATGTCGTTAATTACCAGGGGAGGGATATGGCGGTCGTTCGCGCTAAGTTGGAACAGTTTCCGCTGATTCTCTCAACCGCAACGCCCGACTTGGAAACCGTCTGTAATGTGGAAGACGGCAAATATGACTGCGTGCGCCTGACCAGCCGCTATGCTTCTGCCGTGATGCCCGATATTAAAGTGATTGATTTGAAAAAGGATAAGCCGCAGAAAGGCTCCTGGGGTGTTTCCTGGCTGGCGCCGACTTTAGTGGACGCTCTTAAAGTAAATCTTGAAAAAAACGAACAGTCGATGCTGTTTCTTAATCGCCGCGGTTATGCTCCGCTGACAATCTGCCGCGATTGTGGACACCGCATCCAGTGCCCCAATTGTACGGCCTGGCTGACCGAGCATCGCAGCAGCGGCCGTCTGATTTGCCATCATTGCGGTTATTCCATGCCGATTCCCAAAGAATGCCCCGAATGCCATTCCGAAGACGGTCTGACGGCCTGCGGTCCCGGGGTGGAACGCATTGCCGAAGAGGTCTCCAAACGTTTCCCCGATGCGCGCCTCGCCGTCATTTCCAGCGATATTACTTCTTCGCTGGCTGAGGTTTCCGCCGTATTTGAGCGGATGGAGAAAGGCGAAGTGGATATTTTAATCGGTACGCAGATTCTCGCCAAGGGACACCATTTCCCGAGTCTGACTCTGGTTGGCATCGTCGATGCCGATTTGGGGCTGATGGGCAGCGACTTGCGGGCTACCGAACAGACATATCAGCTTTTGTCGCAGGTTTCCGGCCGCGCCGGCCGTGCCGAAAAAAAAGGGACCGTCTATCTGCAGACGCTTTATCCCGACAATGCCGTACTCAAGGCGCTGCTCGCAAATGATCGCAATCAGTTTCTGGATTTGGAAAAACAGAGCCGGAGAATTTTGCGTATGCCTCCGTTCGGAAAACTGGCTGCCGTCATCGTTTCCGGCGCCAACCGTGATGCCGCGGAAAAAGTAGCCGTTTGGCTAGGGCAAACGGCGCCCAACAACGATTATATATCTACATTGGGACCTGCTCCGGCGCCAATCTATATGCTGCGGGGAAAATACCGCTACCGGCTGCTGCTGAAGACGGCAAAAAACATTAAAATTCAGGAGGTTTTGCGTGAGTGGCTGCGCAAAATTTCTTGTCCGTCAAACGTACGTGTGGAGATAGACGTTGACCCTTACAGTTTTATGTAGAAAATTAATAAATTAGAAAGATTTACCGCTTATGATAACGACAATTGTAAATAATTGACGAGAATACCGTGAAGAAGATTTCAAAAGCTAAAATAATTTCAACTTATGCCGCTGCGCTTTACGGCGCTGCCGAAGAAAAAAAAGCCGTGGCAAAAGTTCTGGAAGATATCAGGCAATTGGTCGTCATTCTCCGGGAGGACGGCTCAATCGTCAAATATCTGGCTAATCCGGTTTGGAACTTGGATTCTAAACGCGAGGCTCTGTCCGAAGTTGCCCGCAAACTTAAGCTGGATAAAGAAACGCTTAACTGTCTGGATATCGTGGCCGCAAACGGCCGCTTCGGCGAACTGTTGCCGATATTGGAAGAATTTCAGCATATCTGGTATCGTAAAAACGGCTACGTCGAAGTCAGTGTGCAGAGTGCTCAAGCCCTGAGCAATGCGCAGGAAAAAAGTTTAACCGCCAATCTGGAAAAAATGCTTTCCAAAAAAGTGGTTGTCAACTATGAGATTTGTCCGGAAATTCTGGGCGGATTAATTGTAAAGTTTGGTTCTTCCATGATTGACGATTCAATTCGTGGAAAATTAAATCGTTTGGAAATTATGATGAAAGGTGGACAATAATGTCTGTACATGCAAGCGAAATATCCTCTATCATCAAAGATAAAATCGCAAATGCCGATGTCGAGGTTGACGTCTCCGAAGTCGGCCGCGTTTTGTCGGTTGGTGATGGTATTGCCCATGTTTACGGCCTCGATAAAGTTCAGTCAAATGAACTGGTTGAATTCGAAAGCGGCGTTAAGGGAATGGCCCTTAACCTCGAAGAAGACAACGTCGGTGTCGTTATTTTCGGCTCGGATGAGTCCATTAAGGAAGGCGATATCGTAAAACGTACCGATAAAATTGTGAGCGTGCCGGTGGGCAAAGGGCTGCTGGGGCGGGTTGTTGATGCGCTGGGTGAGCCGATTGACGGCAAAGGCCCGGTTAAAGCAACCGAATACAGCAACTCCGAAGTCAAAGCTCCGGGTATTATTCCGCGGCGCAGCGTGCATGAACCGATGCAAACCGGATTAAAAGTGGTCGATGCTCTGATTCCGATTGGCCGCGGTCAGCGCGAATTAATCATCGGTGACCGTCAGACCGGTAAAACCGCTATCATTCTTGATACGATTCTCAATCAAAAACACATTAACGACCAGGCAAAGTCCGAAAAGGAAAAAATGTACTGCATTTATGTTGCCGTCGGTCAGAAACGTTCAACCGTTGCTCAGGTGGTTAAAACCTTGAAAGACAACGGAGCTCTGGATTATACCATCGTTGTTGCCGCAACGGCTTCCGATCCGGCGCCAATGCAGTTTATTGCGCCGTATTCCGGCTGCGCCATGGGCGAATATTTCCGTGATAACGGCATGCATGCCACAATTTTTTATGATGACCTGTCCAAACAGGCAACGGCATACCGTCAGATGTCTTTGCTGCTCCGTCGTCCGCCTGGGCGTGAAGCTTATCCCGGCGACGTCTTCTATCTGCATTCCCGTCTGTTGGAGCGTGCGGCGAAGATGAACGATGATGAGGGGGCCGGTTCTCTGACTGCGCTGCCGGTTATCGAAACGCAGGCTGGCGATGTTTCCGCTTATATTCCGACCAACGTTATTTCAATTACCGACGGTCAGATATTCTTGGAAACCAGTCTGTTCTATCAGGGCGTCCGCCCGGCGGTAAATGTCGGTATCTCCGTCAGCCGCGTCGGCTCGGCCGCTCAAATTAAGGCAATGAAACAGGTTGCCGGCAAAATTAAACTCGAATTGGCACAGTATCGCGAAATGGCTTCTTTTGCCCAGTTTGCTTCAGACCTTGATCCCGCGACCAAGCAGCTGCTGTCACGCGGCGAACGCCTGACCGAACTGCTGAAACAGCCTGTTTATCATCCGATGCCGGTTGCCGAAGAAGTTATCGCTATTTTCGCCGGTGTCCGCGGATATTTGGATAAGCTGCCTCTGACTGAAATTAAACCTTTCGAGCAGAAAGCGCTGACCGCAGTCAAGGCTAATCATCCCGAATTCCTCGAGCAGATTCGTGACGAAAAGGTTATTTCCGACGAACTGGATAAGAAATTGACCGAATTTTACGACAGTTTCTTAGCCGAATACATTAGTGAAGAAAAAGCAGCATAAGGAAGAACTATGGCCGGTTTAAAAGAGTTAAGAACTCGTATTGAAACCATCAAGTCAACACAGAAAATCACTTCGGCAATGAAGATGGTTGCTGCTTCCAGTCTGCGTAAAGCTCAAGGCCTGATTGCTTCCAGCGTTCCTTATCGCGAAAACATTCTTTCTCCGCTGGAGAATGTTGTTTCCGAGTTCCGGACGCTGGAGCAAAACGGCACTTTCGTCAAATGGCCACGGATGATTGCCGGTTCTGAAAATGACCGGACTTATCTTCTGCTGGTCTTTACGTCCGATCGCGGTCTTTGCGGAAACTTCAATGCCTCGGTAGCCAAAGTGGCGGCCCGGCGCATCGAAGAACTGCAAAACGCCGGCAAAGAGGTTAAAGTCGCCTGCATCGGGCGCAAAGGATATTCTATCCTCAAACGCCGCTATGCTGCCAACATTGTACGCGATATCGACGGCATTGCCAAAAAAGGTGCCCGTTATGATGAAAGCGCTGTCATTGCCAATTACGCTTATGATGATTTCATGATGCGCAATATTGATGTCTGTGAGGCTGTTTACAGCGAATTCCATTCGGCAATCAACCGGGAAATTGTCGTCAAGCAGCTTTTGCCGCTTCGCTTTTCCGAGCGCGCGGAATCAGGGACGGAACCGGTTTTGGTCAATGGTGCCGCTTATGAATATGAACCGTATAAAATGGAAGTTCTGGGGCAGTCTCTGCCGCTGTTGTATAAAGCTTCCGTTTTTGAGGCAATTATCCACTCTCAGGCATCCGAACACGGCGCGCGTATGACCTCTATGGATAATGCGACCCGTAATGCCAAAGACATGATTTCCCGCCTGACGCTGAAATATAACCGGATGCGTCAGACCAACATTACGACCGAATTAATCGAAATTATTGCCGGTGCGGAAGCACTGTAACTCTAGGAGATAAAAATGACGGAGAAGAAAAACGCTAAAACGGCCGCCCCCACGAAGGCTAAGGCAGCCGCCGCCAAAAAAGTTAAAAAGACTGAGAGCGTGACGGAATTGGATAAAAAGTCTTTCAAAGAAATCGGCGCCGATGAAAAAAAGGCCGTAAAGAAAATTAAAAAGATTGAAAAAGCTGAAGTCGGCAGCGGCCGGCTTGGTCATATTTCTCAGGTAATGGGGGCGGTTGTTGACGTCAAGTTTGAAAAAATTGATGAACTGCCGAACATTCTGACGGCCCTTGAATGCGACAACCACGGCCGCAAGCTGGTTCTGGAAGTTGAACAGCACTTGGGCGAGGGGGTAGTTCGTACCATCGCTATGGATTCAACCGACGGCTTGGTTCGCGGTCTTGAAGTCATCAACACCGGACATCCGATTGAAGTTCCCGTCGGTCCGCAAATGCTCGGCCGCATCATCAACGTTATCGGTGACCCGGTTGACGGCCGCGGCCCGGTTAAAGCCAAGCAGCATTTCCCGATTCACCGTCCGGCGCCTGCTTTTACCGAGCAGTCCACCGATACGGAAATTCTGACCACCGGCATTAAAGTAATCGATTTGCTTGAACCTTATGCCAAAGGCGGCAAAATCGGTCTGTTCGGCGGCGCCGGTGTCGGCAAAACCGTTTTGATTATGGAACTGATTAACAATATTGCCAAAGGCCACGGCGGCTATTCCGTATTTGCCGGTGTCGGCGAACGCACCCGCGAAGGGAATGACCTCTATCACGAAATGATTGAATCCGGGGTTATTGATCTGGAGGGTGACAAATCTAAAACCGTGCTTGTTTACGGTCAGATGAACGAACCGCCCGGAGCCCGTGCCCGTGTTGCCCTCTCCGGCTTGACACAGGCGGAATATTTCCGCGATGAAGAACATCAGGATGTTTTGTTCTTCGTTGACAATATCTTCCGTTTCACCCAGGCCGGTTCCGAAGTTTCGGCTCTGCTCGGGCGTATTCCGTCCGCAGTGGGTTATCAGCCGACACTGGGAACCGATATGGGGGCCATGCAGGAGCGCATTACCTCAACCAAACACGGTTCAATTACTTCTGTTCAGGCCGTTTATGTTCCGGCCGACGACTTGACCGACCCGGCTCCGGCAACAACGTTTGCTCACTTGGATGCCACGACGGTTTTGTCGCGCCAGATTTCCGAACTGGGTATTTTCCCTGCCGTTGATCCGCTTGATTCGACCAGCCGTATTCTGGATCCGACGGTTGTCGGTGAAGAACACTATACGGTCGCCCGTAAGGTTCAGGAAATTTTGCAGAAATATAAATCTCTGCAGGATATTATTGCCATTCTGGGTATGGACGAGCTTTCGGAAGAAGACAAACTGACGGTTGCCCGTGCCCGTAAGGTTCAGCGTTTTCTGTCGCAGCCGTTCCATGTTGCCGAAGTTTTCACCGGCCGTCCCGGTAAATTTGTAAAACTGGAAGACACCATTAAAGGCTTTAAGGGAATTATCGAAGGCAAATACGACGATATTCCGGAACAGGCTTTCTATATGGTCGGTACCATTGAAGAAGTGCTCGAAAACGCTAAGAATATGAGTTCTGCCGCTTAACAGGAATATAAGTTATGGAAAAACATGTACGTCTGAAGATATTTACCCCGGATAAAGTTTATAAGGAACAGGATGTCCGCCGGGTGGTTGTTCCGGGAGCGGACGGTGACCTTACCGTTCTGCCAGAACGCGCACCGACGGTAATGGTGTTGACAAACGGCTATGTTCGGGTTTTGGATGAACATGACGGCATAACGGATAAATATTTCATCCGTGGCGGCATTGCCAATATTGCCGACGATATTTGCGCCATTTCAACCGAGGGCGTTGTCTCTGAGGACGATATCAGCAAATACGGCATCATCAATTATGTCAGCTGGCGGGCAAACCGCAAACGCAAGCGTGAAGTCGTCCGGCGCTATAACCGGAAGATGTCTCGGGTAGACGAACAGCTGAAAAACTTGAAGAAGTAAAAAAAGCCCCTCGAGAGAGGGGTTTTTTTATCTCTTGATTTTAGGGCCGTTGCCTCTTACATATAAAAGACAAAACGTAAAAAGGAGAAGGTAAATGGATTTTAGTGAAGGACTGCGTACCCGCCGGTCTGTGCGGCAATATATTCCTAATCGTGATATTCGCCGATGACATCAGGGACATATTGGAAACAGCTATGCTGGCTCCTTCCGGGCGCAATAAACAGCCGTGGGAATTCATAGTGGTCAATGACAAGAGCAAGTTTCCCGAAATAACCCAAGCTCAGCCTTACTGCCGTTTTTTGGAAGAAGCGTCACTGGCGGTTATTGTCTGCGGCAACACGGAAGAGGAGATGGCTCCCGGCGCATGGATGGTTGATTGTGCCGCGGCAACCGAAAATCTGCTGCTGGCTTGCCATGCCAAAAAACTTGGCAGCTGCTGGTGCGGAATTTATCCGGACAAAGAGCGCATGGAAAACTTTATTCGTTTGTTTAATCTGCCGCCGCATATTAAGCCGCTGTCTTTGGTGGTTATCGGCTACCCGGCGGCGGAACCGCGGCAGCCGGAAGATCGCTTTAAACAGCAGAAAATCCATATGAACAGTTGGTAAAAAAAATCCCCGTTTCAAACGGGGATTTTTTATGAATTTTCACTCAAAAAGGCAAATCGTCATCGTCTCGTTCAGTGTTTGCCTTTCTTGTTTCGTAGGCTTCTTTTTTTTGATAATATTCCGGCGGAAAATCTTTAACATATCGAACAATTCCGATACAGTTACAGTTTTCGAAAAGAATCAGACTGTCGCAGTCAAGTTCAAAACCTTCCGCCAGTCTGATATAAGTCCGGACAATGATTTCGCCGTTTTCAAACCATTGGGGAAGAAAGCCTATTTTGTCTCCGTTCGGCATTTCTGCACCGGCATAATCACCGATAAAATTCATTTGTGGGATTAATCCGGTAACTTCCTCATAATAGGGAAGTTTATGCAGAAAATACTTTGCCCTGTCATCAAAACTCCCTGCTTCAGACATTGCTTTGTCCGATAAAAAACAAAAATCAACGGCATCCAGTTTTCCCTTGAAGATGATATCTTCCCAGGTTAAGGCTTCTGCTCGCGCCTCGCCCAAGTCATGCGGATGATTAATGCCCTGCACAAAAATTTCTTTCCACTTCAGAACTTTTTCCTGAAAAGCCTGAAAGCCCAAATCGTCTTTAAAATTCATAAAGTTAGTTTTTTAGGTAAATAATTCTCAATAATTTTTTATTGCCCAGACCTTAGCTTAAAAAACGAATTTGTCAACAAAGAAGTATAAATACAGCCGGCGCAGAGGCTATTCGGTACGGTTTAATAATTTCTAATATGTCGGTACCCACATGTATTTGATTTCTCCGTCTCCTGAAGTTACTTGGTAGGTCGATCCTTTTTTTACCGGATAACTCCATGTATTAATGGTGTATTCTGTCTGGTCAGCAATTACTCTCACATTTTGTCCGTTAATGATAACTTTCACATTTGAATCCCATGATTTTGAACCTAAATAACGATCATAGCCAATAATAAATCCGTTAGTGGATGCCGTATATTGCTGTCCTTTATTTCTGGACTGAGCTCTGGAATAATCAGGCATGGCGGCAGTGACGATGTCGGCCTGCAGTTTGGCCAAAGCGTCGGCTTTTTTAGTGCAGTTAAAATAAGAGGTATTAAAGGGGCACTTCATCGGGGTGTTGACACAGTCGGAAGTGCTGCCGGTATAAGTATAGCCGAGAGAGGAGCACGATGGCTGAGCACCGCAGGTCTGGGCATACACGTTGCCGACAATCGCCGAGGTTAAAATGCTCCCCG